>ERZ773157.3432-NODE-3432-length-10597-cov-2.870044_pt1 | contig 10597 bp, 8 predicted proteins | sample MGYA00511480_ERZ773157 | MGnify/ENA primary metagenome ERZ773157 (study PRJEB29015, sample SAMEA2737863) | human gut metagenome | biome: human gut; feature: human-associated habitat; material: faeces | place: China | collected 2012 ... | reverse complement strand
CATATACCTCTTCACATTTACGTATTCCTACATTAATACCATTATAGGTTATTCCATGTGGTGATATATTCTCCAGCTTCTGATATACAATATAATCCATTTCTACTTCCGCTGTATTACGAACTCTCTTATTGGGTAAATAAAATATGGTTCCATTTAACAGAACATAATATACACATGCAAACATTGTAATTCTCTTTTTTTCTTTCTTAAATCTCTGATTCTTTTTTCGGTCCTTTCGGAACGTATCGAAAGATAATCCCTTTTCTATTTCCGAAAAGAATCTTGTCTTTTTCACCCGTCTGTCAATATGTTGAATAGACAGCATATGATATATGCCCCATTCCGTAAACTCGATATCTATAGAGTCTCCATCCAGAAAATCATAATGAAATATATTTGGAATTAGATACTCTTCCGAGAATTCTTTATATAGTTCCAATGAAATGCTATTAATATTTGGTGCTGTTGAACAGGACAGTAACGCTTCTTTTGTAAACATATGCTATCATCCTCTAAAAAAAGAGGTATCCGTATTAACAGATACCTCTAACAAACAATTTCGGACAGCGCTCTGTACAACAGAGAATCTTTTATGGTATGTTTCATGTCCCCCAATAGGGAAGATGAGCTGTCCCGTTCATCTTTACTTTGCTTCCGCTGGCCTCTCTCCATATTTGCAGTATAATACATTCATTCTTAATTGTAAAGCAAACTTCTCCCTCCACTAGACAAATATATCCCACTGCCAAACATCACCACCAATGATATCCGCAATTCCGAAAATTCAGTTCTATTATACTCATTTCTATTGCCAAGTATAACAACCACTTTGACCTTTTACAATAGTTCACAAGAAAATGCCGCTTAAGAAACTGCATCCCCATCAAATTGCAGTTTTCCAAGTAGCAGTATGCCAGATCACATCAAGACTCTCTCCTATAAATGTCCCCCTCAGGCGTTTTCATGTTCCTTCCAGAAATCCTGCGAACCTACAATGTAAAGCAGTGTCCGCGCCCTCGTCCCCGCAATATACATATACTGCGAAAACTTCTCCCGGCGCAGTGCATCCACATCACAAAGGATCACCACCTTGGCATCCAGTCCCTTAAAGCCCTGTATCGTCGCATAAACCGGGCGCTTCTCATCCGGGACAAAGCCATCCTTTAATTCATTGACAGCAACACCGGCCTGTGACAGCTTGGAATTCTGATACCGTTTCGGCGACAGGAATGTAACGTCTCCCATCGAAACGCCACCTCCCCGGAGCGTTTTCAGCAACTCCTTAATCTTTCCTGCAAAATCATGGTCATCGGCATAGGAAATCCTGCCGACCTCCTCCCCGTTTTCCCGCAGGAAACCGCCAAACGCCACACCACTCGCCTTCGCACTGTAGGTACCGATCTGAACCGTGTTCCGGCAGTTCACAAACAACCGGAAGCTTGTATGTGCATACGACTGAAGAATATCCATGCCATCTTGATACTCCGGATTATAAATATTCTGCTTCTCATCGTAAAAAACAACCCATCTGCCCTTCTCCAGACCGCCCTTCAACAGACAGTCCAACGAATACAGATAGATCGGTTTCAAAATATCCTGTCCCTCATCCATCACCAGCAGATCATACTGCAGCTTATCGAGACTTTCCTGCTCCAGATTACTGATATGATCGTAGAAAACCTCCGGCAGAATTTCCGCAAAATACCGTTGTGGATTCTCCTTCATCATCGGAACATCCACCGGCACATATTCTCCGAAAAGCGCATGAATATTCACAACCTTCAATAAATCCGTCTCCGGCAATGCATGAACCACATGATGTGCAAGATTTTTATTGTATGTAAGATAAAGCACCTTACGTCCCTGCTCCACCTGCTTTCTCGCATACTCTGCCGCCAGCAGTGTTTTGCCGGTTCCGGCTCCGCCTTCCACGATCAGATGATCATTCATTCCAAGTGCATCCATCAGCTGCGCCTGTTCCGCCGTCAGCCGCACCAGATGCTTCTCCACCTGTTCCAGCCGGTCATTGAGCGATGGAATAAAACAGAAATCCGCCCGCAAAAACTGAACGATCTCGCGGATATCCGAAGGAGACAGTTTGCTCGGCTCTCTGTGCTGCCTTGCCTGCCAATAATCAAACACTGCATTCATATACGAAGAAATATCCTCCGTGCTCCGGTCATACACAATCTCCGGTATAATCTCCTGCGAATCCGAATAAAACGTAATATCCGGAAATACCACGCCACTTGCCATCAGCAGATTCTTCATATGTGGATTCCGGTCAAAATGCTTCTTAAGCACATCCCGCAGACTGAACATATTGCCGGTCACCTGCGCAAACGGTCCCTCCGGCTTCTGCCGCTCCGTCCCATACCGGTCAATAAATGTCCACTGACCATCCCGGCATTCCACACGACCGCCCTTAATCTCCAGACAGGCAACGCCCCTCTCGCAGACCACCACAAAATCGATCTCGCCATAAATCTTAGAACGGTGTCTCGGAAGTCCCAGCGAATGCAAAACATACGCATTCTTCAAATCCATCTCCTGAAGGACATCGTACATTTTCCTCTCCGCATTACTTTTGATCTCCTCACCCATGTATGGGGGAATAAATGTAACCATGTTGTTCACTCCTTAGTATTTCACTGGTAACAGCAATCTTTTGCAATGTACGCACCGCCCCCAGAAGTCAGTCTGATAAGGCTTGTGGCAGTACGGGCAAAGGATTGGTTTGATAAATGAATAATTCATTATAACACCTCCTAGTCATCAAAAACAATCATCAGCCTTAAATAATCTGCATATATGCCGATATTATATATTTTTCAATCATACAGGCAACATCCCCTGCATTTTTATTAGCAATGCAACCGCCATAACATTTCGGGAAAAATACACACTCTTTACACTCGTCCTCCAGAATTTTATTTTCTATCCGGTCAGGCAGATTTTCAATATCCTCCAATGTGCCAATGGCATTCTCCGTTCTTCCCACCATCTGTTCGCAATTATATATATTGCCATAAACATCCACACAATAAGAATTAGGTTCTTCTTTCATGCAGGAATTCATTCTCGGCATGGAGTATAAATTTGTCCCTGTCATAAGTTTACGAACATCTGATATACGTTCCAGCATTTCCCTGACACATTCTAACTTTTCTGTCTCAGACATAGAATATGCACCACCCACAACAAATGCCGGATAAAAAACAACATTATCAAAGGACGAATAAATAGGATCTATCTGTTCCAGCAACTGCATAACATCATTTCTGTTTTGCTGATCAATATTGATCCGGATACTCACATGTATATTTTTCTCTGCCAGCATTCGGATATTATTCAGAACATTATAGAAATTTCCCTGCTCCGTATTGATGTAATTTTTCCGTTTTTCATAAACATCCTTTGTGCCATCCAATGTGATCTGCACACTTTGAACATGCCACTTATCCACTTTTTCTTCAATAAGCTTATCATCAAACAGACTGCCATTGGTAATAAAAAACGAAGAAAAATTAAAGTCATTTTCAACCAGCTTATCAATAAGATCATCGATGACTCTGGTATTCATCAACGGCTCTCCACCAAACCATGTCAGTTCTACCAACTTATTAACAGCTTTTGCTTCAATCAGCCGATAAATCTTATCTACCGCTCCCGGATACATATCAAGCTGCTTAATTCCATTTTCATAACAATACGGACATCTGGCATTACACTTTGTCGTTGTTGTAATGGACAGACTCATTTCGTCATGAGTGATATACGTTTTATACAATTGAGTAAATTTCAAATACCGCTGCATCTCATCAACGTCATCCTCAATCCACAGTCCCATATTCACAAAATCTTTTCCATCTGCACTCTCATTTATCCGATGCGTCTGGTAAACCTGATATTCCTCATATTCCATTCGTACCAGTGAATTGTATAATGTATTATAAATCAATACATTACTTCCATTATCATAACAATAATTAAATACCGAGCATTTATATTTTTTGTTATCATCGGCAACCGTCTCCGGAAAAGAAAAGGCCTTATCGGCCATTTTCTTTAATATCTCTTCCACAGGTTCTTTAATATTCATTAAGTGAAGAATTTCACTGTTTTCAGAAACAATAACATCCATATTTTCATCCTACCCATCATAGTCATCCATTACATTATTTAGAAGCTGCATGCGAACAAGATTACTGATTAGTGACACACACCTTTCCAGTTGAACTACATGATCAATAATTTCTTTTTTGTCTAATTTCTGTAATTCCTCTGTTCTGTTTGCCACGGCATCAAATCCGCTGATCGTATCATTTTCCAGTCTTTTTATCTGCTGAGAAAGAGCATCGATTTGATGTGCTCTTTTCGCGTCATTCTTATCCACATGAGTCTGGAGAGAGTTTTCCATCTCCTGCATCAATTTCTGACATTGCTGAATCGCCTCTGTAACTCCCTGACCATTCTGCTCCAGACTTTCTTTTAATGTTTCCTGAGTCTGTTCAAGTAGAAGCTTTATCGTCTGTTGATTTTGCTCCAGACTGTTCCAGTGATCCTGTTCCATCTTACTCTGACCCGCGGTTATCCGGAGCAGATCATCCACTTTTGCATCAATTTCTATTAGCTTTTTTCTCTTAAAAAACATATCTACTCCTCATCCCCCATCAGATCAAATAAAATGTCAGAAATTGTATATTTGTACATACAATTCACCTGTTCCTTCGACAGATCATTCTTTCCTTTTTCCGTAGCAGCGATCATGCTCTGATACGCCTTCTGAGATTCCTTCATATTCTTCTGGACTTCTTTTAAGCGTTTGTTAATTGCTTGCTCAATTACTTCTTCCTGCTGTTGAACGGTCGTCTCAATTTTCTTTTTCAGCCCCTGAATTGCCTGCACCTGAATCTTGTCACAGAACTTATCAAAATTTTTTCCGCGTTTTTTGTCATCACGCTCATCAAGAATAATCGACAACTCACTATCCTTCAGATTAAGCCGGTCATCCATTCTGCGACCAATATAACCTACGACCTTATTTCTCAGTTTTTCATTTTCTGCTTTAATTCCCTCGATATTAATATCAAGCGATTCTCCTCCATATAATTGTTTATTCACATAATTCAACTCATGCAATAAGGAATTCATGGATCTTTCCAGATACTCAATAATTTCCTGCTCACTTTCCGAAGAAGATTTTCGAATATTTTCCTTCATCTGTGCTAATTCATCTGCTATTTTTTTTGCGTGCAGTTCGTTATCCGAAGGTCCCGGATGGTAGCCACAGCCACCACTGCTTCCTTTCCCAAAAAAGTTCTTAATTGCAACTGCCACACAACATTTAAAATCTCCTACACAACATCCACCGCCGCCCATCTTTCTACCTCCTATAATCTAGATATTTTGGCTCTTAACTGCAGTTCCTTTTTATGCTCCCAGGCATATGGTCCGGATATATTTCTACCATCCGGTATGTTTTTTGTAACACTTCCCACTCATTTTTTGAATAAAAGGTAACCTTCACATAATCTCTTGGACTGCTTCTGAATTTTGTCAAAGCTGCCGTCTCCGGAGTAACCGCCATAGATGCATAATTATGTCCAAGTAATGCATTGATCAGAGTTGATTTACCGGTTTTAATCGTACCCACAAAAGCAATCTGAAATTCCGGTTTGTTACACAGATCCAGAAAATCCATCATTGTCTGTTCGGTACTTTCCTCCTGCTCATCCTTCATTTCATCCAGATTCATTAACGCTGCGTATTTCTCAACCTTTCCGGTATAACGGTCAATCATATCATTCCACAATATTCTGCTGTGTGGCACATGCTGCAGATTTTCAATAATACGCATTGTTTTCAGCTCCGAGGATGCATATATCTCAGGATCATCGATCAGATCAGGTCTCAAAAAATGACCACATTCTTTACAAAAATAACGCCCTACCTCATTCACTGTCTGACAATTTTGACACTGGTTACTATTTCCCATCTTTATACTCCTTTCCGCTCTATGCGATATATTTTACGATTGAATCTTCTGATACGGTATATCCCAAAAGATCAAATTTTCCCTTTGTGATCACACCATCCTTCAACATATAATGTTTGCCATCAAAGTTGATTCCATAATTATCAATCTGTATTTTTTCATCTCTTCCCAGTTTCTGAAATAATTCGGTCAATACCTGTTTCAGCTCTTTTTTTTCACAGATATACTCCTTCATGCACCTCTCAATAACGTCGTTGTATACAGAATCCTCATTACACAACACCGAAAATTCCAGTTCTGCCTTAGAATCCAGATTATATTCGCTGACCAAAAGCTCAAACATCTTTTCAATATCGTGTCTGGCATTGTTTACCTCATACTCAAACTCCGGATTTCCTTCAAAATACTGTTTTTCCCACTGACCACCATTGGTTGAATATACATTCAGTTTATTCTTGCCAATGATCATAAAAAATTTCTGCATAATTTCTCCTTTCTTTTCTTCAAAAGCTTTATATTAAAAAATGTACTTTTCCTTGATTCATACTTTCACCCGCTCTTTGCAGTGCATCCGTGCCAGCCAGTCATTAATGTCATCCACGGTATCCTGCATTGTTCCTATGACAGCTATATTCTTGCCATCCGGTTCCTTTTCACTCTTATCAAACAACCAGAAAATGCGTCCGGAATGATTTGCCTCAATAGAAATGGGTTGAACTGAAGAAGGACTGTAATCACCACGTTTCAGCTGAATTGTTCCTACTTCGTTCCCCTCTTTTACCAGCTGCCCATTTGCATATTTCGCAGATAAAGTATAAAATGCTTTTTCATCTCCAAACATCATCAAGTCTGCTAGGAAACCATTAAATACCGGTGTATGATGATGTGTTACAAAATAACGTTCTCCATCTTTCTTTTTATTGCTCAATTGTTCTTCCAGCTTTTTAATCTTTGCTCTCAGTTCTTTTTCCAAAGCCGTATTCGTATTTTTCATTTTCTCCAGCTTGTCATTGCACTTTTCCTCACATTTGCGAATTTCTTCTTTCAGTTTGCTTTTCCAAAGTTCATTCAGCTGTTTGACCTCATCTTCCCCTTTGATATTAGAGCCCGTTAAGTAATAAAAACATGCAAGATCAGACAATGGAATATTCTGAACATCTTTTCCTGAATCCGCTTTCTGACAAACATAACTTTTGTCCTTATTCTGAAAAACACGATAATGTTTTTTCATCAGTTCAATACAGATGGATTTCTTTTTATCATTGAACAGTCCCATCGACAAACTTACAAACGGCAGTATCTGCTCTGTCTGAATCACATTCACCCTGAAAGCTTCTTTAATTTGCAGGTACAGATAATGCAAATACTCCATATCCGTATCCGCATAGATAATGGACACATTCATGCAAATATCTTCAAAGGAATCAATGTTATAAAAATCCCGGATATATTCTACAAATTTATCAATATCCGCCTGACTTTCCCATTTCATTCTCTCATTGCCTTCAATTCCTATCATCTCAATATTATGAGCATCACTAATATCAACCACTTCCAAAGTATCTTCAGTCATCCCGATTAAAATCTTATATGTATCTTCCATTTTTCCACCATACCTTGTTCTATTTTAATGACCAAGATTTACTTTCTTAATGCAGCAATATCTCGCAAAATTTCAACGTCATTTTTTTCCGGTTCAACCATCTTTGTTACTGATGTCAGCGTATCTATCGCGCTTTCTAATTTGGCATCGTTTTTCTCTGTTCCGGACAGATAACCTGACAGATCACCTATAACATTTGGTTCTTTCATAATAACTCCAGCAAGCTCTCCAACCTTTTCCGGTGTAAAGAAATCTATATTTTTCCCCATGCTTACTAACAGATCTGACATTGGAAAATCGTTAAATTTCTCGATCATAACGCCGCTTATCAATTCAAGACCTTTTCTCATCTTGTCTTCCTGAGAGATCTGCTTAGAACGTTCCGGATCTGTTTCATAATCTTCCACCGTCTTCATATACTCTTCATAAGAATCGAAATTCTCCGGGACAATACCATCCTGCTCAGCCTGCAGTGCTTTATCTCCCAGATCTTCCACTTCCGTCTCAGGCTTGATCAAGCCAAGTGCTTTGCAAAGAGCTGTAAATACCGCCCCAATTGCTTTTAATCCCTGAATTGCCAGCCCTGCTACTGCTAACGCTTTCGTTACTGATACGGCTGCTGCCACAATTGTTCCCACTGCTCCAGCAATAAGTGCTCCAAGTGCCATACGAAATCATCCTCCTTACTTTCATTCACAATATTTCATCACACATTTTGCCTGCTCTCCGTTCAACATATCCACTGAAAAATCATTTACGCTGAACGTGTTTTGGAAAAGATCCACCAAAAACTGTACTCTTTCCTCTTCATCCTCCGTACTGCCAATTCTCTTTCCCGTCACTGCCTCCCTTCTCTTAATTAATTTTTTCCATCCTTTTCTTTGTTCCTCCTCATCATCTCCAACAGTATTAATAAACTTTTTATTCATATCCATAAACATTTCAGGATCATCTTGCAGCTTTGCCATTTTATGACAAACTTTATTAAATGCCCCCGACAACTGTAAAAGATCATAATCCTGATACACTGTTCCCAAAAACGCCTTTTTTTCATAAAAACGTTTTCTTACCACTTCATCCTCGATCTCTTCCTCATTCGTATCGCTGACTGCTGTAATATGAACATGAACCGGCTTGTCTGTATTTTCAGAAAAGACAATGGCATTTCCTACTTCCAGAGCAGATAGATACTCTTTTTGTTTGTCATCCATCAGCATCGTATCTCCCACTGCTTCTTTATCATCCTGTGCCAGTATCTTATGAATAATCTTGGTGTTAGTATTTTTCAGGACCTCCGAAGCCAGCTTGTTCGGAATCTGATCAACAATGATCAAGCCCTCTCCATATTTACGAACCTCAGCCAAAAGATCTGTAAATGTTTCTACTGCTGATTTCTTTGAGCCACTGTCACCATACTCAACCTTTGATAACAGACGGTGTGCCTCCTCCACCAGGGTCAGATGCTTAAAATTATGGTTTTTACGATGCTCTGCTTTCACAAATGCAGATAAACGGCTGAGAATAAATCCCATCAACAACGCTTTATCCTCTGGAGATTTCAACTCTTCCATCTCAATGATCACATTATTTTTGATAATGTACTCAAAATCCGTAGAATGCTCACAGTTCAGCATACTTCCTTTTGATCCTACCGTCAGATTGGACAAACGACTTACCAGAGATCCGATATAATCTGCCTGCATTTGCTGACTGAAGCCCTTTTCTTCTACCACATTTTTCATTTCTTCCAAAAGATCCGACAAAATCGGAAAACTATCTACTTCCGGATCATATGCCTCTGCTCCGTAAATGGTATTTTCATTATTATCAATATCCCATCCCTTTTTTTCGTAGCTCCGATATATTGCTTCTTCCAAAAGCTGTGGCATAGATGCTTCCATTGGAAAAGCAGAGGTAAATGTGGCTTTAATCATATCAACATGTGCTGAAATGATCTCACCCTCTAACAATTCAAATGGATTCAACCGGAATGGCGCCACAGTTTCATTTCCAACGGTAAAAACGACAATATCTTTTCTGGTATTGATTAAAGTCCGATACTCTGTTTTAGCCGGTTCAATTACAAGAAACGGCATATCCGCCTCCGACAGCAGGCGGTGACAGGTTGTTGTCTTACCACTTCCGGTAACACCTGCCACAAACGTATGCTTTGACATACTCTTTTTTGATAATTTAAACGGAATCTTTGTCAGTTCTCGTCCCTTTTGAACCATATTTCCAAGATTGATGCTCTCTTCGTCATCAATCTCCTTTTCATTTAGCCCAAAACCGATACCTTCCTTTAAAGAAACCCCCGGAACCTCTTTCTGCGGAAGTCCTGCAAGAAGTGAAATCTCCGCGGTTGTCAGATAAGTATTCAGTCCAACATTCGAACCGTAAAACGGTCTTCCTAAAAGCATCAACGCATCACCGGATGCTGTCTCTTCCCTGACATACTGATTCTGATAAACCCGCAATACATCAAACTCTTTGGAAACATCAATATTTTGAGCATATAACGGACTATAGGAAGACTGATTCCCCTGAAATAATGACATCAGACCAACTTTTAACCGGTTCGCATGTGTTGGTTCCTTCGCCATATAATAAACAGAGGTCTTAAACAGCCCCTTACTGTATCCTACTTTCATACGGTCCAGTAATTCTTCATTGATATATTTCATAATTTCTTCTGCATGCTTATTCGCCATCTCAATAGTAACCGATTTAGAGGAACCTCTATTCATGTTAAATCCCATATTACTTCCTTCGGAATGGCTTTCATCATGTCCTTCCGAATTCTGTTCGGAATATTGTGTGGATTTACTCCAATGCTCACCATTTTTACCTTCCGAATCCGAAGTTCCATGATTATAACCCCAGTTTTTTCCTTTGGAATCTGAGGTGTTTTTTCCAAAGGTAATCGTAGCACCATCATTGATCGATTCCTGCATAGTTTTCTTTGCAACAACGGATAAACGATTATACAACTC
>ERZ773157.3413-NODE-3413-length-10632-cov-9.644323_pt1 | contig 10632 bp, 9 predicted proteins | sample MGYA00511480_ERZ773157 | MGnify/ENA primary metagenome ERZ773157 (study PRJEB29015, sample SAMEA2737863) | human gut metagenome | biome: human gut; feature: human-associated habitat; material: faeces | place: China | collected 2012 ... | reverse complement strand
AGGTTCTCTCCCCCACCGCCTGCGGGCGGAGCCCCCTCCCAGAGGGGGCCAAGGAATTACCACAACCATAAACTGAGGTACCCACCATGGAAGAACTCACTCACGATTTTCTCTCGTTTCTGCCTGCGGCGCTGCTGGCGCTGGCGGCTGCCGGTGCACCCGAGGTGTACAAGCTCGCCGCCCGGCGTTTTCTGGACCGTGCAAAAAGTCACATGGCATCGTGGCTTTACATCCTGCTGGACAGTTTCCTTACGCCGGTGGCGGGCCTTTTTCGGGTACTGCTGGGCGCAGCTGCCGTCAAGTCGCTGCCGTTTGAGCTGGTGCGCGACGCCGTTTTTTTGCAATACCTGAATCTGGCTGCCGACCTGCTGGTCATCTTCTATATCTCGCTCGGTTGCTGGCGTGCGGCCCCGGTCACCCGGCTTTTGCTGCGCAGTGCCCAGAACCATCTGGATTTAGAAACAAATCAGACGATGGGACACTTTTTTGAGAACATCTTTCATGCGCTGGTCGGCCTGTTTGCGGGTATCGCCATGCTGGACCGCCTCGGCGTGCCGGTCTCCGGCCTGCTGACCGGCGCGGGTGTCGCCGGACTGGCGGTCTCGCTGGCCGCGCAGTCCACACTGAACAACCTGATTGCGGGCATCACGCTGGTGTTGGAGCGGCCCTTCGGCATCGGGGATTACATCGTGCTGGGCGACTGCGAGGGCACCGTTGAGGACATTTCCTTCCGCTCCACCCGCATCCGCAGCCCGGATAATGTCGCTATCACGATAGAAAATTTCAAAATCACAGCGGAGTACATCCAAAACTATGACCGCCGTCAGAGCCGCCTGTGGAAGTTTACGATTGGTCTGACCTACGACACCCCGCGCGAAAAAATCGAACAGCTGACCGCCGATCTGACCGCCATGCTGCAAGCTCAGCCCGACGTGCAGCCCGACGGCGTGACGATTGCGCTGGATAAATTCAACGACTACAGCATTGATCTGGCGTGCCGGGTGTACATCACCAAAGTCAATCTGCGGGAGTTCATGCAGGTAAAAAACACGCTGAATCTGCATATTTTGGATTTGATGCAGGAGGAAGGCTGCGAGTTTGCCTTCCCGACGACGACGGTGGATTTGCCGGAGAGGAAGTGAGGCGGCACGCGGCAACGACCGCAAAGGCTTCCCCATCGGGGGAAGCTGTCGCCGCAGGCGACTGATGAGGGCTGAGTTCCCGTGACTGCCCGTATGTGGGAAATCGCGCGGACTTTCCCCTCATCCGACCTCGGGCGGGGCCTCGGCCACCTTTCCCCAAAGACGAAGGCATTTAACGCACAAAAAATCCCCGCTCGGCCAACCCGGGCGGGGCATTTTCATTTCACGTCGTTTCTCTCGCTGACGACCAGAATCTTATCCTCGCCGGTCTGCGTCGTCACCGTGAACTCAAAATTGTACGCGGTGTCCAACTCGTAGGAAACGTACCCGTCCCCTTCTGTTAGGATGTAATCCAGCTTGATCTGCGGCTTGACGCGGTCATAATCGACGTACACGTCGCCGATGTCCTCCAGATACACAAGGTTAATATCCTGCGCTTCAGCGCCGTAAAACGTTACAACGGGCTGACCGTCGGCCTTGACGGCGGGCAAAACCGACACATTGTGCACGTACAGCTCCTCCCGCGTTGCGGCGTAGTAGACGTCCGCGTCGGAGAGCAGCGCCGCGTTGGCAAGCTCTATATGTACGCCGCTGGCGGGCAGGTCGCGCTGCCAGACCGGCGTCAGGTCGGGCGCGGCGGCGCAGCCGGGCAGCAACATTGCCAGCGCAAGCGCCGCAAAACAGCGATACTTCATTGAAAAGTTCCTCTCATTGATAAGGGTCGTAGGGCGCGGCGGGCGGGTCCTCCCCCACCTCCAGCGTGCGCGGGCAGAGGCCGGTCTCGGCCTCAATAAAACCCATCACCATGCCCATGTGGCGGTATAAATGCCGATACTGCGACAAAATCAGCGTAAACCGCGTCCACTCGCAGTTGTCGGGCCGCTGCAGCAGATCCTCGTCGTGGAGCGAGGTCAGATAGATGGACAGCTTGGACTTGATTGTATAAAAATAGTCATCTACCGCCTGTCTGTCAAGACGCACTGCCGGGTAAATGTGCAGTTCCTGCAAGTGCGGCGTGTGGATGGGCGGCTCGACAAAGTCGGTGTCCCGCGGGTTGATGAACCACTGGTCCAGCTCGTGCAGGGTGTGGTAGACGTGCTGCCACAGCGGTGCTCCGCCGTAGCAGCGGTCCCACAGCGCGTCGGGGATGCAGTCCAGCAGGTTTTGCAGCTCCCACAGTGCGCGGACGGTCATCTCGGCAATGACCGCGTGGTAGGATGTTTCCCGCATGGCACATGCCCCCTTTCAGGGTCAGTATGCCCGCAGAAAGCACGTTTATTCGTTGTAATTTTCCGTCTCGCGGATGGTTTTGCGGGTCGTCAGCAGCTGCATGAACGGGTCGAGCAGTGCGCGTTCCTCCTGCGAAGGCGTGCGGCTGCGGGCCTGCATCAGCAGCCAGGCCAGCTCGCCGCTGACGGGGCGGCCATAGACCAGCGCGTTGTAGCCGTCCTTGCAGACGGCCAGCTTAGCCGACGTGATGTCCAGCGTTGTCGCGCCCGCGTAGTGGCGCAGCACATTTTGCAGCGCTGCCGGGCTGCCGAACACCGACTTGACCAGCTGCACATACGCGGCGATGTACCGCGGCGGCATGCTGTCCGCGGCGCGCAGCTCAATGCGGGATTTGAGACGTACATCGTAAAAGAAATTGGACAAAATCTGCGCGGTTTCCTGACGGCTGACGTGCCCGGCGTAAAGCTCCGGCGCAATCTTTCCGCCCGCAGCCCTGACGCGGCCCAGCCGCAGCGCAGTGATTTGGGGCTTGGTCAGCACGTTCTCCGCGTAGCGGGCGTAACCGAAATCCGCGTCCATCAGATGCGGCGTGACGCCGCAGCGGTCACGGTCCACATCCTGCCAGAGCCGCGTGCGGATGCAATAGCTGCTGTTGCGGCTGGCCTGATAGACCGGAGCGTTGTCGCTGAGCAGTGCAAAGAACGGCGTCAGCAGACTGGCCGCACGCATTTTGCGGACAAAATCGGTCTCATCCTGATAGTCAATGGACACCTGCGTCGCCGCCGTGGCGCGCATCATCTGCACGCTGCAGGCCCCCTTTTCCCGCAGGTAGGCTTCCATGGCCTCGTCCCGGGTGCGGGGCACCAGAGGCAGGTCCTCGGCATGGCAGGTCGGGTGGCAGCCCGCCGTCCAGGCGCGCAGTCCGTGGGCAGCCAGCACCAGCCCCAACTGCAAATAGAATCGGTTGTACAGATCCATGATGTCCTGCACGTCGCGCAGCGGGGCCAGGCTGATGCGCAGCTGGCACGCGGGCCCCAGCGTGGCCGTCAGTGCCGGGCCGCTGTAGCCGAAATATTCGCCGTCGGTGATGATCGGCGCGTCTGTCTGCTGCTGCAAATCGCGCAGCGCAGCCTGCACATCGGCAAAGGCCGGGGGCTGGCCGTCGGACCGGGTGAGGAAGTGCTCGACCTCCAATTGCAGCGTCAGCTTGCCGTCCGGCTCACAGTCCGCCGCAAAGTAGCCCGCCAGCGTTTTGATTTGTTCGTCCAATTTTGGCATAGCGTGTGGTGGTTCTCCCCTGTTGTGATTCTGGCACTATTATACCGCGATTTTGGGGCGGGTGCAATGCTGTTTTGACGCCGACCTGCGGCAACGGCACGGTGCCCGGGCAGATATGGAATCCGCCCTTACGGTGTCGGGGCAGGGGCGACTTTACATATCCCGCGCCGCCGGGAAGCCGTACGCGCTGTCCGCGGCCTCCACGGCCCGGACGATGGCTTTGGCCATGACCCGCGCGCCGATCACGCCGACGGCGTCGAGGTCAGCGGGCACGTCGCCCAGCGAGACCGCGTAGATGCTGTCGCCGTCCATCGAGGTGTGCACCGGGCGGATGGCGCGGGCGTAGCCGTCGTGCGCCATGCCCGCGGCCTTGCACAGCCGCGCCTTGTCGAGCTTTGCATTGGTGAAAAGGATGCCAAGTGTCGTGTTGCCGACGAATTTTTCCTGCGGCGCGTCGAGCTGCTGCATCAGCACCCGCTCGGAATCCAAAAACGTTTTGCCGTCGTCAGCCCGCAGCCCGGCGACCTTGCGGCCCGTCTCAAAATCATAGACGTCGCCCACCGCGTTGACCGCAACGAGCGCGCCTACCTTCAGGTCGCCCACCTGCACGGCGTAGCTGCCGATGCCGGATTTCATGCAGTGGTCCATGCCCAGCAGCTTGCCGACAGTCGCACCGGTGCCCGCGCCGTGGTTGCCGTCGCGGTAGTTGCCGGTCTCAGCGTTGACGCAGGCCGCGTAGGCCATGGCTGCATCGGGCCGGGTGCGGGCGTCGGCCACGGTCAAATCGAACAGGTCGGACTGGCAGACGAGGGGCACTTTCGTCACACCCACGTCAAAACCAATGCTGCGTTCCTCGAGATACCGCATGACGCCGCCTGCGGCATCCAGTCCGAAGGCGCTGCCGCCCGCCAGCACAATGGCGTGGATGACCTGCGCCGCCGCCAGCGGCTTGAGCAGCTCACTCTCCCGCGAGGCCGGCCCGCCGCCGCGCACATCCAGCCCCGCCGGGGCACCGTCCTTGCCCAGCAGCACCACCGTGCAGCCCGTGCCCGCCGCCGCGTTTTCCGCCTGACCGATTTGGAGGTTGTCAAAGGATGTAATGGGGATTTCTTTCATGGGAGTGTCCTTTCCGCGAATGCCGCTTCACCGTATTATAGACCATTGTACACCACCCGCGCCCCCCGCGCAACAAAAAATCCCGCCAGGCGTCAGGCCACGGCGGGATGGCAGGGTTAGGGGTTACTCAAACTCGTTGCAGGAACTCATGACTTAACGAATTTTACTTAGGAATTATTTGCTCCTGTTCTTCTGAGAATTTTGATTCTCCATATTATCGTAGCTGTACGATGGATGCTTATCAAAATCTTATCAGCAGTGATAAACGCTATAACGAGCGTAAAGTAATTATTGCAGATGGTTCTCGCTCCAGCATGAGTATATTACAACATAACGTCACGTTTTTGCAAAGTTTGTTATTCGGAGTCTAAGAGTTTTATCCTCAAAATGCATGTATTTCTGCTTGAACTTTTGATACATTATTTAAGTAATCTCTTACGCATCCTATTAGTTCCTTTTATCTCTTAATAAGTTTGCTGTGATCAAACATAGATTTTTGTCAGAAAACTAAAGGGATTCCTTATTGTTCGATTCATCCCCATGCCATTTTTCTAGAACCGCTTCTACTTCTCGGATCAACTGCTCCTTGTTCGGCATATACAGCACATACCGGGAAGCAAAAATGTTATTGGAAAGTCCCCCTAACGCATACTCAGCGGCAACGCCATCCTTATCTGTACATAGGATGATACCGATGGGCGGGTTGTCATCTGGATCATTCACCTCGGCAGCATAGTAGTTCAGATACATGTTGATCTGCCCTGCGGCCTCCGGTGTCAGTTTAGTGGTTTTTAGCTCGATCAGCACATAGGCCCGGAGAATCTTGTTGTAAAATACCATGTCCACATAATAATGGGTATTGTTTATCGTTACCCGCTGCTGCGTTCCGACAAACATGAAGCCACGACCAAGCTCCAACAGAAACTTTTCAATCTGCTGTACTAATGCCTGTTCCAAATCACTTTCCATGACAGGCCTATCTTCCGGCAAGCCCAAGAATTCAAACACATAAGGATCACGGATAATATCCTCAGGCTGAGCAATCTCATTGCCATGCAACGCAAGTGCTAGCACCTGTTCTTTGTTGGCATCTCCACGAGAGAGCAGCAAACGTTCAAAGAGGGAACTGTCAATCTGCCTTTTCAGTTCCCGGACAGACCAGCCAGAATTAACCGCTTCTTTCTCATAAAAGCTACGCTTGTCTGGATCCGAGATTGACAATAACTCGCAATAATGCGACCAACTCAATTTTCCAGACACTGTCTGGATTTTATCATAGGACTGATAAAACAGTCGCATATTGTAGAGGTTCGCTCTCGAAAAACCCTTACCAAACTCCTTGGTTAGTTCTTTAGAAAGCTCTTTCAAGGTCTGCTTGCCGTAATCTGCTCGCTCTGGCATACTCTGCTCATACTCGCAGATAATGCGGCCGATGTTCCAGTAGGTGTGCAGCAGTTCGTTGTTCACCTGCCGAGCCACATTGCTACGAGCGGTGTCCAAAATCGACCTAATTTCTTTAACAACGGGTACTATCGTCGCTTTTTCTGTTAGGTTAGTATTTTCCATATTGCACCGCCTCTGTAATTATATGTAGCCCATTTCCTGGCAATGGTCGGATATGGCTTTCTTAAAATCTTTCAATTTTGTCTGATACCCTCTATGCTCGGTAATCAGACTACTGACACTCATTTCATTACACACGAGAAGTTCGTTCACAGAAAGCTTAAAGGACTGTATCATTTGCTCAGCAATGACATCTTTGGGATTATCATATCCATCATATTCGCCACAACAAAAGCTCAGTAACACTTCTTTGCACCACTTGCGTATTAGCTTGTCCATGCAACTGTGAATACACGATATGGATGTAAAGACGCTGCTTGCTTTGGCATCGAATCCTTCTTCTGTCAAGATTTCAAACTTGCCAGATGCATGTGCCATCTCATTTCTCGTATCAACCAACTCGCCAACAGCAGAAATCTGAGAGCGATCCAATCCGATAATTTTGAACAGCCTTGCAATGTCTTTTTCTGGAATCAAGCTATATGCAAATATTGAATCTGCATCTTCGATTTTTAAGTCTCTTTCCCGCCCATTGTACGGTCGGGCAAATACGATAGCGTCCTTGTAGCGTTCTGGCTCAATTTGTCCTATTTTCCACGCCGTACAGTAAATGTAGGTCATATAAAGGAGATGGAGCCCAAAGTATGCAAACTGGTATTGTCCATATTTATAGTTTACTGCAATGAGATTGGTAATGTTCTGGATGTAGTTGTTTACATCCTCTTCATCGGCAGGATCAATAGGAAGATAGTTCAATATTTCTTGCAGATATGGTACCTCTGTATAATCAACTACATCAGACACTTTACTCACCCCAGACTTCCTTTATACGAGTTTCAATTTTTGCGGTGAAAACTTTTATGAGCTGCTTAGATGGCTCAATTAGAGATTGCTCATAACTTATCTGGTCAAGTATTTTCTTCTGTTCCTCAAGAGGTGGAACGGGAATGCGATACTGTTTGACATAGTTAATGTCAACACGCTGTTGGCCAGCAGTGCCAGTCATAAATGCCCTGCCACCCTCTATAAACTCAGGCGTGTTAATATGATAGAAAATCCACTCAGGGTACACAAGAGAAGTGTTAGCTCGAATTACGATATACTCAGTTGAGCCGAAGCCGATACCATTTGTCAGATTCCGGGCAATTCCAGCTTTACCGTTTTCAAAGCAAGGAGTAATCTTTGCGAGAAGAATATCATTATCTTTGAAATAGGTAAATCCGGAAAGAACTTCGGAGAGCTTCCGATTTTCTTTCGGTGTAAAAGAGGCGTCGAAAGTATTAATATCGGCCATGGGAACGAACGAAACCTCAGTATCTTCTGGCAAATCTTTCACTTCATCTTTTGAAGGCTTAAATGTTGCTATTTCTGCTAACATTTTGTAAGTATCTGTCTGACAGATGATCTGAGGAGTGTAGTTTGACACAACAGCTCGAGCTCCTGTAATGATGTGCTGGTATCCCTCAAGTTCTTCAACCATCTTCTGTTGAATAGTTACAGGAATTTTGTGTATTGGGAGCTGTAACAAGTATTTAGCATCTACACGAGGAAGCTGCCCTCCACTGACTCCATTTAGAACCATTTCATTAAATCGAGCGCTTCTAAAAATGCGGCTATACAGTTCCGGTAGTATGCCGTTTTTATCCTTGGCTCTGAGAACAATAATGTCTGTTGAACAAATACCATCCGTGTTTGGATAAGCGACCTTATTTAATGCAGGTCTCAACCTACCATACAAAATATCAGACTTCTTAAATACTCGTTTAACACTTCTTATGGAATCAATCTCACATTCAAGTTCCCCTATGAGCCTTCCGGTTGACGGCTCTATGTTTTCTAAGCCAACGTATACCGTCCGACCAGTTTCGGCAACCGGGTTTATTGTGTCCGAAATAATCTCAAAAAGATCCCCAACCTTGACCAACGGCCAATCATTTTTAGATGCAACTGTTTCATTAGTACGATACCGGCTACCAACGAGAATATAGGAGTTTTCACGCACTTCATCGAGCGGGATAACTTCAAATCCCACCTTTAGCATATCCGCAGTCTGATCCTTATCTAACTTTCGATACTCTTCATACCTTGCTAAATCACTGGGCGTTTCAAGTTTACGACGGTGATTGTCGAGCGTGTAACCATCGCTTTTGACATCGAAATACCAGAAATCTTTTTTCTTCTCAGAAGACTTAACCTTTTTATTGACCTTGGTTGCATAAATAATATCGGTTTTTACACCAGTATAAGGCAGAAACACACCTTGCGGCAGAGAGATGATACTCTGAAGCTGACAATGCTCCAGCAAGTACTCGCGTGTTTTTGCAAGATCCTTGCGAAATAGAAATCCTTCTGGAACAACCAAAGCCATTCGTCCATTCTCAGCAGCACTATTGATCGCCTTCATGCAATGCTGCACGCAGATGCTATCACCGTTTGTGCTAGGGAGATCGTATAGATTTCCGTGTTTCGTTTTCTGTGAATACGGCATATTTGCGAGGACAATGTCAAATCCTCTGTGATGAAAAACGCCATTCTCCATATAGGTTTCAGTCCCATCAATGGGATTGGCTAAACTGTCAAGCATTTTGATGTTGCTATGTCCATCACCAGCCAAGATCATATTCATTTTAGTGATGCGAGCTGTATTGGTGATTTCGTTTCCGTATACTGTGGACTCTCGCAAGGTTTTCATATTAGCCTCGGTTCGTGCCATATTGTTATGGATATACCGGAAACTCTCAATAAGGAAACCGCCGGTGCCGCAGAACGGGTCATATATCTTCTCGCCAATCTGTGGGTTGACCAAGCGCACCATTGTTTTTACGATATGACGAGGCGTGAAGTATTCGCCCAAATCATTCTTCGTGGAAGTGGAAGCTTTCAAGAAATATTCAAAAGCATCACCCTTAACATCACTATCTACGTCAGTAAGCATAAGAGGATCAAGTTTATCCATAATTTCTTTCAGGATACTTGCATCTCTAATCTGCAGCGGGGTGAAAATGTCCGTATCATAGAGCGCATTCAGTTTGTCATATACGGTTTTGTTTATATACTCAATACGGGTGGAAATAGGAATCTGCTTAATACTATCCCAACTACAAGCAACATCAAATTTAGTTGGGATACCACTTTCTCGCTTAATCTGTTCACTTTCACTGATAAGCTTTAAGAACAGAATGTTTGCAAATTCTCCGAAACGCTCAATACCGGCACGCAGACCTTCCCCACGAAGCATATTATTTGCTTCATCAAAAATTCGAATAAGTTCTTTGCGGTCATACTGAACTTTAGGGCTTACGGTATTTACTTCATAGGACGTCAAATAACGCAAAGCAAGTGCTTCACGGATAAATTCGTCTATTTCCTCGCCGTTGAGAATGGGAGGTCTATTTGCCACAGTATGAAATGCTTTGCAGAAAACGCCGTCAGTAGCAAATACAAGAGGGGCCTCAATAGCTTTTGCATACTGGATGCCTTGTTCCAATGCTGAATCCAGTCGAACACCTTTCTTTTTTGCTTCAATAACAATCAAGGGCTTATCGCTATCCTTCGAGTAGAGAACATAGTCCGGACGCTTTCCGCACAGCTTCTTTTTCTCTGCTTCAGAGCGTGGCTGCTCATAATAAACGTTCTGATCTTTGCCGCTCAATTTCCAACCGAGATTTTCAAGACTACGGTCGATGAGAACACGAGTCTCAGCCTCTAATGGCATCGTATTGGGATTCATACAACCGCCTCCTTACTATGCATATTTCGCAATTCACGATTTGCATTTTCTGTTAATGCGTATTTACCACGAGCATTTACCTGTGTCACATAGCCTTTTTGGATAAGTTCACGGATAATTGAATTAACTTTCGATTTTGTAAAGCCTAATGTATCAGCAATTTCCTGCTGTGATAGCTTGACTACAGCTTCATTATTGACAATAATCTGCCGTTGCGCCATACATTCAAGCACTCTGTATCTGTCATTCATAAAGAAATCCGACATGGCGACACCTCCGCGATCGTTATGGCCTGATAATTGTACCATAATGGTCTGATTCCGTCAATGTTATAGGTGAAATTTCTACCTATAACAGGCGAAATCTGCACCAAGATAGAACTATGTTGCCCGCAGGATTCCTCCCACGGGCAACGTGTTGGTTAGCTATCAAGCGGTTTGTATTCAGTTGCAGTTTTCAAATAGGTTTCGAGATCACCGTTCAGTATCAAGTCGGCGTATGCAACCGGGGCATTATAAATCAGATAGTCCAGCTCTGACCGCTGATACATATTGTCGGCAACCTCATTTTCTA
>ERZ773157.3410-NODE-3410-length-10636-cov-3.310179_pt1 | contig 10636 bp, 4 predicted proteins | sample MGYA00511480_ERZ773157 | MGnify/ENA primary metagenome ERZ773157 (study PRJEB29015, sample SAMEA2737863) | human gut metagenome | biome: human gut; feature: human-associated habitat; material: faeces | place: China | collected 2012 ... | reverse complement strand
GCTGGGTGATGCAATGGATATTGCCGCCGCCGAAGGCCACCTCACGGGTCTGCACGCCCACCACCTCACGGTCCGGGAACATCTCCTGCACCTGCCGCACTGCCAGAGCGTCGTTCTCGTCGCCGTACTGGGGCAGGATCACGCCGCCGTTGACAATGAGGAAGTTCATATAGGAGGCGATGCTCACCTCGCCGTTTTCACGGGGGACGGTACCCTCCACGGCGTCGATGGTCTCGGCGCCCTCCAGCCGGCAGGGCTCACGGGTCAGGCACAGCTTATGCACCTTCAGCCGCCGGCCCTTGGCGTCGGTGGCCTGAGACAGGGTGCGGTAGGCGTCCTGCGCCGCCTGATAGAAGGGGTTGTCCTTGTCCTCCGTCCAGATACAGGCCACCTCCCCCGGCGCCACGAAGCAGGCCACATCGTCGATATGGCCGTTGGTCTCGTCGGGATCGATGCCGTCCCGGAGCCACAGCACCTTCTCGCAGCCCAGATACTGGCACAGCTTCTCCTCGATCTCCGCCCTGGACAGATCGGGATTCCGGCCGGGGGACAGCAGGCACATCTCCGTGGTCAGCACGGTACCCTCGCCGTCCACATGGATGGAGCCGCCCTCCAGCACGAAGCCCTCCGTGCGGTAGGAGTCCACGTCCGCCATCTCACAGATCTTCTGCGCCACCTGATCGTCCCTGTCCCACGGGAAGTACAGGCCGTCGTACAGGCCGCCCCATGCGTTGAAGGTCCAGTCCACCGCCCGCAGGCCGCCCTGTCCGTTTACCAGAAAGGTGGGGCCGCAGTCCCGGACCCATGCGTCGTTGGAGGACACCTCCACCACCCGGATCTCCTCCGGAAGGCGGGCCCGTGCATTCTGATACTGTCCGGCGCTGACGCACATGGTGACCTTTTCAAACCGGGCAATGGCACGGGCCACCTGACAGAAGGTCTCCTGTGCGGGCTTGGCCCCGCTGCGCCAGTTGTCGTTGCGCTCCGGCCAGAGCATCCACACCCCGTCCTGGGGTTCAAATTCCGCAGGCATCCGATAGCCGTCCGCCTTGGGGGTAGAGCCGATGATACGTTTTGCCATATAATGCTTCCTCCTGCAATCAGTGTTGGGGCCGCCGGGCTGCAATGAGCACCTCGCCCAGCAGCACGCTCAGCACGGAGCCGACGGTGATGGGCAGCACGCCGGTGAGAGTCTCCCGATCCCACGACAGCGGCACGGCGGTAAAGATGATGGATAGAATGATCAGGGCCATAGGCACATAGGCCAGCCACTTCAGAAAGCCGCTGCGGCCCGGCACCCGGAAGGGACGTTCCCGATCCGGGAATTTCCGCCGCAGGGTCAGAAACGCCGGGAACACCGGCAGATAGCTCAGCAGCAGCATCACCAGATTCAAGGCGAAGAAGCTCCAGAACAGGGACGAGTCGGGGCTGAGCCGCTCCATCACCGCCCCCAGCAGGCACACGGCAGAGGCCACGATGCCGCTGGTGACGGCGGAACCCACGGGCATATCGTTGCGCTTCCAGCGCCGGGCGAACACCGCCGGCATATCGCCCCGATCGGCGGCGTAGGCGGCGGTGGAGTTGACGCCCATGGACCATGAGATCATATTACCAAAAAGCGTCACCAAAAACAAGAGAGCCACCCCCCGCACCAGCGTACCGCCGGCCCCGCCGGTCATCAGGGACACGGCATCGATGAGACCGGAATCCGGACTGATGTCCCGTACCGGCACGGCGGCGCCGATGCCGAAGGCGGAGAACAGGTAGATGGCGGCAATGACGATGCCGCCGGTGACGATGGCCTGCGGGATCTGCCGCCGGGGGGCCTGCATATTGTCGGCGTAGGTGCAGACCACCTCGAAGCCCAGAAAGTTAAAGAGAATGACGGAGATATAGGACAGGCTGTTCAGATCGAAGGACGGCAGGAAGGTCCGGGCCTCCATGCTGTTGACGAAGCCGTTTTTCGACACGTACACGATGCCCAGCACCCCCACCGTCAGCGCCAGCAGGATCTTGATGGCGGCACTGAGGTTCAGGATCAGGATGCTGTCACACACCGGATAGGCGGCGATCCATGTGACGATCCAGATGAAGGCCAGCTGGATCACCAGTGACCACACCGGGCCGATGCGCCCGCCGAAGATCACCTCCAGCAGCTCCGGGCATACCACCGCCAGAGATGCCATCCACAGCGGGAAATTGATCCAGTAGTACCATGAGGCCCGTGCGCCCCAGCAGGTGCCGGGATAGGCGGTCTGGATCCAGTCGTACAGGCCGCCGTCACCGGGAAAGGCCGTCCCCAGCTCCGAGGCGATGAGGCCGTAGGGCAGCAGGAACGCTGCGATCATGAACAGCCACCAGAAGTACTGGCTGTTGCCGATGGAGGCCACCGGCGCCGCCGCCTCCGCCACGAATACCACGCAGATGACGGACAGGATCACATCCGCCAAGCGGAATTTTCTGCGGTTTTCCATAGGCCGTCAGCAGTAGATGCGGTCCTGCAGGAACCGCTCCAGCGTGTCCCGTGCGGCGGCGATCTCCAGCTCCGTGTGCTCCGGGCGGCAGCGGGTGAAGTACACCAGCAGGCCCCGCATGGCCGTCAGGCGGTTGCCGGCCTGCTCCCAGCACAGGGAGGAGGCGGAGTCCGCCACCTCGTCCGTCACATCCTCGCCACGGGTGGCCGGCAGACAGTGGAGGAACTTGCAGCCGATGGCTCCCAGCGCCATCAGCTCCCGGTTCACCTGATAGTCGTGGAACACCTGCACCCGCTCCTCCTTGGGCATCTCATTTTCGTACAGGCCGTACCACACGTCGGTGTAGATGAAATCGGCGTCCCGGACGGCGGAGCGGTCATCCGTCACCAGCCAGCTGCCGCCGGAGAGCTGGCAGTTGCGCTCTAAAATGGTCTGATGCTTCTCCGTCAGCTGGTGGCCCGCCGGGCCGTAGTGGACGAAGTGCATCCCCAGCTTGGTGGTGATGAAGCCCAGCGAGGCACAGACCTGCGTGCCGTCCCCCACGAACACCACCTTCACGTCCTTCAGGCGCTTGCCCTGGGGCAGATGCTCGAAGATGGTACACATATCCCCGATCTCCTGCGTGGGGTGGTTGTAGTCGGACATTCCGTTGAGCACCGGGATGGTGCAGGACTGGGCCAGCTCCACGACGGTCCGATGCTCGATGACACGGGCCATCACCACATCCACCAGACGGGACAGCACCTTGCCGGTATCCCCGATGGTCTCGTGGCCGCCCAGCTGGATCATTCCCGGTCCCAGATACTGGGCGTGGCCGCCCATCTGGCTCATGGCTGTCTCGAAGGAGACACGGGTACGGGTGGAGGACTGCTGGAAGATCATGCCCAGTGTCATGTCCTGCATCAGGGGCGGATAATACCCGCTGCGGATGGCCCGCTTGATGGCAAGGCTCAGCTCGATCATATCCACCAGCTGCTCCCGTGTGAACTCATTTGTGTCGATGAAATCTTTCACCATAGCTTGCGCTACCTCCTGCGTCATAAAATGGAAACGCCCATAGTTTGCGCCGCAGGAAGCGGAATATGTACGCCATGATGCCCTCTTTTGCAATTTCCCCTTGTTATCTGCGGATAAATGCGATATAATGCTCTGTATTAGTATCAATCGTATCATCGGGCAGTCTGCCCTTTATCCTGAACGGAAAGGAAGAATACTATGATTAAGGTCCAGTCCCAGCGGGGCGAGATCAGTATCAGCAGCGCCGTATTCACCAGCATCACCGGCGCCGCCGCTACCAACTGCTTCGGCGTCAAGGGCATGGCCTACCGCAGCATGACGGACGGCTTGGTCCATCTGCTGCGCCGGGAAGCCATGAGCAAGGGCGTAAAGGTCACCTATAACGAGGACGGCACGGTGTCCATCGAACTGCACATCATCGTGGAGAACGGTGTGAATATCGCCACGGTATGCCGCTCCATTATGGGCGAGGTCAAATATGTGGTCACCAAAAATACCGGCGTGGAGGTCCGTGAAGTGAATGTCTTTGTGGACTCCATCACCGTTTGATGAACGTCGGTAGGAGGAGAAGCAAGAGCATGACAGAAAAAATCAGCGGCGGCGCCTTCAAGCAGATGGTCGCCTTCGGCGCCGCCTGTATCACCCGTGAAAAGCAGGCCATCAACGACCTGAACGTATTCCCCGTGCCGGACGGCGATACCGGCACCAATATGAGCCTTACCATCCAGACCGCTGCGGCGGAGCTGAAAAAGTGCGAGCCTGCCACGGTGGGCGAGGCCGCCAAGATCACTGCCAGCGCCCTGCTGCGGGGCGCCCGCGGAAACTCCGGCGTTATCCTGTCCCTGCTGTTCCGGGGACTCTCCAAGTCCGTGAAGGGACTGGAGGAGATGGACGGCGTACAGCTGGCGGCGGCCATGTCCGAGGGCGTGACCACAGCCTACGGCGCCGTGATGAAGCCCGCCGAGGGTACGGTGCTGACGGTATCCCGCCTGGCGGCGGCCAGAGCTGAGGAGGCGGCGCAGGAGCAGAACTGCGCCGAATATGTGCTGGCGGAGGCCATTGCCACGGGCTATGAGACGCTGGCCGAGACCACAGAGATGAATCCGGTGCTGAAAAAAGCCGGGGTAGTGGATGCCGGCGGCAAGGGCTACCTCATCATTCTGGAGGGGATGCTCAGCAGCCTGCGGGGCGAGCCCATGCCGGAGGTGGAGGAGGAGCCGGAGCACGACAAGGCGGACTTTGCCGCCATCGGAGACGAGGACATCACCTTCGCCTTCGACACGGTGTTCATCGTCCGCAAGAACGATCCCAACGTGGATCTGGCCCCCTTCCGGGCCTATCTGGACAGCATCGGTGACAGTCTGGTCATCGGCGAGGACGACGAGTCCTTCAAGGTCCATGTTCACACCGACACCCCCGGTGAGGCCCTGACGGCGGCCCAGCGATACGGTACGCTGGAGTTGGCCAAGATCGAGAATATGCGGACCCAGGCCGCCGATCTGGCAGCGGGCCGCAAGGCCCAGAGCACCGACGATCTGGACGCCATTGAGGCGGAGCTGGAGCAGGCCGAGCAGGCTGTGGCCCCTGCCGAGAAGCGCTACGGCTTTCTGGCGGTATGCGCCGGAGACGGACTGGCGGCAGCCTTCCGGGATCTGGGCGTGGATCGGGTGGTATCCGGCGGCCAGACCATGAATCCCTCTACGGAGGCCATTCTGCGGGAGGTGAACCACACCCCCAGCGAGATCGTGTTCGTGCTGCCCAACAACAAGAACATCGTCATGGCGGCCCAGCAGTGCGTGGGGCTGACAGAGAAGCAGGTCATCGTGGTACCCACCCACAGCATCCCTCAGGGCATCAGCGCCATGATGAGCGTGGACACGGCGGAGGAGGATCCGCAGGCCATTCTTGCGGCCATGACCGAGGCGGCCGCCGCTGTCACCACGGCCCAGATCACCTATGCCGCCCGCAACTCCGACTTCGACGGCTTCGCCATCAACGAGGGCGACTATCTGGCCCTGCTGGACGGCAAGCTCTTCGGCACGGAGCGGGACATCACCTCCCTGTTGACCCGACTGGCGGCGCTGGCGGCGGAGCGGGAGGCGGCCTTCGTCACCCTGTTCTACGGCGAGGGCGTATCGCAGGAGGAGGCCGAGGCGGCGCAGGCCCTGTTCACCGAGGCCTGCCCGGAGACGGAGATCTCCCTCCTCAGCGGCGGTCAGCCGGTGTACTACTACACCATCTCCATCGAGTAAAACCGAGTCTATCGCACCGAAGCATTCCCCGGACAGTGTCCTGTCCGGGGAATTTTTTCTGCCGGGCGGGGTTCGGGTTTCCCCGGCAGTGGCCGGCATTTTCCGGCAAATGATTTTTCGGTGTGATATTGCAAAATGGTCGCCCTTGTGTTATGATGAGGAGGATAACGTTCCAGCCATTGAACTGGACTCCGTTTCTTTTTCAGCAGACGGTCCCGTCCCTGTGAGGGGACAGGTGGAATAGGGTGCAAATCCCTGCGAGTGGGTCACTGTGAAGCCCTCCCGGCGGCAAGTCCGACGGGGCGGATAAGTCAGATACACCGGGCCGTCCGCTGCGGTACCTGCCTACACCGGGACTGCCTGCACAAAGAGAGCGCCCTTGATGCGTCCGTGCTGCCGAACCGGCGGTACGGACGCTTTTGCTTTGTGCCATCAGCAAAAGCCGCCCCCGGCCACGGGGGTCCGTACGGCAGACGAGAAAATCCCATCGGAAGGAGGTGAGGGCTGCGGCCTGCACGCAGGGCCGCCGATCCCGACTGACACCACGACATATTTGAGAAAAGGAGAAACGAAATGCAGACAAAGAGCACGTCGTACGGAAAGAAGCTCCTTGCGCTGATGCTGTCCCTGCTGATGCTGGTGAGCGTCCTGCCGGTCTCGGCCTGGGCCGCTGCCGATGCAAAGCCCGAGAAGATCACTCTGGTGGGCAGCAGCGATGCGCTGGAGTACGAATTTGTAGACTATCTGACCTTTGCGTGGGAGGATATCCCCCACTATAAGGTCACTGTCCCCGCCGGGACCAAGACGGTCCAGCTCTACGGCACCGTCTATCTGGATAAGGCCAGCAGCTCCGGCAGCGGCTACACACAGAAGGACGGTCTGAATGATTGGCCGCCCCCCGTGGATTACTGGTCAGCAGATGAGGTAGGCTCCTCCGCCCCCTATACCATCGAGACCCGTACCAGCGGCTACGAGAAGAACCTGTCTCTGGTCAAGACCCGGAGCTATGCAGACACCAGCTCCGCCTATATTCTGGAGTTCGTGGAGAAGGACGACTCTCCCGCCGCCCCAGCCCCCGTTCTGACGGCGGATCTGTCCACGGCGGCTGTCACCTACACCTGCGGCGATACGGCCAATGCTCTGGCGGTGCAGGCCACCGGCAGCGGCACCCTGAGCTATCAGTGGCAGGGGAGCACCACCTCCGCCGCCGACGGCTTCGAGGACATCACCGATGCCACCCAGAGCAGCTATACCCCCTCCACCGAGGCACCGGGCAGCTTCTGGTACCGTGTGGTGGTCACCAACACCGTGGCGGGCAACAAGCCCACCAGTGTCACCAGCGCCGTGGCTCCCGTGACGGTCAACGTTCCGGAGGGGATGCGGCAGGTGAAGATCATCACCTCCCAGGGCCGGGGTACCGGCATGACCCTGACCCTGAAGGATGCTGCGGGCCGGCCCGTATCCATCCCCGCAGACACCAGCGGCGACTACACCGTATATGAGTTTCTGACGGCTCCCGGCGTCTATACCTATGAGGCACGGGACACTGTGCGGGGCAGCGAATATCTCCTTGGCACAGGCACCCTCACCGTCACCGAGGGTACCGGTGAGCAGACCTTCGAGCTGTATCTGGTCTATGTCTACGCCGTCAAGAGCGGCTGGACGGCAGACGACTTCACCACCGAGGTCAAGGCCGCCGACGGCACCGTGATGACTCCCGGCAAGCCCCATCAGTTCGCCAGCTATGTGGGCTATCCCTATCTCATGGTTCCCGGCACCTACACCTGGTCCATCCAGCCCTCCGAGGCCAGAGCGGCAGAGGGCTATCAGGCCACTCAGCCTGCCCGCGAGACGCTGAAGACTGCCTCAGGCGCCGCCTTGTGGAGCGCCACCCCGACCCAGATCGTAAACACTGACTTCGTGGTCCCCAAGGGCGCTCATGTCGTTATGACCGGCATTCCCTCCACCACCTATGGGCAGGGTGCTCTCGTTGCCGCCAGCGCCGATCTCACCGGTGACGACAGCGATGTCTACACCTTCCGGCTGGTAGCCGGCAGCAGCTACATCTACCGGGCCACCGGCGATGGGCTTGTCACTAACGCCAGTATGTTCAAGTTCGACGGCAGCACCAGCCGTTATGACCTGACGAAAACCATGACCGGCGATCCCAAGGCCATTCTCCGGGACGAGAAGAGTGACGCGGCGGATATCCGCCTCAACGGTGTGGACTACACCGGCAGCGTCGCCCTGACCGTGGGCGGCATGAAGCAGCTGCGCCCCCTGCGTATGTTCCAGATCGCCAACAACAGCAGCACCGGCATGAAAGGCTCTACGCTGGAGCCTGTGTTCCACTACACGGCACTGGATGTGGATGGCACCAATGTGGTCAGCGTGGATGACAGCGGCCGCATCACCGCCAACAGCGCCGGTACGGCCATTGTTCTGGTGACCTATGACGCCATGTATGTAGCGGATTCCGGCTGGTCCATCAACAAGAACAAGACCTTTGGCGCCATCTGGCCGGAAAACACCGGCGTGGTGGTGGTGGAGGTAGGCAAGAACGCCGCCACTGGCCCGGATGCCAACATGACCATCAACAACGGTGACCGGAAGGTCGCCGGTAACAAGCTGGATGCCGAGGCAGACGTGCTGTACTACACCGGCGATGACGGTTGCCAGTACACCTTCCGGCCCGCCGCCGGCAGCACCGTTACCCTGCTGCGCCCCACCCTCACCGAGACGGCCATGACCTACACCGGCGGCTTCGGCACCGACGGCGTGACCACCAAGGGTGGCGACGTGACTCTGACTCTCACCGAGGGCAAAAACATCGTCAAGATCAGCAAGGATGGCGCCGACACCTATCAGGTCATCACCGTGAAGAAGGCCGGGGTAGTCATCACCAACAAGACCGACCCCACCCGTGATATCCAGCCCGGCGACACCGTCACCGTGCAGCTCACCGGCGTGTATCACCCCGCCAACACCATGGCGAACCTGTATAATCTCTACGCCTACGCCTCTTACACCGATCCCGGCAGCGATGATACCGTCACCGGCTATAAGAACCTCTTCCAGCGTCACCTCTTCGACCGGGCGGACGGCGACAGCTGCCGCACCGTGGAGGTAAAGATCCCCGCCGACTGGGATGCTGATGAGCCCTATGTCCTGACGGACGGCGTTCTCAACTTTTACGGCAACGGCAAGGATATCGGCTCTCACCGCAATTCCCTGCCCGATCTCTCCACCAACGTTCCCAACAGCTACAGCAGCTTTGCGCTGGGCGCCCTGCCGGATATCACCATCCCTGTGGTCAAGCCCAATACAGCGGACGTCACCTTCTCCATGAAGGATGACTCCGGAAACGCCATCGACAGCTGCACCATCCAGCTGACCAACAGCAGCAACGATACCGTCACCATCAACGCCACCGCTGCCTCCGCCACCCGCACGCTGGCCAGCGGCAAGTGGAGCTATGTAGTCACCAAGGAGGGCTATCTGCCCGCTAAGGGTACACTGACCGTGGTGGGCGGTGAGGATCAGGCCGTGAATGTGGAGCTGCCTCTGGTCACTGCCATTCAGGTCAAGACTCTGCCCAAGAAAACCGTTTATACCGAGGGCGACACGCTGAATACCGCCGGTCTGGTGGTGCAGGCTGTCACCAAAAACGGCGCTTCCACCCTGTCCGCCGACCAGTACACCCTCTCCCCCACCCTGCTGAAAACCGTGGGACAGCAGGCCATCACCGTGACCTTCGGTCAGCTCACCACCACCTTTGAGGTGACGGTACGGGAGGATATCGTCACGCTGGAGACCACGCTGGAGGATGGCATCACCCAGCGCAACTCCCGCATGACCTTCGACGTCTTTGCCAAGGACGGCGACGGCAACAAGCTGCCTGCCAGCGAGGTCACCGTGCTCCTCAACGGTGATCCGGTGTCCGTCAACTGGGACGATGACACCAAGACCAGCTATACCCTGCACTTTACCAAGGAGGGCGTCAACACCGTCGTTGTCAAGGCCCACAAGGCCTCTGTAACCTATACCATCACCTATGTGAAGGCCGAGCCCGGTGATGTGGTGGGCAAGGCCGTGTTCACCGTGGAGGCCCTGTCTCTGGGCGGCGGCTACATCATTGAGCCCTGCTATGTGGACATCATCGAGGGCGAGAACGCTGCTCAGGCGCTGGCCCGTCTGCTGGAGGAAAGAGGCTTTACCTACAGCAACACCGGCTCTCTGGAGAGCGGCTTCTATCTGTCCCACATCCAGGGCGATGCGCTGGCGGGCATTGATCCCACCGGCGACAGCATCCCCCAGGCCCTGCGGGAGAAGCTGGAGGAGAAGAACTTCGATATCCAGACCCGGACGGACGAGACCAGTCTGGGTGAATTCGACTACACCAGCGCCTCCGGCTGGATGTACTGCCTGAAGAACGTATTCCCCAACGTGGGCTTTGCCGATTCCTATCTGTCCGAGGGCGACGTGGTGCGTGTGCAGTTCACGGTGGCCTACGGCTCCGACATCGGCGGCGGCTTTGCCATGGGCTCCGGCGACAGTGCCGGTTACTTTGACATGGCCAACAAAGACGCTTTGACCCGCCGTGTAGCGGCCATCAACGCCGAGATTGAGGCGAACCCCTACTATCTGGAGCAGAACTGCCTGACCAAGGCCTATGACGCCGCTATGGACGTGCTGACCACTCTGTACGTCTCTCAGGCCGACGTGGATGCCGCTTTGGCGGATCTGCCCGATCCCCCTGTGGGCCACCAGCTGACCGCTGTGGAGAAGGTTCCTGCCACCTGCGAGACCGCCGGCGTGGAGGCTTACTGGAAGTGCTCCGTCTGCGGCAAGCTGTTCAGCGATGCCGAGGGCAAGACCGAGACGACGCTGGAG
>ERZ773157.3404-NODE-3404-length-10661-cov-6.889968_pt1 | contig 10661 bp, 9 predicted proteins | sample MGYA00511480_ERZ773157 | MGnify/ENA primary metagenome ERZ773157 (study PRJEB29015, sample SAMEA2737863) | human gut metagenome | biome: human gut; feature: human-associated habitat; material: faeces | place: China | collected 2012 ... | reverse complement strand
TGACATAGCTGCCCGACTCCGGCGCTTTGGCGAGAAACGGCACGAAGCGCGTCGCGGCGTCAAAGCTGCTGTCGGCCGCGATGGCGCTCTGGAGCGTGGCGACGTTATCGGCCGAGGCGAACACGCACACGCGGTCAAACAGCTTCGGGAACACCGCCATGTCCTGCCCGGACTGCGCGGCCCTGCTTTGCAGGATAGAGTCCGCGCTCACGATGGTGCTCACGCGCAAGCCCGTGGCGGTCAGGTTCGCGCGCAGGTACTTTGCCAGCGACACGACCGCGTCCGTGCGCGAGGGCGTGCCGCTCTGGGACGCATATTTGACCTCCGTGTCGGACAGCGGCTGCTGCAGGTACGAGAACGCGACCTCGTCAAAGCCCAGGTCGTGCAGCTCCTTGCAGAGGCTGACGAGGTAGGTGCGGATGAACGTGTTGTACGGGTCGACCCAGCCGCCGGAGCTGTCGGTGTACGCGCTGCCGGACGCGGTCTGCAGCGCGGTGGCGGCGTAGCGCTCGGCCATGAGCGTGTCGACGCACGTGCTCACGACGGCGACGAGGTAGACGTTCTGCCCCTTGACGGTCTGGATCGCGTCGGCAAGCTCGGCCGTGCCGTTGACGCCGTAGGCCGCGGCGTCCGAGACGCCGGACTTCCAGCTCAGCGTGCCGCCGGGGGCTTTCATCTGCAGCACGAGAGCGTTGCCGCCCGCCGCCTTCACGGCGGAGGCCGCGCGCGTGAGCCCGTCGGGCGTGATCTTGTCGGCCGTCAGATACTGCCCGTGCAGCTCGGTGAGGCCCTTGCCCGCGTCGGAGACGATGCCGGAATAGTCCGGGTCCTCGAGCACGAGCTCGGTATCGACCGTCTCGGGCTGGCCGCTCTCGGTGACGGGGGCGGCCGTCTCCATGATGGGGAAGACGACGTGCAGAGAGCCGTCGCTGTCATAGACAATGTATTTCTGGCCGGCGAAGAACAAAATCACCGCCAGCACGATCAGCCCGGCGAGGATCCACAAGATCACCGGCCAGGCCTTGCCCCGGCTGCGCCGGGCGCGGTAAACGTCGTTGCGATGGGCGCGCATCGGCACACCTCCTTTGGGTCAGGCGGCGTCAGCCGCGGTTTTCAATGTCGCTGATGAGGGCGATGCGGCGCGCGTGGCGGCCGCCCTCAAACTCAGTGTTGAGGAACGTGTCCACGATCTTGAGCGCGAGGCCCGGGCCGAGCACGCGCGCGCCCATGGCGAGGATGTTCGCATCGTTGTGGCGGCGGGTCATCTCGGCGGAGTAGCAGTCGCCGCACAGGGCGGCGCGGATGCCCTTGACCTTGTTGGCGGAGATGGAGATGCCGATGCCGGTGCCGCAGATGAGGATGCCGCGCTCGCACTCCCCGTCCGCGACGGCGCGGGCCACGGCCTCGCCGTAGATGGGGTAGTCGCAGCTCTCTTCGCTGTACGTGCCGAAGTCCTTGTAGGCAAGGCCCAGCTCGTCGAGATGGCGCATGACCTCCTGCTTGAGGGCAAAACCGCCGTGGTCACATCCGATCGCAATCATAAACAATACCTCGATTTCTGTAATTTCCCCGGCGTTAAAACGGCCAGTCCGGGAGCCATTTGAGCACATTCCATGCATAGTCGCGCGGGATCGTCACGCCCGTGAGCACGGGGAAAAACAGCGCGAAGAGCACGCCGTTTGCCGCCGTGAAGGCATACACGATGCCGAGATAGCCGCGCTGCCGCAGCCGGTCGAACACGTACCCGAGCGCGAGCACGAGAAAGAGCGTCGCCGCGAAGTAGTGGTATTCAAACGTCAGGCGCGAGATGAACACCCACGGCAGCACCTGCGCCAGATAGCCGACGAGGAGAAACAGCGCCGTGCGGTCGCGCTTCGCCGCGCGGTATGCGAGCACAGGCAGCGCCAGCAGCCCGCCCCAGCACAGCAGGGGATTGACGAACGCGCCGATGGTCGATACCGTCCCATCGCCATACGACAGGTAGTAGAGGATCGGCCGCAGGTCGAGCAGCCACTGCCACCAGCGCGAGGAATACGGATGCGTGGCGACAAGGCCGGAATGATAGGTAAACATGAAGCGCTGGTTTTCCAGCACGATGGCGGCGTATTCGCGCGTGAAGTACATGCCCGCGCCGTGCAGACCGCGCGCCGCGCCGTAGGGGTAATAGCTCGCGTAATAGATCATGCCCGGCACGAGCACGAAAAACACGAGGCAGAAGCCGATGTTGCCGAGCAGGCGGTGCGCATACCGGCGGCCGTCACCGTCCCGGTGCGCCTGTACACCGGAAAAGATCCAGTGCAGCACCCAGAGTACGCCGAGGCCCGCCCCGGCATAGAGACACGTCCACTTCGTGGCCGCGCCGATGCCGAACGTGACGCCGCAGGCGGCGAGGTGGCGCAGCCGCCCCTCCGTGAAGTACCGGTACAAAAACAGGTACATGAGCAGGATGAAAAACGTCGCAAAGCTGTCGATCGTTGCAATGCGCGTCTGCGTCAGGTGCATGAAGTCGAACGCCAGCAGCGCCGCACCGCACAGGGCCACGCGGTCGTCGCGGAACATCCGGCGCAGCAGATCCCACATCAGCGGCAGCATGGCCACGCCGAAGAGCGTGCCCATGAAGCGCCAGCCGAACGGCGTCATGCCGAAGAGCACGATGCCGAGCGAGAGGATCTCCTTGCCGAGCGGCGGGTGCGAGACTTCATACGGATACACGCCGCGCAGGTGCTCATAGGCCGTGCGCGCGTGGTAGATCTCATCAAAATACGTGCTGTTGTAGTACGTGGACGCGGCGGGCACGGTGTCCGCTTCGTCGCAGAGCGCGTCCGCGCTCGCAGGGCCGGTGATGACGCGCACGCTGATGCGGCTGCCCTGCGGGTCGTAGAGTGCGAGCTCGCCGAGCTCCATGTGCGCGCTCGCCGTGATGCGCACATAGGCCGCCGCTGCGGGCGCGGTGTCGGCCATTTCCGGCTGAAGCCACTTGAAGAGGTCGGCGTAGCCCTGCGGCATCGTGCCGGCGGGCGTGAAGGTCACGCCGTCGGTCGAATAGGCGAGGGTGTATTCGCCGGTCGACAAACCGGGGTAGTACCACACGGCGGAAATTTCACTCTCGCGCTCGAGTGCGAGCACGGCGGATTCCCCCGCCTCGAACGAGCAGAACTGCTGCGGGTCGCGCGCAGAGCCGAGGCTAAAGAATGCTGCGACGGCGTACACCGCCGTCAGCGCCGCGATGCCAAGCCCGCCGCGGCGGCCCGTGCGCCGGGGGATAGGGCCGCGTGCGGGCAAAACCAGATGCGCCAGCAGCGTGAGCGTGAGCGTGATGGCGGCTGCGAGCAGAATGTACCGGAGCGCTGCCATGCGCTGCCCCTCCCTTCGCCGGAATGCCGGATGGTCTATATTATAGTACAGCGCGGCGGCCCTGTCCAGAAAAGAATCCGCCGGAGGGGCGGCAGCACTTGACAACTGTCCGGAATAAAGTTAGAATAATGTGATTATATTTTTGGCGGCGGATGGAGCGCCGACACGAATATCGTTATGTTCCCGGCGGGTGCGCTTGATGGCCCGCCTTTTCCAACTTGAAAAAATATCGTAGAAAAAATCTGAAGAAACGGAGGATCACAATTTCATATGTCGTTACCAATAGCACTCGGTTGTATCATCGCAGCGCTTGTGGTTGGTTGTATCCTTGGCGGACTTTACCGCAAAAAGGTCTCGGAGCGCGAGATCGGCAGTGCGGAAGAGAAGGCCAAGCAGATCATAAATGATGCCTATAAGAGTGCCGAGAGCAAGCGGCGCGAGACCCTGCTCGAGGCCAAGGAAGAGATCCACAAGAGCCGGACGGAGTACGAACGCGAGGTCAAGGAACGCCGCGCGGAGCTGCAGAAGCAGGAGCGCCGCCTCCAGCAGAAGGAGGAGACCCTCGACCGCAAAACGGATACGCTCGACAAAAAGACGGACGCCCTCAACCAGAAGATCGCCGCGATCGACACCAAGCAGAATGAGATCAATCAGCTCAAAAAGACCCAGATGGAGCTGCTCGAGAAGATCTCCGGCTATACGGTCGAGGAGGCCAAGGCCTTCCTCATCAACAGCCTGAAGGACGACGTCGTGCATGAGCAGGCGCTCATGGTCAAGGAGGTCGAGGCCCAGTACAAGGATGAGGCCGATACCCGTGCCCGCGAGATCATCGCCACCGCCATCCAGCGCTGCGCCGCCGACCATGCCAGCGAAGTGACCGTGTCGGTCGTGCCGCTGCCGAACGACGAGATGAAGGGCCGCATCATCGGCCGCGAGGGCCGCAACATCCGCGCCATCGAGACGCTCACCGGCTGCGACCTCATCATCGACGACACGCCCGAGGCCATCACGCTCTCGAGCTTCGACCCCGTGCGGCGCGAAGTCGCGCGCATCGCGCTCGAAAAGCTCATTCAGGACGGCCGCATTCACCCCGCCCGCATCGAGGAAATGGTCGCCAAGGCCCAGAAGGAGGTCAACGCCACCATCAAGGCCGAGGGCGAGCGCGCCGTTTTCGAGACGAACATCCACGGCCTGCATCCCGAGCTTATCAAGCTGCTCGGCCGCATGAAGTACCGCACCAGTTACGGCCAGAATGTGCTCAACCACTCCATCGAGGTTTCGCACATTGCCGGCCTGCTCGCTGCCGAGCTCGGCGTCGACGTGGCCACCGCCAAGCGCGCCGGCCTCCTGCACGATATCGGCAAGGCCATCGACCACGAGGTCGAGGGCAGCCACGTGACCATCGGCGTCAACATCGCCCGCAAGTACAAGGAGTCGGAAGAAGTCATCCACGCCATCGAGGCCCACCACGGCGACGTGGAGGCCCACACCGTCGTCGCCTGCCTCGTTCAGGCGGCCGATGCCATCTCCGCCGCGCGCCCCGGCGCCCGGCGCGAGAACATCGAGAACTATGTCAAGCGTCTCGAAAAGCTCGAGGAAGTCACCAAGAGCTTCCCCGGCATCGCCAACTGCTTTGCCATTCAGGCCGGCCGCGAGATCCGCATCATGGTCAAGCCCGAGGAGGTCTCGGAGGATCAGATGGTGCTGCTCGCGCGCGACATCGCCAAGAAGATCGAGGACGAGCTGACCTACCCCGGTCAGATCAAGGTCAATCTCATGCGCGAGACCAAGGCCGTCGATTACGCGAAGTAAACCAAAGCACAAACAAAACGCCCGCCGGGAATGGCCGGTGTTCGTAAGGCAGCGAACAGCCACAGCAGTTTGCACTGCTGTGGCTGTTCTTGTAGTTTATCCGGCCATATGATACTATGGAGCCGAACTCACCTGCAAATCGGAATTTATCGAACAGATAACGAGGGCGCACTTCTATGCACCGTTCGGTGTAGTGCATTACGCGCGGAACTTGGCTCTCTCTTTGGGAGAGCTGTCGGCGCAGCCGACTGAGAGGGAAAAACATGACCATACCAAAGGACAACAGTCAACTGGAAAACGCCCGGCGGTTACGCAGTGAGATGACGCCCCACGAACGAAAGCTATGGTATCTTTTCCTCCGCAAATATCCGGTGAAGGTTTATAAACAGCGAATCATCGGGAGATTTATCGTAGACTTTTATTGTGCTTCTGCCAAGTTAGTTATTGAATTGGATGGTTCTCAACACTATGAGCCTCAGGGGATGGCCTATGATTCTGAGCGTTCCGCATTCTTGACAGCGCTTGGATTGAAGGTCCTGCGTTTTTCCAACCGAGATGTTGATGTGGATTTTCGCGGCGTGTGCACACAAATTGATATCACCATTCAAAAACGCCTGTAAGACCCTCTCAGTCACCTTCGGTGACAGCTCTCCCAGAGGGAGAGCCAAGGGGGCCGCTGCAACTGTGCCGTATGTCATAATAGCATAAAGAAACGGAGCGCATCCGCACTGATGCGCTCCGTTAACTGTCTTACGAACGCCCTGCGAAACCGGCGGGCGTTTGTGCATCTGGTGCATTTTGGGAACAGTGGACACATTTTCGGATCTGATAAAAATTGTTCCAAAACACGAAAGGAGAGTAAAATTCATGATTTGGGATTGCCCGTTTTGCTTCCTCGGATGGCTGCATGATCAGTGGGGCTGGGACCGCGAAATGGCCGAGAAGTTCAGATCCATGTGCCCGAACAAGTAATTGATTTTTTGTGTGCTGTTAACCGGTAGCACGCTGTCAGCCCGCCCGGGGCTGAGCCAACCTTACGAGGCCTGACGCTTTGCGTCAGGCTTTGTTTTTTTGCCCGGTTTGACAGTCCGCGCGCGGGTGTGTAGAATGGGCGCAGAGACCGAAACGGATGGGCGGGGAGATGCGATGAAGCGGAAGCGGTACAAGCTCTATGACAATTATACGACTTATTTTATCTTACTAGGGCTTGGCTTTTATTATGTTTTGGTGATTGGACTTGATGTTTGGGCGTTTTGTGCATCTGATGACGTGTCATCTTGGATTCCGTTTTTTCTGATCATCACCTGTCCTGCTGTTTTGACGATCGTTTTATCGTATAAGCCGCAGGGATTTAGTCGGCTTTTAACGCGCTGCAGCTTTGATGCCGAAGGCATCCATTGCCGGAGCCCGCGCTGGGGGCGCTTTACGCTTCGGTGGGATGAAATTCGTACATATGGGTTTTATGGGTACTCTTTTTCCTATATGTCCATGCCGTTTTTGTACTTCTCGCTGGACCCGGCGGAGTATGCACCCCAAAATGGCGGCGAGGCGGCGCGAATCGGCCGTGACCGGATCATTTTTCAGTATCGGCCGTCCATCTGGGCGGCGCTGACGGAGTATATGCCGCGGGACATGATCAAGCGGCTGGACGATGTGATCCGCAATGAACGCGGCGGGCATTTCCGGCGCAGGCCCGGCGCGTGAGCGGGCGAGCCTGCTGCACCGTGGATAGAGAAGAAAGCAGACAGCAAAAAATCCGGCGCCCGCATCGCGGGCGCCGGATCTTGCTTTGTCTGTTGTTTTGCAGGGGCAGGGGGGAATCAGTACATACCGCCCATGTCCGGGGCAGCCGGGGCGGCCGGAGCGGCCTTCTCGGGCAGGTCGGCCACGAGGGACTCGGTGGTCAGGACCATGGAGGAGACGGACGCGGCGTTCTCGAGCGCGCTGCGGCAGACCTTGGTCGGGTCGACGATGCCGTTTTCGATCATGTCGCCGAAGGTGTCGTGCGCGGCGTCGTAGCCGTAGTTGACGCTCTTGCTCTTGCTGACCTTGTCGAGGATGACCGCACCCTCAACACCGGCGTTGGCCGCGATCTGGCAGATCGGGGCGCGCAGAGCGGCTGCGATGATGTTCGCGCCGGTCTTCTCATCGCCGGAGAGCTTGGCAGCGGTCGCCTGTGCGGCCTTGCTGGCCACGACATACGCCGTGCCGCCGCCGGCCACGATGCCCTCTTCGACGGCTGCGCGGGTCGCGTTGAGCGCGTCCTCGATGCGCAGCTTCTTTTCCTTCATCTCGGTCTCGGTCGCAGCGCCGACCTTGATGACCGCAACACCGCCGGACAGCTTTGCCAGGCGCTCCTGCAGCTTCTCCTTGTCGTACTCGGAGGTCGTCGTCTCGATCTGGGCGCGGATCTGCGCGATGCGGCCCTGGATGTCGTCCTTGGCCCCGGCACCCTCGACGATGGTCGTGGTCTCCTTCGTGACCTTGACCTGACGCGCGCGGCCCAGCTGAGCCAGCGTGGTGTCCTTGAGCTCCATGCCGAGGTCGGTCGAGATAACCTGGCCGCCGGTCAGGATGGCGATATCCTGCAGCATTTCCTTGCGGCGGTCGCCGAAGCCGGGGGCCTTGACGCACACGCAGGTGAACGTGCCGCGCAGCTTGTTGAGGATGATGGTGGCCAGCGCCTCGCCCTCGATGTCGTCGGCGATGATGACGAGCTTCTTGCCCGCGTTCAGCACGGCCTCGAGCACCGGCAGGATCTCCTGAATGTTCGAGATCTTCTTGTCCGTGATGAGGATGAGCGCGTCGTCAATGACGGCCTCCATCTTGTCGTTATCCGTGACCATATACGGGGTGACATAGCCGCGGTCGAACTGCATGCCCTCGACGACCTCGGAATAGGTCTCGGCGGTCTTGCTCTCCTCGACGGTGATGACACCGTTCTGGCTGACCTTCTCCATCGCCTCGGCGATGAGCTTGCCGATGTGCTCGTCACTGGAAGAGATCGCGCCGACACGCGCGATGTCGCCGCTGCCGCTCACGGGCTGGGAGTTGGTGCGGATGGCATCGACAGCCGCTTCGGCCGCCTTCTGGATGCCGCGGCGCATGACCATCGGATTGGCGCCGGCGGCCAGGTTCTTCAGACCCTCGCGGATCATCGCCTGCGCCAGAACGGTGGCGGAGGTGGTGCCGTCGCCCGCGACGTCGTTGGTCTTGGTGCTCACTTCGCGGATGAGCTGCGCGCCCATGTTCTCAAACGGGTCCTCGAGCTCGATCTCTTTTGCGATCGTCACGCCGTCGTTCGTAATCAGCGGAGCGCCAAACTTCTTGCCCAGCACCACGTTGCGGCCCTTGGGGCCGAGGGTGATCTTGACGGTATCTGCAAGCTGATCCACGCCGCGCTGCAGCGCCTTGCGTGCTTCTTCACCATAAATGATCTGTTTTGCCATAATGATAGCCTCCTAAAATCAAAGCGGTTGGATTACTCGACGACAGCCAGAATGTCGCCCTGACGCACGATGGAATATTCCTCGCCGTCCACTTTCACGGTGGTGCCGGAGTACTTGCCGACGATCACGCGGTCGCCCGCGGCCACGGTCATCTTCACTTCGTTGCCGTCCACCATGCCGCCCGGGCCGACTTCGACGACCTCGAACATCTCGGGCTTCTCCTGCGCGGATGCTGCCAGGATCAGGCCGCTCTTGGTCTTTTCCTCTGCCTTGAACTGCTTGAGGATCACACGGTCTGCCAACGGTTTGAGTTTCATAATCTATATGCCTCCTAATATTGAATACAAAAAAGCGATGCGTTAGCACTCAATTCCTCGGAGTGCTAACGCATCATACTATACCACAATTTTTCGGATTATCAAGCCCCTGGCGAAATTTTTTTGTAAACGTTTTGTGACCGCGTTTTTTCGTCAGGCGTGGACAAATTCGCGCGTCTCGTGGCCGCCCGTGGTCTCGGGGTGGAAGAAGGCCATGTTCGCCGGCACGAGGAAGTTCACGCCGCCGGGGATGAGGTCGAAGTTTACGTGCTTGCTCCAGAGCGCCTCACCGTCGATGTTCACGACGAGATCCTGCTCGCTGTCGATCTCGAGATGACCGCCCTCGAGATGGGTGATGAATTTTTCCAACTCACGGTAGCGGCCCTTGGCGTACTTGCCGACGAGCCGGATGAACTGCAGGCGTGACACGTCGCGCACGACGAGAAACTCCAGCTTGCCGTTATCGGGCCGGGAGTCGGTGATGGGGTTGAAGCCGCCGCCGTAGAACCGGCCGTTGCACGCGCAGATGAGCGACGTGCCGCCGCTGTAGTCCATGCCGCAGCCGCGCACGGTCAGCGGCTGGGCGATGCCCTTGAAGAGGTTGGCCACGGCGGACAGCACATAGCTGTCGTGATACTGGTGCACCTCGGTGCCGATGCGCGCGTCGATGCCGACGGAGCAGATGTTGACCGCGTAGCGCCCGCAGCACTCCATCACGTCGAGCGGACGCACTTCGCCGCGCACGAGATCGCTCAGGTCGAAAAAGCGGTTCTTTTCCTCGCCGAACATTTTAATGAAGTCGTTGCCCGTGCCGCAGGGGAAGTGGGTCACGGCGACGTTATCGTGCCCGACGGCGCCGTTGACGCACTCGTTGAGCGTGCCGTCGCCGCCGCAGGCATATACCCGCAGCTCCTCGCCGGAAGCGGCCTCGGCCTTGATCTTCGCGCACGCATCCATGGGCGCGGTCGTGATGTAGACCTCATAGGCGTCCGCGCTGCCCTCGAGCGCGAGGCGCGCCTGCTCGGCCACGTATTCATGCCGGTCCTTGCCGCCGGCGACGGGGTTGACGATGAACAGATGTTTCATAGCTCCATTCCTGCACTTTCGACAAAATAATACCATTACTATACCCCGGTCGGCGGGGACGCGCAAGAGGGGAATCGTGAATATTTGCGATTTTTTAACTACCGGTGTGAAATATATGCGGCCGTGCGTCGGATATGCGGCTTCACACGTCTTTCGTGTACTGGAACAGGTCGCAGCGAAGCGTGCCGTTGTAGAGCTTGCGCTTCTTGTCCGCCGGGCGGCCGAACGCGCGCTCAAACTCCGTGTGCGAGCTCAGCAGGTAGAGCCGCCAGTGCTCCGTTTTGGCATAGGCCGCGCCGAAGGCGGTGTAGAGCGCCTCGGCCTCGCGCTTTTCCATCAGGCGCTCGCCGTAGGGCGGATTCGTGACGATGACGCCGCGGTCGGTTGTGCGGTCAAATTCCCGCGCATCCGCCACCGCGAAGGTGATGCAGTCGTCCACGCCGGCGCGGCGGGCATTGTCGCGCGCCATGGCGACGGCGCGGGGGTCGATATCCGAGGCAAAGATGTGATACTCGCCGTGAAACTCGCGTGCGCGCGCTTCCTCGCGCGCCTGCGGCCAGACCCCGGCCGGCAGCCACGCCCACTGCATGGCGGCAAAGTCGCGGTGAATGCCGGGCGCGCGGCCTTTCGCGGCTAGTGCCGC
>ERZ773157.3397-NODE-3397-length-10677-cov-8.220768_pt1 | contig 10677 bp, 5 predicted proteins | sample MGYA00511480_ERZ773157 | MGnify/ENA primary metagenome ERZ773157 (study PRJEB29015, sample SAMEA2737863) | human gut metagenome | biome: human gut; feature: human-associated habitat; material: faeces | place: China | collected 2012 ... | reverse complement strand
GCGTGTCCGACCACTGCTCGAACATCGCCGTCGCCATGATCGAGCTCGAGTCCGACTCGTTCGACACCCACGAATATATCAACAGCGTCATGGCCATGCACTCGCACAGCTTTGACGAATACTACTCCGAATACAGCAAAGAATTCCAGATTTAATGCATATATCCGCCGCCTATCCATTTGTAAAAATGGCCGGGCGGCGGTTTTTTGCCCCCGTCGTCCGGCAAATGTCCCAATTTCGCGTGGTCAGGTATGTACATGCTGCACAAGGCATTTTTCCCTCGCTGGGCGTGTTTTTTCAAATTCCACAAATCGCAGTGGATTTTTCATGAATGTCTTGCATATTTATTCGCGTGGTAGTATATTAACCTTATATAAATGAATTTTTATCCGCTTGTGAGGGACGAGATATGCATAACGAAAAAACGACCATTTTCATCGACGGCAGCTCCGGCACGGCCGGCCTGCGCATTTACGACCGGCTGGCCCAGCGCGAAGATATTGACCTGCTGACCCTGCCGCCCGAGCTGCACCACGACATGGAAGCCCAGCGCGAGCTCATCAACCGCGCGGACATCGCGTTTTTGTGCCTGCCGGACGCGGCGGCGATCACGGCGGCGGATCTGGTCGAGAACCCGGACACGGTCGTGCTCGACACCTCGACCGCGCACCGCACCGCGCCGGGCTGGGTGTACGGCTTTCCGGAGCTGTCGCCCGAGCGCGAGGCAGCGATCCGAACGGCCAAGCGCATCGCCGTGCCCGGCTGCCACGCCAGCGGCTTCGTCGTGCTCACCTATCCGCTCGTCGAGGCGGGCATCCTGCCGCCGGACGCGCTGCTGACGTGCTACTCGCTCACGGGCTACAGCGGCGGCGGCAAGAAGATGATCGCCGAGTATGAGGCGGACACCCTCGACCCCCTGTACGTTGCCCCCCGGCAGTACGGTCTTGCGCAGCAGCACAAGCACCTGCGCGAGATGTGCGCCATCCCGGGCCTGACGCACGCGCCGGTGTTTGCGCCGATCGTGGCGAATTTCTACAGCGGCATGGAGACGAGTGTCGCGCTCTTCGCCTCCCAGCTCTGCCCCGGCAAGACGGCCGAAGATATCAAGGCCGCCTACGCCGCAAAATATACCGGCCCTGTCGTGACCTACCGCGACCCCGCGTGTGACGACGGCTTCCTGTCCGCCGCCGCCATGTCCGGCAAGGACAGCATGGTCGTGTCCGTCTCCGGCAATGACGAGCGCATCCTGCTCACGTCCGTGTTCGACAACCTCGGCAAAGGCGCGTCCGGCGCCGCGCTCGAGTGCCTGAACCTCGTCATGGGCAGGGAAAAGGGCTTCGGCCTCGATCTGTAAGGAGGAACGAACGATGAAGCAAGTCACCGGCGGCGTGTGCGCCGCACAGGGTTTTTCCGCCGCAGGCATCCACTGCGGCATCCGCAGAAATCAGTCCAAGCGCGACCTCGCGCTCATCTACAGCGCCGTCCCGGCCAGCGCCGCGGCGGTCTATACATCGAACCTCGTCAAGGGCGCGCCCCTGACCGTGACGAAGGCGCACCTGGCTGACGGCAAGGCCCAGGCCGTGATCTGCAACAGCGGCAACGCCAACACCTGCAACGCTGACGGCGTCGCCGTCGCCGAGGAGATGAGCGCGCTCACGGCGGCGCAGCTGCACATCGCGCCGCAGGACGTCATCGTCGCGTCCACGGGCGTGATCGGTCAGCCGCTTGATCTCGCGCCCATCCGTACCGGCCTGCCGCAGCTCGCCGCCGCGCTCGGCGACCACTCCGATCAGGCGGCCGAGGGCATCATGACCACCGACACGCACCCGAAGGAGATCGCCGTGCAGTTCACCGCCGGCGGCAGGACCTGCACGATCGGCGGCATCGCCAAGGGCTCGGGCATGATCCACCCGAACCTTGCGACCATGCTCGTCTTCCTCACGACGGACTGCGCCGTCAGCCCCGCCATGCTGCAGGCCGCGCTCTCCGGAGACGTGCAGGACACGTTCAACATGGTCAGCATCGACGGCGACACGTCCACGAACGACATGGTCGCCGTGCTGGCAAACGGCCTCGCCGGCAATGCCGAGATCACCGCGCCCGGCGCGGACTTCACGGCGTTTTGCAGCGCGCTCAACAGCGTGACCGTCTGGCTCTGCCGCCAGATCGCGGGCGATGGCGAGGGCGCGACGCGCCTGCTCGAGTGCTGCGTCACCGGTGCTGCTGACCACGGCACCGCGAAAACCGTGGCCAAGAGCATCATCTGCTCGTCGCTCGTCAAGGCCGCCATGTTCGGCGCGGACGCCAACTGGGGCCGCGTGCTGTGCGCCATCGGCTACAGCGGCGCTCCTGTAAACGTGCACAAGGTGGACGTCGCCTTCCGCTCGGCGGCCGGCACGGTGCGCGTGTGCGTCGACGGCGCGGGCATTCCGTTTTCCGAGGAGGAAGCCAAAAAGGTCCTGCTCGAAAAGGAGATCGAGATCCTCGTCGACCTCAAGTCCGGCGACGAGGGTGCGACCGCCTGGGGCTGCGACCTGACGTATGACTATGTGAAGATCAACGGCGACTACCGCACCTGAACCGGGAGGAACACCATCATGGACATTACGAATCCGCAGCGCGCGAAGGTACTCGTCCACGCGCTGCCCTACATACAGGAATACAGCGGCAAGATCGTCGTCATCAAATACGGCGGCAACGCCATGATCAGCGCCAAGCTCAAAGACTCCGTCATGCGCGACATCGTGCTGCTGTCGCTCATCGGGGTGAAGGTCGTGCTCGTGCACGGCGGCGGGCCCGAGATCACGGAAACGCTCGAAAAACTCGGCAAGCAGACGCAGTTTGTCGACGGCCTGCGCGTCACGGACGCGGAGACGGCCGACGTCGTGCAGATGGTCCTCGCCGGGAAGATCAACAAGACGCTCGTCAACCTCATCGGCCACAAGGGCGGCCGGGCGATCGGCCTGTCCGGCATCGACGGGCAGATGATCCAGGCGCGCGTGCGCGATGAGCGCCTCGGCTACGTGGGCGAGATCACGAAGGTCGACGTGCGTCCCATCCTCGATGTGATCGACAAGGGCTACATCCCCGTCGTGTCCACCGTCGGGTGCGACACGCAGGGCCACGTCTACAACATCAACGCCGACACGGCGGCCGCGCGCATCGCGGGCGAGCTGGGGGCCGAGAGCCTCATCGCCATGACCGACATCAGCGGCATCCTGCGCGACAAGGACGACCCCTCCACGCTCATCCCCGTCATCCACACGGCGGACGCGCTGCAGCTCATCGAGTCCGGCGTCATCAACGGCGGCATGCTGCCGAAAGTGACCTGCTGCATCGACGCCATCCGCTGGGGCGTGCACCGCGTCTTTATCATCGACGGCCGCGTGCCGCACGCCATCCTGATCGAAATGCTGACAAACGAAGGCATCGGCACCATGTTCGTTGCCGGGCAAGGAGGAAAAACAGATGAACATTCCGCAACTTGACAGTACCTATATCGCCAACACTTACGCCCGCTTCCCCGTGACGATCGCGCGCGGCAAGGGCTCGCTCGTCTGGGACGCAGACGACAAGGTCTATATCGACATGGCGACGGGCATCGCCGTCAACAGCTTCGGCATTGCCGACCCCGCGTGGATCCGCGCCGTGACCGAGCAGCTGTGCACCGTGCAGCACGCCTCGAACCTGTACTACACCGCGCCCGACGCGCAGCTGGCGCAGCTGCTGTGCGAGAAGACCGGCATGAAGAAGGTCTTCTTCTCCAACTCCGGCGCGGAGGCCAACGAGTGCGCCATCAAGGCCGCGCGCAAGTACGCCGCCGACCACAAAGGCCCGGAGTACCACACCATCATCACGCTCAAAAACAGCTTCCACGGCCGCACGATCACAACGCTCGCCGCGACCGGGCAGGACGTGTTCCACCACGACTTTCTGCCGCTGACGGAGGGCTTTGCCTACGCCGAGGCGAATAACCTCGACGATCTCAAGGCGCAGGTCGCCGCGCACAAGTGCGCCGCCATCATGATGGAGGTCGTGCAGGGCGAGGGCGGCGTCATCCCGCTGACGCAGGAATTTGTCAAAGGTGCTGCCCAGCTCGCCGCCGAGCAGGACCTGCTGCTCATCTGCGACGAGGTGCAGATCGGCAACGGCCGCAGCGGCAAGCTCTACGGCTACATGCACTACGGCATCACGCCGGACATCGTCTCCACGGCCAAGGGCCTCGGCGGCGGTCTGCCGCTGGGCGCGACGCTGCTCGGCGAGAAGGTGCAGGACGTGCTCACCCCCGGCAGCCACGGCTCTACCTTCGGCGGCAACCCCGTCTGCTGCGCCGGCGCGCTGAGCATTCTGCACCGGCTCGACGGCCCGCTGCTGCAGTCCGTGCAGGAAAAGTCCGACTTCATCGTCAAGGCTCTCACCGGCGCCAAGGGCGTCAGGAGCGTCACGGGCTTGGGCCTGATGCTCGGCGTGGAGACCGAGCGCCCGGTCAAGGACGTCATCAGTGAATGCATGGCGCGCGGCGTGCTCGTCATCTCGGCAAAGAACAAGGTGCGCCTGCTGCCGGCGCTCAACATCCCCATGGCGCAGCTCGAGCAGGCGATCGGCGTGCTCAAGGCCGTCTGCGCCGAGGTATAAGGAGGAACACCGATATGAATCTCAAGGGCAACGATTTTCTCAAGCTGCTCGACTACACCCCCGAGCAGATCGACTATCTGCTCCGGCTCGCCGCCCAGCTCAAGGCCGAGAAAAAGGCCGGCATCCCGCACCGCCTGTGCGAGGGCAAAAACGTCGCGCTCATCTTTGAAAAGACGAGCACGCGCACGCGCAGCAGCTTTGAGGTCGCGGCGCACGATCTGGGCATGGGCAGCACGTATCTCGACTCCGCCGGCTCGCAGATCGGCAAGAAGGAGAGCATCGCCGACACCGCGCGCGTGCTCTCGGGCATGTTCGACGGCATCGAGTACCGCGGCTTCGGCCAGTGCATCGTCGAGGAGCTGGCGCAGTACGCCTCCGTCCCGGTCTGGAACGGCCTGACGGATGAGTTCCACCCGACGCAGATCCTCGCGGACTTTCTGACCATCCGGGAGCACTTCGGCTCGCTGGAGAACATCCACCTCGTCTACATGGGCGATGCGCGCTTCAACATGGGCAACTCCCTCATGGTCGGCTGCGCGAAGATGGGCATGCACTTCACGGCCTGCGCACCCAAGGGCTACTTCCCCGATGCGCAGCTCGTCGCCGAGTGTCAGGCCATCGCGGCGCAGACGGGCGCGACGCTCGACTTCATCTCCAACCCCGCCGCGGCCGTGCAGGGCGCGAACGTGATCTATACCGACATCTGGGTCTCCATGGGCGAACCCGAGAGCGTCTGGGCCGAGCGCATTGCCGCGCTCGCACCGTATCAGGTCAACGCGGCGCTCATGGCCAAGGCCGACCCCAACGCCATCTTCATGCACTGCCTGCCGGCGTATCACGACAAAAAGACCGCCATCGGCAACGAGATGTGCACGCGCTTCGGCCGCGAGGCGATGGAGGTCACGGACGATGTGTTTGAAAGCGCGCAGTCGGTCGTGTTCCAGGAGGCCGAAAACCGCATGCACACCATCAAGGCCGTCATGGCGGCGACGCTTGCGGAGATCGAGCTATGAAGCGCTATCTCGTACTCGAAAACGGCGAGGTCTTTGCGGGCCTCGCTTTCGGCGCACCGTGCGACACGGTGGGCGAGCTGGTGTTCACCACCGGCATGAACGGCTACATCGAGACGCTCACCGACCCGAGCTACTGCGGCCAGATCGTGCTGCAGACGTTCCCGCTCATCGGCAACTACGGCATCATCCCGGCCGATTTTGAGGGCAAGTGCTGCGTGCGCGGCTATGTCGTGCGCGAGCAGTGCCAAACGCCGTCGAACTTCCGGTGCGAGGAAACGCTCGACGCATTTTTGAAAGCCAACAACATCCCCGGCATCGCCGGCATCGACACCCGCGCCGTCACGCGCATCCTGCGCGAGGCGGGCACGATGAACGCCGCCATCTGCGACGCCGTGCCGGACGATCTCGCGCCCCTGCGCGCCTACCGCATCACGGACCCCGTGCCGCAGGTGACGACGCCGGAGCCCTACACCCTCCAGCCGGAGGGGAGCGTGCTGCACCGCGTGGCGCTCATCGACTACGGCGCAAAGCGCAACATCGCGCGCGAGCTCTGCCGCCGCGGCTGCGCCGTGACGGTGCTGCCCTGCACGGTCAGGGCGGAGGACATCCTCGCCGCCGGGTATGACGGCGTCATGCTCTCCAACGGCCCCGGCGACCCGACGGACAACGTTGACCAGATCGCGGAGATCGCCAAACTCTTCGGCCGCATCCCGATGTTCGGCATCTGCCTCGGCCACCAGCTCATGGCGCTGGCGCAGGGCGGCAGCACCGTGAAGCTCAAATACGGCCACCGCGGCGTGAACCAGCCGGCGCGCGACGTGTGCGGCACGCGCACGTTCCTCACCAGCCAGAACCACGGCTACGCCGTCGTGCCCGAGAGCGTGAAGACCGGCGTCATCCGCTACATCAACGCCAACGACGGTACGTGCGAGGGCGTGGACTACCCCGACCTGCGGGCCTTTTCCGTGCAGTTTCACCCCGAGGCGTGCTCGGGCCCGCACGACACGGCCTTTCTCTTCGACCGATTCTGTGACCTGATGGGAGGTGCGCACCATGCCGATTGATTCCAGCATCCGCAAAGTCATGGTCATCGGCTCCGGCCCGATCGTGATCGGTCAGGCGGCGGAGTTTGACTATGCCGGCGCGCAGGCGTGCCGCGTGCTGCACGACGCGGGCGTGAACGTCGTGCTCGTCAACTCCAACCCCGCGACGATCATGACCGACAAGGCCCTCGCGGATGAGATTTATCTCGAGCCGCTCACGCTGACCTCCGTCAAGCGCATCATTGAAAAGGAGCAGCCAGACAGTCTTCTCGCCGGTCTCGGCGGCCAGACGGGCCTGACGCTGGCGATGGAGCTCGACAAGGAGGGCTTTTTGCAGCAGCACAACGTCCGCCTCATCGGCACGAACGCCAAAGCCATCGACAAGGCCGAGGACCGCGAGCTCTTCAAGGAGACCATGGCCGCCATCGGCGAGCCGACCATCCCCTCCGGCATCGCCAACACCGTGGCGGAGGCGCTCGCCGTAGCAGACCGCATCGGCTACCCCGTCATCATCCGCCCGGCGTTCACGCTCGGCGGCGCGGGCGGCGGCGTGGCCTACAGCCCGGAGGAACTCACCGTCGCTGCGCAGACCGGCCTCGACGCGTCCCCCATTACCCAGATCCTCGTCGAGCGCTATATCTACGGCTGGAAAGAGATCGAGTTTGAGACCATGCGCGACGGCGTGGGCAACGTCATCGCCGTGTGCAGCATGGAAAACTTCGACCCCGTCGGCGTGCACACCGGCGACAGCATCGTCGTCGCCCCGGCGCTGACGCTCTCGGACAAGGAGTTTCAGATGCTGCGCAGCGCGGCGCTGAACATCATCTCCGCGCTCGATATCGTCGGCGGCTGCAACTGCCAGTTCGCGCTCAACCCCGACAGCTTTGAGTACGCCGTCATCGAGGTCAACCCCCGCGTGTCGCGCTCGTCGGCGCTCGCGTCGAAGGCGACCGGCTACCCGATCGCCAAGATCACGACGAAGATCGCCCTCGGCTACACGCTCGATGAAATTCAAAACGACATCACCGGCAAGACCTGCGCCTGCTTCGAGCCCGCGCTGGACTACGTCGTCGTGAAGTTCCCCAAGTGGCCGTTTGACAAGTTCGTCGGCGCGTCCCGCCGCCTCGGCACGCAGATGAAGGCCACCGGCGAGGTCATGGCCATCGGCACGAACTTTGAGAGTGCGCTGCTCAAGGCGGTGCGCGGCGCCGAGATCCATCTCGACACGCTGCACGCAAAGCCCTTGTCCGACCGCCCGGTGCGCGACCGGCTCGCCGACTGCGACGATCACCGCCTGTTCACCGTCTTTGAGGCGCTGTGCAGCGGCGTGTCCATCGACGAGATCCACGACATCACCCGCATCGACCGCTGGTTTTTGTCCCGGCTGCAAAACCTCGTGGACTACGAGGCAAGCATTCAAAACGGCCTGACGCCGGAGCTTTATCAGCGCGGCAAGTACCTCGGCTATCCGGACGCGGCGCTGCGCCGCCTGTCCGGCAGCGAGACGCTGCCCCCCTTCCGCGCGGGCTACAAGATGGTCGACACCTGCGCCGCCGAGTTCGACGCGCAGACGCCGTATTTCTACGCCAGCGCGGACGCGCGCTGCGAGGCACGCACCTTCCCGCGCAGCGGCAAGCCCGTCGTCATGGTGCTCGGCTCCGGGCCGATCCGCATCGGCCAGGGCATCGAGTTTGACTATTCGTCCGTCCACTGCGTGTGGACGCTCAAGGCCATGGGCTATGACGTCGTCATCGTCAACAACAACCCCGAGACCGTCTCCACGGACTACGACACCGCCGACCGGCTGTATTTCGAGCCGCTCACGGCTGAGGACGTGCTGCAGATCATCGACGTGGAGCAGCCCGTCGGCGTCGTAGTCGCCTTCGGCGGCCAGACCGCCATCGCGCTCACGCAGACGCTCGACCGCCACGGCATCCGCATCCTCGGCACATCGGCCGAGGGAATCGACATCGCCGAGGACCGCGAGCGGTTTGACGAGCTGCTCGAGCGCTTCCACATCTCCCGCCCGAAGGGCATGGGCGTGCAGACGCTGCCCGAGGCCCTGCACGCCGCGCAGACGCTCGGCTACCCCGTGCTGCTGCGCCCGTCGTACGTCATCGGCGGCCAGAACATGAAGATCGTCCACGACGACGCCGAGGTCACGACGTACATGCAGCGCATCCTCGCGCAGGGCATCGACAACCCCGTGCTCGTGGACAAGTACATGATGGGCACGGAGCTGGAGGTGGACGTCATCTCCGACGGCACGGACGTGCTCATTCCCGGCATCATGGAGCACATCGAGCGCGCCGGCGTGCACAGCGGTGACTCCATCGCCGTCTACCCGCCGTACAACCTCAACGACATGATGACGGACAAGATCGTCGACAGCTCGCGCAAGCTCGCCCTCGCGCTCGGCACGAAGGGGCTTGTGAACATCCAGTACCTCATCTGGGAAAACGAGCTCTACGTCATCGAGGTCAACCCCCGCGCCTCGCGCACCGTGCCGTACATCAGCAAGGTCACGGGCGTGCCGATGGTGGACGTGGCATCGCGCGTCATGCTCGGCGCGCCGCTGGCTGGCCTCGGCTACGGCACCGGCCTGCACCCCATCCCGCCGTATTACGCGGTCAAGGTGCCGGTGTTCTCGTTTGAAAAGCTCGGCGACGTCAACGCCTACCTCGGCCCGGAGATGAAGTCCACGGGCGAGGTGCTCGGCCTCGGCAAGACGATGCAGGAGGCGCTGTTCAAGGGCCTGACCTCGGCCGGCATGGTCGTCGGCCAGCACCCGGACGGCCGCCACGGCGTGTTCGTGAGCGTGGACACGCACGACCTCGGCGAGATCGTGTCGCTGGCCAAGAAGCTCGACGACCTGCACTTCGCCCTCTACGCGACCGAGGAGACCGCCGCCGCCATCGCGCGCCTCGGCATCGACGTCGTGACCGTGGACGGCATCCGCGAGAGCGACCACGCCTTCGCCCTGCTCGAGAGCGGCTGCATCGACTACATCGTCTACACCGGCGCGCTCAAGGACGCGACCATGGACGATTACATCGCCCTGCACCGCCGCGCGCTGCAGCTCGGCATCCCGTGCTTCACCTCGCTCGACACGGCCAACGCCCTGGCGGACATCATCGCCAGCCGCTACAACGAGCGCAACACCGAGCTCGTGGACATCAACCACATGCGCACCGAGCGCCAGAGCCTGAAGTTTGCGAAAATGCAGGCCACCGGCGACGACTATATCTACGTCGAGAACTTTGACGGGCACATCACCTGCCCCGAGTCGCTGTGCATCCCGCTCTGCTCGCGCCACCGCGGCATCGGCGGCTACGGCATCGTGCTCATCGAGCACAGCGACGTGGCCGACGCGAAAATGCGCGTCTTCAACCGCGACGGCAGCGCCGGCGGCATGGGCGGCAACGCCATCCGCTGCGTGGCCAAGTACCTGTACGACAACGGCATCGTGCCGCGCGACGATCTCACGATCGAGGCCGGCGGCACCGTGCACCGGCTGCATCTGTACACGCGCTTCGGCACGGTCGGCCTCGTGACGGTCGACATGGGCAAGCCCGCGTTTGAGCCCGCCAATGTGCCCGTGACGCTCGAGGGCGAGCGCGTGATCGACCGGCCAGTGACGATCGCCGGCGGGGAGTACCGCATCACGTGCCTCTCGATGGGCAACCCCCACTGCGTCGTCTTTGCCGACCGCGTGGATGAGGTGGACGTCGCGCACCTCGGTCCGCAGTTTGAGCACGCGGACATCTTCCCCGCGCGCACGAACACGGAGTTCATCCGCGTCGTCAACCGCACGACGATCAAGATGCGCGTCTGGGAGCGCGGCAACGGCGAGACCCGCGCCTGCGGCACCGGCGCGTGCGCGGCCGTGGTGGCCGCCGTGGAAAACGGCCTGTGTCCGAAGGGCGAGACCATCACGGTCAAGGTCACCGGCGGCGACCTGCTCGTCACCTACGATGACGACGGCG
>ERZ773157.3379-NODE-3379-length-10735-cov-16.094288_pt1 | contig 10735 bp, 6 predicted proteins | sample MGYA00511480_ERZ773157 | MGnify/ENA primary metagenome ERZ773157 (study PRJEB29015, sample SAMEA2737863) | human gut metagenome | biome: human gut; feature: human-associated habitat; material: faeces | place: China | collected 2012 ... | reverse complement strand
CGGCGAGGAAACGCTGGTGGGGCTGTTCAACTTTACCGAGTACCCGGCAGGGGCCGGTCTTGACGCTTTGGGCGGCAGCTACCGTTCCGCAGACGGTCAGTCCGTCTGGCTGGCGGATGTAGAACTGGAACCGTATCAGGCACTGCTTGTGAAGAATGTATAAGCCTTGAGGCAGACATATATCCCCGTTCGGCTGCACCATCCATGCAGGTGGTTATGAAATGATTGTCAGGCATTTTACGTTTATGCCTTCAGAATTGGTCTAATTAGAAGTTTTCTTCCTTTCCGTGTTGTATCGTTATTCTGTGCAACCCATTTGCATGCACTTTCCGGTGAGAAAAAAGAGCCTGGAGAACCTTACCGATTTGGTAAGGCCCTCCGGGCTCTTTTTACTCCAGTCATTATCAGTCGGTCAATAGTAAGCGCAAATTGCTTACGAGACGTGCACAATTCACGGCGACAATCCACCTATGACGGATTTCATCAGCAGGGCTTGCTCATCATCCAAAACTGCAATCCGTTATCTGCAGCGCTCGTAAAGTGATATTTTCTCCATCACTTCCCGCTTTCAGGGAAGATGATTTTGTTGACAAAGAAGAAAATAACCATAGACACGCCGCCGTTCAAAACCGTCGTGCCGATGTTATAAATAAAGTCCGGCACCAGCAGCCCGGCTACGGCAACCCATACGCAGTTGATGGAGTTGACAATGCAGGTGATGACGCAGAAAGCCAGCACATACCACGCGATCTGCTTGCCTAAATTGCCCTTACTGCGGAACACGAAATTGCGCTGGATCGGGAAGTTGATGCACTCGCCGATGACCATAGCAATCATGTAAGCGCAGAAATACGGCAGACCGCCGTGGGCGGCATCGTAGCCGAGGATGTTCCACTTGAAGGTTTCCCCAAACAGGGTCACATCCACGCCGGGCCAGCCGAAATCCACCACCGGCAGACTGCTGAACGCAGCGGGCAAAAATTGCAGCAGCAGATACTTGAACACGGTAATCAGGTTCGACACGATGACGAACAAACCGCCCTCGCGCACCCACTTGGCTGCGGCAGGGTGTTTAGCCGCAAAATTATTCCAAAACTGCATAATGCAACCTCCATCAAGCGCCGCGCAGACGCTTTTCCATCTGCGCATTCAGCACCACATTCTTAATCGCTTCATAAATCACCCGCACAAGACCCAAGATCCAGAAGCCCTGCAATTCCATGACAATGCCGTCCACCATGCCCATGCTGATGGCACCGTTCGTCATCTTTGCCAAGGCGCGAAGGGGCATATTGTACTGGAACAAGATGTTCAGGTCCGGCTTGCCGCGTTTATAGCTGACATCCAGCAGGATCGTCAGCACAAGCCAGACAAGCCAGCCCAGCGGGCTGCGTGCGTGGTTCAGTTCGCCCAAGGTCAGATTGCGGTCAATTTTGGTTTTGCCGTTCGGGATGGGATGCCCCAGCAGCTTTTCAAAGTCCGCATCGGAAACGTGCAGCACATTGCCCTTATAATAGCAATCCAAGTCCCTATCCTCATACGGATGCACGGTAGCCGTTCCATGCACGGAGATTTTCTCGCACAGCCGGATGTCCTCCACGCTTGCGCCGACAAGCAGCTCGTACTCGCCGCCCTCGATTTCCCAGCGGTTAGCCTTGACATTCCAGAAACGGAACGCCTTATCGTCCAGCATGATGGTGATGCGCTGTTTCTCACCGGGGGCAAGCGTTACGCGGGCAAAGCCTTTCAGTTCCTTTGCAGGGCGGAAAAGCTCACTGTTCTTTTTAGCAATATACAGCTGCACAATTTCCGTTCCTGCCACACTGCCGGTGTTCGTTACGGTAAGGCTGACCCCCTGTTCATTGGCGACCATATCGCTGTACGCAAACGTCGTGTAGCTCATACCATAGCCAAACGGGAAGCGCACAGCTTTTTCCGCCGTGGTAAAGTAGCGGTAGCCGATGTACAGCCCCTCGCGGTACTCCACAGTCTTGCGGCGGGTGGCAAAGTCGGCGGCACTGGGTACGTCGGCGTAGGTCAACGGCCATGTTTCTGCCAGCTTGCCGCAGGGGTTGACCTTGCCGGTCAGTGCATCCGCAACGGCGCCCGCCCCCGCCTGACCGCCTAAGGCGGCGTACAACAGGGCTTGGCAGTTGTCCAGCCACGGCGTTTCGACTACGCTGCCGCTGTACAATACCACGACAATTTTCGGGTTGACGGCCGCCACAGCCTGCAGCAGATCCACCTGATTTTTCGCAAGGCGCAGATTGCTGCGGTCAAGACCCTCACTCTCGGCGATTTCATCCAGACCCATGCACAAAATAACTGTATCCGCCTGTGTCGCCAGTTCGCAGGCGGATTTCTGCAAAGCAGCATCCGGCTTACCGTGGCGGTCAAAGCCCTGCTGATACCCGATGACGTTCAACTCGGAGTCGATCAGCTTATCCAGCAGCACATCCACCTGTGTCGAGTTCACCATGCTGGAGCCTGCGCCCTGGTAGCGCGGATTTTTGGCAAAGTCGCCGATGACAGCCACCTTGCTGCCCGCCGCCAACGGCAGCAAAGAGCCCTCGTTTTTCAGCAGCACAAGGCTTTCCTCGGCGGCGCGGCGGGCAAGCGCATGATGGGCTGCCGCATCAAACTCGCGCGGGGCAGCGTCCAGCGCAGCCTTGGTATCAAACACCAGCGGCAGCAGCTCTGACAAGCGGGCGTCGATGTCGGATTCAGAGATTTTCCCGCTTTCCACCGCCGCCAACAGTTCGCGCACACTGTCCCCGCCGGGCGCGGGCATTTCCAGCGTGGAGCCGTTTTTCACACCCAGCGCGTGGTCGTTGCTTCCGCCCCAGTCGGTGATGACCGCGCCGTCAAAGCCCCACTCACCGCGCAAAATCTCCATGAGCAGGTGCTTATTCTCGTTGGCGTACGTACCGTTCACAAGGTTGTACGACGACATAATGCTGCGGGGATGCCCCTCTTTGACGGCAATTTCAAACCCGGTCAGGTAAATTTCCCGCAGGGTGCGCTCGTCCACGATGGAGTCCGAAGCCATACGCCGCGTTTCCTGACTGTTGACGGCAAAGTGCTTCGGGCAGGCAGCTACGCCCTTGGACTGGATGCCGCGAATATATCCCGCCGCCAGCTTGCCCGCGAGATACGGGTCCTCGGAGAAATACTCAAAGCTGCGCCCGCACAGCGGGTTGCGCTTCATATTAAGCCCCGGGCCCAACACCACCGACACTTCCTGCGCGGCGGCTTCCTCGCCCAAGGCTGCGCCGATTTCCTCGCCCAGCGCGGCATCCCAGCTGTTCGCAACAGCCGACGCCGTGGGGAAGCAGGTGGCGGGCACACTGGGGTTCAGCCCCAAGTGGTCGCTCTCCCCCGCCTGCTTGCGCAAGCCGTGGGGACCGTCCGACAGCCAGATCTGCGGGATGTCGTGTTTGGGCATACCCCGCGTTTTGAAGGTTTCCGCGCCGGAAAGCAGGGCGCATTTTTCTTCCAAGGTCAATTCTTTCAGCAAAAGTTCTGTATTTTGCATATATTTTCCCTTCTCATAAGAAAAGCCGCATCCAACGCCTGCAAGCAGACATCAGACGCGGCTTTCATTCAGCAAGTACCGTTAGGTTTTATCAGGGACAATGGACGCTTACTCTGCCGCCAGCGTGACCACAGCCTCGTTGATGGAGTAGGTGGTGCTGGAGCCCCAGCCGGAGACGATTTCGTCGTGGGCGGGGATGGTCAGCTGCTTGCTGCCGTCCTCACCCTCGGTGATGGGCACCGTCAGGGCATCGCTGCCGTTCAGGGTCATGGTAAGGGCATTGTCCTGCACATCCACCAGCGTGCCGGTGATGGATGCAGAGCCGTCGGCGGCAGTCAGCGTGCAGACCTTGTGGGAGTAATCCACCAGCAGCACGGCATCCGTTGCGGTGGGCGTCTCACCCTGCACCAGCTCATAGCTGCCCGTGTACTGCTCGGTGACCAGATCCTCGACCTGCACTTCAAACGTAGCGGTTGCACCCAGGAAGGAGGCCGTCACGGTCTTGGTGCCTGCGGTGTCGCTGTCGTAACCGGTGAAGGTCAAGCGACCGCCCCAGATGGACTCCTCCGCACCGTTGGCGCGGGTAGCCGTCACAACCAGCTCGCCGGGGTTGAAGATGTCGCCCGTGTAGAAGGTGCGCAGGTTGGAGGCATCAATCGTCAGGCTCTTGGCAGGGGCATAGGGCTGACCGTAGATGTTGATGTTGCGGGTGAACATACCGCCCATAACGCCATAGCTCAGGCTGGCTTCCATGCTGTATGCGCCGTGATCGGTGTCAAAGACGAAGACATCCGCATCTGCGCCGCCATCCACATCGGTGGGGCGCACAGTGCCGTCGGCGTCCTGATTGCCCAGCAGATGAATGACGAAGTTCTTCTCGCCGTTTTCATCGTAGTTGTACCAGTAGCCGTAAACATGGGAGATAGAGTCGCCGCCCACGGAGGTGCTGGGACCGCTGAAGGAACCCCACATCGAACCGTCGGTGTAGCAGTACATATCAAGACACGCCGGATCCACGATGGTGCTGAAGCCCTCGGTGTACTGACCCTCGAAGAAGTAGGCGACTTCCCCGTTCGGCTCCTTGGCTTCCCAGGTTTCCTGCGGGATGGCAACAAGGTCATCCAGCGTCTTGGAGACATACTCGTTGTCGTTGTAGTTCATAACGGGACCATCGGCAGAAGTCTGCGCCGCATCGGGGGCAACCTCCGCATTGTCTGCCGAGGGCAGGCTGCTGCTCTGCAGGGAGAAACCGCCCACGCAGACCGCAGCGACCACGACCACCGCACCGGCGGCAGCAAACTGTTTTCCGGTGGCTTTTGCCTCGCCGGTTTTCGTCTGCTTGCAGAAGCAGGCAATCACGCTGAGCAGGCAGGCAACGAAGGTGCCGACCATATAAAACACGCACAGACCGGCGTTGCCGCCCGCAAAGGTGACATGGTTGATGACGTCGGCAAAGACGAAATACAACTGCACAACGACAAGATACAGGGCAATGTTATAAATGACCGCCTGAATCAGCGCGCTGAACGGAACGGAAACAAAGAAGAAAACGAGCGAAGCGGCAGCGCCGACCAGCAGCACCACGCCGGGCATCGTGCCGGAGTGACCCAGAGGGGCGGCCGTGGCCTGTGTGAACAGGAATACAATGCCGGTGATCAGCGCGACCAGCGCTGCGGAAAGGCAGAACCAGCTGCCCAGCCCTTTATTTTTCAAGCCTTTATTCATCGGGTTCCACCTCCATCAATTCTTTTTGGCGGCACGATTCTTCCGCTTTTCCTCGGAGAAAACGTCCGTGTAGGTATGCAGCACATACATCACGACAGCGGCAACGGCCAGTGCGCAGAACACAACATCGAGAGCGCGCAGGGTCGTCTGCCACCACGGGGCTGCGTCGGAAACGACAACGTCCTCCGCGCCGGAGCCGCCCATAGAGGACTGCAGCATGATGTAGTACAGATAATGGTTGGAGTCAATGACCTTCTGCAGCAGGTCGCCGTCATCGGTGCTGGTGATCAGCTTCTCGATTTCGGTCGGGCGGGCGGTATCCAGGCAGAAGATGTTGTTGCCTGCCATCAGCATTTCGGGGGCGGAGGAATACTCGGACGCGGTCAGTGCATCGTCGATGATGTAGCCGCCGTAGTTCCACTCGTCGCGCAGGATGTGCTGGATGCCCTGGTTGGCAGCAGCGTACATAACGCCGATACGGTTGTAAGCGGTCATAACGCCGAGAGAATCGCCCTCAGCCAGAGAACCCTCAAAGGCGCGCATATAGATCTCGCGGATGGACTGCTCGTTCGCAAAGGTGGAGATGCCCTGACGACCGGCTTCCTGCTCGTTCAGGAAGAAGTGCTTGACCGTGCCGATCAGACCTTTGTTGCGCATACCGCGGGAAACGGCCTTGGCAGCATAGTAGCTGAGAACGCCGTCCTCGGAGAAATACTCAGAGGTACGACCGGAGTAGGGAGAGCGCAGGGTGTCCGCGCCGGGCGCGTAGGCGATGGGGATGGACGCATACAGCGCATCCTCGCCGTACATCTCGCCAAAGCGGGTCTGCACATCGTGGTTCCAGGTTGCGCCGACGATGGGCAGCGTAGCCCAGCCGGTGCAGTTGCGGCGGTCGCCGTACTTAAACTGACCGTTCATGCCCTCGGGACCATCGACGATGGTGCAGCCGGGCTTGTTGACAGCCTTGACAGCCTTGATGCCCTTGGAGTCGCCCATGTTGATGAGCAGATCGCTCAGCGTCAGCTGAGAAAGGAAGTCATTCCACTTCGGGTCGTCGAAGGCAACGCCGATCATATCGCTGAAGTTGATCTTCTCATCCAGCTCCACGCCGAGGTTGAAGTCGGAAACGCTCTTGGCGTCGGCTGCCTTGACGTAGGTCTGCATATTCAGACCGTTGTACAGCTTATCGTTGACCGTCAGGGTCTCCAGCGTGGTGGGGTAGGTCGTATCCCACGCGCTGCGGGAGAGGTAGGTGATCTTTTCGTCGTCGTTCGCCCAGTAGTTCACATCAGCGTCGTCGAAGGTATTCGTGACTTCCACATCGCTGTTGTAACGGGAGTTGCGGTACTTTTGGGTATCGACCTCGGTGTTGGGGGCGGTCCAGGTGGCCACGGCGGCGGTGTTGCCGGTGACGACATTGCCGTCCTGATCGATCAGCTTGCCCGCAACGGCGTCACCGCACTTGGCGGCCAGCACATTGTTCAGTGCCTCGTGTGCGCCGTTGCCGACGGCGAAGTAGTAATCGCCCGCATCGAGGATGTAGCCCTTTGCGCCGTTGGCGTCATAGGACGCGAGGAAGTAGCCGGGCACATCGACTGTGACAGTCTCGGATGCACCTGCGGCCACGTCGATTTTGTCATAGCCCAGCAGCTGGATCGAGGACTTTTCGACGTTGTTCTGCTTGTCGTAGTCGGTGTAGGGGGTCTGTGCGTACAACTCCACCGTAGCCTTGCCGTCCCTGTCGCCGGTATTGCTCACCGTGACGGTCGCCGTGAAGGTGTCGGTGTCGCTGTTGTAGTCCAGTTTGTCAAGGTTGTACTCATAGGTCGTGTAGGACAGACCGTAGCCGAAGGGGAAGCAGACCTCCTCGGCGTAGTTCCAGCCGTCGGTCGAGGCTTTGGTGCCAACCGTGGAATCGGCGTTGCCCTGACCGAGGATGGTGTCCTCGTAGCGGGTCTCGTAGTAGCGGTAGCCGACGTAGATGCCTTCGTTATAGCTGACAAAGCTGTCGCCTGCCGCGCGGGGCGTTTTGCTGCCGTAGTTGTAGGCGTGCAGACCGAAGTTTTCGGCGCTGGGCGCGGACAGGGAGTTGGCGGCAAAGGTGGCGGTGGTGTGACCGGAGGGGTTGACCTCACCGGTCACAACGCGGATGGCGCCGGGCATACCGTAGAAGCCGGGGTTGCCGACCCACAGCACAGCGTCAACATTGTACTCGTCCAGCCAGTCCATCTCCATCGCAAAGACGGAGTTCAGCAGGACGACGGTTTTCTTGAATTTGCCGGAGTCCTTGATTTTCTGGAAGATCGCTTTCTCGTTGTCGTCCAGCTCCAGCATACGCTTGCCCTCGTCGTTGACCATCGCAAGGTCGTTGCCCTCGGTGGCAAAGCGGGACAGCGTAACAAACGCGACATCGCCGTAGGACGCAAACGAGTCGGTGACGCTGCCGGTGAACAGCGCCGGGTCATATTCGCCCACGCTGGAAACGCTTCTTTCTTTCGGCGCGGCGGCGGAAGCGTAGGCGTCCAGCACGGTTTGGTTCACGTTGAAGCCGGCATCCTGCAGGGCGTCAACGGGGGTTTTCTGGTAATCCGGGTTTGTGGAGGAACCGCCTGCGGTGCTGCGGAACACCGGGTCGATGCTGCCGCGGCCAAAGACCGTGACGTTGCGCTCAGACTCGGAAAGCGGCAGGGCATTGTTGCGGTTGTAGAGCAGCACGCTGCCCTCTTCCTCCTCCTGCTCACAGAACTGATAAGCGGCTTCGATGTACTTTGCGTAGCTTGCATCAGACAGGGTGCCGTCAGCGGAGAACTCCGTGCCGCCGTAAGATGCGCCAGCGCCTTCGATGCCGAGTGCGTGGTTGACTTCGCCTTCCTGCTGGAACGCAATGGTCGTTCCGGTCAGGACAAGGTTGGCCACCAGCACAGCCGCGCCGGACAAGCCCAGCCAACGGCGGGACTTGCTTGAGGTTTCCTTTTGTGCCATAGGTTTTTCTCCTTCCTAAACTGTCACAGATGAATGATACGATGCGCTTGCTGCCAAGGGCTGCGCATTTCCCTTTTGCAGAAGCCTTTCGTATCTTTTTCACAAAGCTATCATAAAGGGAAGCGTTGACCGGGTCAATGCAGTTGGCGTAAACGTCAAAAAACACGGCACAAATGACACAAAAGCAAAGCGACCGCCTTTCGGCAGTCGCTTTTGGGTTATGCAGTTTCTTTTTGGCTTTTCCCGCAGGGGAAGGTGACAACTAAGTAAAAAATCGAGTCCTCCACAAAGCAGTCTGCCGTGCCGCCGTACAGCTCGGCAATGCTTTTGATGCTTTTTATGCCGTAGCCATGCTCCTCGGTATCCTGCTTGGTTGTGACGATAGCGCCGTCCCGCAGCGTCGGCGGTGCGGGGGTGTAGTTCTGCACGCGGATGACCGCCATGTCACGGCAGCGGCTGATGTCCAGTGTGATGACCCGCTTAGACGCATCGCTTACCTGCGTCAGACACTCAATGGCATTGTCCAGCGCATTGCCCAGCAGGGAGTAAATGTGGTAGTGCTTCATATTCTCCAGACAGCTGCCGTCTGCCGAGCAGACCAGCTGAATACCTGCCTGCCCGCAGAGTGCCGATTTTTGGGTCAGTGTGATGTCCAGCGCCTTATTCCCGGTGAAATAGCGCAGGTTCAGGTTGTTCATCTCTTCTTCCAGACGGGCGCGTTCCTCATCTGTGGCGCGGGAATACTGCTGTTTCAGGTCATGGTAGCGGATGTTGATTTTTTCCATGTCTTTTTTTGCCTGCTCATACTGCTGCTTGTCACATTCCAGCAGCTGCGCCAGCATTTCATTCTCGTGTTCCAGACTCTTGATGCTGCAATTTGAAAATTCCAGCGCCAGAATCGTGATGGCAAACAGGATGCAGAACGCATTCAGCGCCAGATAGGCGGTCGGGTAGGACTCTGCGCTGCTGTCCAGGACATCCTCCAGCACAACACTCAGGTAGACCGCGGCAATCAGGAAAAAGCCGGAGTAAAGCACGGTCTTGACATTGTCAAACAGCAGGCACCCGCGCCGGATGCGCAGGGTGAACAGCAGGTAGATGACCAGGCAGACCACAAGGTTGCTGAAAAGCAGAATGACAAAGTCAACGCGCCTGTCCGTGCGCCCATGCTGAATCAGCAAAAAAATGGGCATATAGGCCAGCTTACTGGCAATGTGCTGCACCGCGTAGGCACAGGTTGTATAAAACAGAGCGTGCAGCGGGCTGCAGTCAAAGCTGAACCATATCAGGTCAAACAGCAGCGTCGTATACAGCAGCAATTTTGCCCAAAGCGGCAGGAATGCCAGGGTGTCCGTCAGCACAAGAAAGGCCCATACACCCGCCGCCAACCGCGGAACGAAGCAGCTGCGGCGCTGCCCCCACGGGACAAACAGGCCAGCGCACAGAATCATACCCAGCTGGATTTGCTGGTTCAGTATCCAATTTATGACCGGCACGGGTCTTCCCACTCCTTTTTTGCCATATATCGAGAGAATGCCTCGGTAAAGGCGTCCTTGTAGGTGCGCCCGATGGGCAGTGCCGCCCCGCCGATATAGACATTCATACGGCTTACCGCCGTGATACAGCGCAGGTTCACAAGATAACTGGCGCTGCATCGCACAAAGCCGTAGGGCGTCAGCTGCGCCGCGATTTCCTGCATCGAACCGCGGTTTTTGATGATCTCGGTCTTACCGTCCCCGCCGCACAGGTTGTACAGCAGGTCGTGCTGGCGCACCTCCACATAGGCGATTTCCGCTGCATCCAGCAGCCGCGTCACGGTGCCGTCCTTGACGACAATGTGCGGCGGCGCAGTCTTTTGACCGGCGCGCTTTTGCAGCACCTTCAGCGCCCGCGTCAGATACATATGGAAGGAGTACCACTGTATCGGCTTTACAATAAAGCCCAGCGCCCCGACACTGTACCCGTTCAGCGCGAATTGCTGCAAATTCGTGCAAAAAATGAGGATGACGTCTTGATCTGTCTCCCGGATTTTTTCGGCCAGTTCCATGCCGGACATCTGCGGCATATCAATGTCCAGATATAAAATGTCAAAATCACGGTCTTGCGCCGCCAGATAGACTGCCGCACAGTCGAACTCCTGTACGTTCAGTTCTGTGCCGTTCTCCGCGCCAAACCGCGCCAGTGCCTGTTTCAGTTGGTCTCTTTCTTGTTTTTCATCGTCCACAATGCCGATTCGGATCATCGTGCGTTCCTCCCTCCGCGCAAGGATCTATACAAATATGATATACCCCCGAACGCAGCCGCGTCAACCTTTTACGAGCGAATCGTCCAATTTTTCCAAGATATTTCAGGTGGCAGTTGCCGCAGTTGCAGCCGCCGTAGATGGGATCATTACCTGTACCGTCTATCCCGAAGTGCCGCCGCGGGTGGAATACGCTCTCTCCGACTTAGGCGAATCCATGCGTCCCATTATGGATGCAATGGAGATTTGGG
>ERZ773157.3346-NODE-3346-length-10817-cov-3.634362_pt1 | contig 10817 bp, 7 predicted proteins | sample MGYA00511480_ERZ773157 | MGnify/ENA primary metagenome ERZ773157 (study PRJEB29015, sample SAMEA2737863) | human gut metagenome | biome: human gut; feature: human-associated habitat; material: faeces | place: China | collected 2012 ... | reverse complement strand
AGAACCGGATTTTTGAGAAACATGATCACGACGACGGCGCAGATTGTGAAAAAATCCGGGATCAGCGTCGTGACGCAGTTGCCGAGCACGTCCTTTAAGGAGTTGATGTCGCCGATAATACGGGCGAGGATCTTGCCGGTGGGACGGCTGTCGAAAAAGGAAAAATCCAGGGTCTGGATGTGAGTATAAAGCTGCTGGCGGATCGTTACGAGGATACTGTTGCAGACCTTTGCCATAATCAGCATCCGCAGTTTGACAAAAAGGATCATGATCACGTTCAGCACAACGGCGATTCCAATCAGTTTTGCCAGTCCGGGAAAATCGCCGGTGGAAATATGTTTGTCGATGGCGTTTTCCATGATCAGAGGGTTTACGAGACTGACAAACACACAGAACGCCATGATCGCCAGAACAGCGAGGATCTCCTTTTTATAGTCCAGCAGATAGGAAAACAGGCGCATCAGCGTCTTCATTTTACCGACGTCTGTGCTGTGTTCGTCCTGCTTATAAGAATTAACAGCCATAATCTGTCACCTCCTTCTGGTCAGGCATCATGCCAAACTGAGCCTGCCAGGTTTGATAGTAAAGCCCGTGAAGGGCAAGCAGTTCTTCGTGGGTACCACGTTCTGCAATGTGTCCGTTTTCCAGGACGATGATTTCATCCGCATGACGGACGGCACTGATACGGTGCGCGATGATGAGCTTGGTTGTATGGGGCAGCCGGGTGAGGGTCTGCTGGATGGCATATTCCGTTTCCATATCCAGTGCGCTGGTCGAATCATCCAGCACCAGCACAGGTGTATGCTTTGCAAGCGCCCGCGCGATGGAAATTCGCTGCTTCTGACCGCCGGACAAGCCGACGCCGCGTTCGCCGATTACGGTGTCATACTGCTCGGAGAGCCGGTCGATAAATTCCGAAGCCTGGGCGTCGCGGGAAGCGAGCCGCACGTCGGAAATGTTTAAGCTTCCTTTCTGACCGAGCATGACGTTTTCCTGAATTGTGTCCGAGAACAGAAAGACGTCCTGCATAACGGTGGAAATACAGCTGCGCAGCTGGCGCAGGCTGAGTTTGCGGATATCCACGTTGTCGAGATAAATCGTGCCGCCCGTCGCGTCGTAAAGGCGGCAGAGCAGCTGGATCAGGGACGTCTTGCCGCTTCCGGTCGCGCCCATGATACCGATCGTTTTGCCTGCCTCCACATGGAAATGGATGTCGTGAAGAATCTCATGCCGGTCCTCTTTATGGAAAGAAACGTGCTCGAAGCGGATATCGCCGGTCACTTCCGGCAGCACAATCGGCTCTTCGGGTTCCTGAATCGAAGGCTTCTGGTCGTACACTTTGCGGATTTTGCGGTAACTGCCGACCGCGGAGGAAAAGTCGTTGGACAGCCAGCCGAGCATTTCCATCGGCCATACGATGTTGGTGGAATATTGTACGAATGCGCTGAGTGCGCCGAGCGTCAGCTCTCCCTGCAGGAATAAGTAACCGCCGATCAAAAGCACCAGAAGCGGCAGCAGTTTTCCAATCAGGGAAAAGTACGGAGAGTAGCGGACAAACACGCGGGACTGCGTCATGTTCAGTTCGTAGTAGCGCTTATTGTGGGAAAGAAACTTTTTGATTTCGAATTTTTCCCGCGCAAAAGCTTTGACAGTGCGCACGCCTGCGAGGTTTTCTTCTGCAACGGTGTTTAATTTTGCGTTTTCCTCACTGATCTCTTCGTAGATAGTTCCGAGTCTGTTTTCCATCAAAATCGCAAGGACGGCGCAGAAAATCATGCAGAGCGTGGGCAGGATCGCAAGTTTCCAGTTTAAGCTGTACATGCAGAATAAAATGACGGTGACATGGAACGCAACCTCCATCATCAGCATGCCGACGTAGCCGAGTGCATTCCAGATGCGGTCGATGTCGTCCTTGACGCGCGCCATTAGCTCACCGGTGCTCGTCTTGTCAAAGAAATCGGCGGACAGCGACTGAATGTGCGCGAATAAATCGCGGCGCATGTCTGTGGCGATGGTCGAGGAGATTTTGTCGAAGGTAAACTCCTTGGTGTACTGAAAAATACAGCGTCCGATGCCGATGAGTAAAATCGCCAGCAGCAGATATTTGAGCTTCCCCATCTGACCGCCCACAAGGACGTCATCGACGATATGTCGGGTCACCTGCGGGGTGAGCAGATCCAGGCTGACCGCGATAACCATCGAAAGGATGGCAAACAGGTAGCCCGGAATATGCTGTTTTAAGTAATAGGACAACTTTTTCATGAAAATAAATTCCCCCTTCTTTTGAAGTTGATATATGTGGAAAAAATCCCGCCAGACAGGATTTTCGCTCCATCTGTAAAAAGCATAACGTCGAAAGGGACGTTTGCTCATAATGCCTGCAAAGGCAGGACATACCCCTGGGTATAAAAAAACGCAGAAGCATGAAAGCATGTTCTGCGGCAAAAATCTTTTTCTGTCAGGAAAGCCCTGTAGCTTTCTGAGAGCGGTAAAGAAACCGGCTCAGATAAGATGCAGGCTGCCCTGATAAACAACAAAATGCCTGTTTTTCAACATCCTGTTGTATAAAAAAAGCCGCAGCATGAGAATGCCGCGGCTCTTGTCAGACGAATCAAAACGTCAGTTTGGGCGGGAGGCATTCTTATGATATTCAAAATAGCTTCGATTTGATCCGACGAACAATAACATCATAACATACCTCCTTTCCTTTCTTTTATCAGAAAATCCCTTCCGGATCTCCCGTGATTGTTAATGTGTATCGCATATGCCCACCTTAACACTGCATCATACAGTTGTCAAGCAAAAGATTTTTCAGTCAAACTCACACAAAAGCTTTTAAAACGAAATCACGCCGAGGTGCTCCAGCAGAATCTTTATGCCCATCAGGATCAGGACAAGGCCGCCCGCAAATTCTGCGCGGGAGCGGTTTTTTGCGCCGATGATGTTGCCTGCCTTTAAACCGATTGCGGAGAGCAGGAAAGTGATGCAGCCGATGAAGCTGACTGCCGGAACGATGTTTACCCGCAGGAAAGCGAAGGTAACGCCGACGGCAAGCGCGTCGATGCTGGTTGCAACGGCGAGCGGAAGCATGGTTTTGAAATCGAAGCGGTCATTGGATTCATTTTCTTCATCGCTTCTGGCTTCGCGGATCATGTTGAAACCGATAAATGCCAGCAGGACGAAGGCGATCCAGTGGTCGATGCTCGTGATCAGAGAGGAAAACGTGATGCCCAGAAGATAGCCGAGAAAGGGCATCAGCGCCTGAAAGCCGCCGAACCAGATGCCGACGGTGAGTGCCTGTTTCATACTGCCGCGACGTACGGAGAGGCCCTTACAGACGGATACGGCAAAAGCGTCCATGGACAGACCGACAGCCAGAAGGAATAATTCGAGTAAGCTCATGAGAAGAATCCTCCATTGTAAAAAACGATATTTCATGCGGAGCACAAGATCCGCTAATTTTTGTCGATATTGATCACACAGAAATAGGACGGATCGATCTGTTTGATCCGTTCATTGAGCCAGCTGCGCAGCTGGGCATCAGTCATTTTAAAATGAAACGGAACCACAACATCGAAAATGACGTTTGTATGGGTAGGACCGCGTATAATACGAAAATCGTGAAGCGTCAGCCGCTCATCAAGCCGGTAGACGATATCGGTGACCTTATGGCGCAGCTCATTGATCTCCGGATCGTCGGTGATGACCGGATCCATGTGGATGACAGCACTGCAGGAAAGCTTCTGCTGCAGCTCGCGCTCTATGTTATCAATCAGATCGTGCAGCTCCACAAAGCTACCCTGGGCATTGACCTCCGCATGCAGGGAGATCATCCGTCGTCCGGGACCGTAATCGTGAACGAGCAGGTCGTGAATGCCCATGATCTGTGGATGGGAAAGCACAATGCTGCGGATTTTTGTGACAAACTCCGGGTCGGGAGCCTGACCGAGCAGCGGATTGATGGTATCCCGGGCAGAGCTTACGCCGGAATAAAAGATGAAGATCGCGACCAAAAGACCGCACCAGCCGTCGATGGCAAGACCGAAAATCCACCCAATAACAGAAGAAAGGAGGACGACAGAGGTAGCGAGCACATCGCCGAAGGAATCAGATGCTGTTGCGTTCATCGCAGAGCTGTCGATGGCACCGGCAATTTTGTGATTATAAAAATACATATAGAGCTTGACGAGAATGGAAACGACCAGAATCAAAAAAATAACCGGAGAAATTTCCGGCAGGGTCGGGTGCAGGATCTTCTCAAAGGAGGATTTGGCAAGCTCCGCTGCCATGATGAGGATAATGGCAGAAACGGAAAGCCCGGCGAGATATTCGATTCTTCCGTGCCCATAAGGATGGTCAGAGTCTGCTTCCTGTCCGCTCATCTTAAATCCGATCAGCGTAATGACCGAAGAACCGGCATCCGACAGGTTGTTGAATGCGTCCGCAGTGATGGCGATGGAATGGCTGATCATACCGGCGACGATCTTTAGCACAAACAGAAAAAAGTTAAAAAAAATGCCCACCGAGCCGGTGAGAATGCCGTATGCCTGGCGAACCTTCGGGCTGGAATAATTCTCATAATCCGGGATGAACAGTCGTGACAGAAGCGTAAGCATGGTGTAATCCCTCCATAAGTTTGAAATGCTTCCTGAAATTTAAGTTTTCTTCTCAGTATACCATGCTATGCGAAAAAAACAAGGAAAAGTGATAGAAAAATCTCTTGACAAGGCCTCGCGCTCTGTATATATTCAAAGTGTACTAATGCTGATAATACACTTAATACAATCAATACAGTTCTGGATCGATGAAAAAGACAAAAAGAATCGGGAGAAGGAGGAAAGATTGAAAAATAAAATTTTTCAATCACGAGATTTGTGTCTGCGCGCACTTGATACAAACTCGGCATGCGCAAAAGGCGTGCGCAGAAATGAGAGGAAAGAATGATTATACTGGATTACCGGGATACCAGACCGCTGTATGAGCAGATCGTGGACAAGTTCCAGATGCTGATTTTAAGCGGTGCGCTGGAGCCGAATAGTCGTATGCCGTCCGTGCGCTCCCTGGCGGTGGAGCTGTCCATCAATCCGAACACGATTCAGCGGGCATACAGTGAGCTGGAGCGAACCGGATTTTTATACACAGTAAAAGGAAAGGGTAATTACGTTGCCTACAGCGACAGTCTAAAGGACGTCCGGAAGCAGGAAATTTTAGAAAAGCTCCGGGATCTGAAAAAGGAAGCACTGAGCATGGGGATGACGGTAAAGGAGCTGACTGAGTTCCTGGAACAAGAGGATACAGCTGCGGCAGGGCAAAAAGAGACCAAAGCCCCGGCAGCGGAATGAGAGGAAACATGATAGAACTGAAAAATGTGAGCAAATCCTTTGACGGGATTGAAGCTTTGAAAAATGTAAGCGTGACAGTCCGGGAAGGAGAGGTTTTCGGGCTGATCGGGACAAACGGCGCGGGCAAAAGTACGCTGCTGCGCCTGGCGTGCGGGGTATTTAAGCCGGATGACGGATTAGCGATTGTGGATAACATGCCGGTATACGACAATGTGCATGCAAAGGCGAAGCTGTTTTTCATCGCGGACGAGCCGTACTTTTTCAACGGTGCGACGCCGAAGGACATGGAGCGTTATTACAGCAGCGTGTACCGGAATTTTGACCGGGAACGGTTTTACTTATACTTAAACAGCTTCGGGCTGGAATCGAGACGCAGGATCAGCACCTTTTCCAAAGGGATGAAAAAGCAGCTCGCGATTCTGCTGGGGCTGAGCGCAAAGACGGAGTACCTTCTGTGTGACGAGACCTTTGACGGGCTCGATCCTGTAATGCGCCAGAGTGTCAAAAGCATTTTTGCAAAGGAAATGCAGGAGCGGCAGTTTACTCCGGTGATCGCCTCCCATAACCTGCGGGAGCTGGAGGATATCTGCGATCATGTGGGGCTTTTACATCAGGGCGGCGTGCTCTTATCGAAGGATCTGGAGGAGATGAAGTGCAACATCCAGAAAATCCAGTGCGTCTTTTCTTCCAAAGAGGAAGAGAAGCGGCTGTTAAAGCAGTTAGACATTGTAAAATGCGATAGACGGGGATCTTTGTTGACTCTGACAGTCAGAGGAAGCAGAGAAGAGATGATCGCCATGTTTGCAGCGGCAGACTGTCTGTTCCACGAAGTGCTGCCCCTTTCCCTGGAAGAAATCTTTATCAGCGAGACGGAGGTGCAAGGTTATGATATTAAAAAAATCGTACTGGGCTAAATGGTTGGAAAATAACAGAAGAAGAAGCTGGACCTTTTTGCTGTGCCTGGTGATGGCACTCTTTTGCGGTCCGCTGTATCTGATGGTTGTACTGACTGGTTTACAGAACAATTATGCAAATGACAGTTTTTACAATGCAGCGCAGGCCGCAGAGTCCCTGCGGGAGCTGATTCAGTCCAGGATCACGGATGTGATCGGCTTTTCCTTCATACACGTCCTGTTTGCTGCTTTTTTTGCAATTTTATTTGCCGTGCAGGGCTTTTGCTGGCTTTACAGCCGCAGAAAAACAGATCTGTACTTTTCGGTCCCGGAATCCTTAAAAAAGCGTTATATGCTGATCTGTGGAAACGGAATTATGGTCTATAGCTTTTCTACCCTGACAGCACTTTTGCTGGACTGGATCATTGGCGCAGCATTTCATGGAATGACAGGAATTATGGCGGCACAGTCGTTACTGGCATGGTTCGTGGAGCAGCTTGCGTTTATTGCGATGTATCAGGTGGCGCTTGTGGCAGTCATGCTGACCGGAAACATCCTGACGGCGCTGTTGGGATGCGCGGTGTTTTTTTCCTATGAGCTGGCAGTGAGATTCCTGATCGATGAATTAAAAACGATGTTTTTTGCCAGCTATTGCAGTGCAGATGCAAGACAGTGGATGCAAAAAAGCTATCTGACACCCTTTGCAGGCTTTTGGGACTTGCTGAGTCATATCTGGTACAGAGACGAAGGACGACTGTGCAGCTATAAAAATGCAGGCGGCTGGGGCAGGACTGTGGGGGTAGAATGTATTTTGCTTCTTACCTGTGCGGCGGCTGCAGGCCTGTTTGCATTCTGGCTTTACCGCAGGCGCAAAACAGAAAGCTATGAGCATGCCATTGCATTTGCACCCCTCAAGGGTATTTTGGAGGCTGCGATGGCAGTGCCCTTTGGCATTGCTGTTGGCATGATCATTTCCCGTGTAGCAGCAAATAAGGGGCTGTTTTTATTTGGTGGCTGCATTGTAGGTGTCCTTGTCGGACATGTGGTGATCCGCCTGATTTACCGATGCGAGTTAAAAACCATATTGGATGGAAAGCTTGCCGGAATTTTCAGTATAGCGGCAGCGGTTTTGATCCTTGCAGGTTTTCAGTTTGACTGGGCAGGCTATGATCGCTGGATTCCGGAGAAAGGGAACATTGCAGCCGTGTCTGTGACGATGGAAGATGACTATACGGCTTTTGGTTATTATCAGGGCGAAAGCTTCGGCTCCGATGACATTATGTATGAGGCTTTCGATGATCGGATGCTCCGACGGATGAATTCAACCGAGGAAAAGACGATCGATGCGGCAATCCGGATGCAGAAGAGATGGCAGGATGCCGGAATGCCGGGGAGCTTTAGGGAGGAGGAAGCGCAGACAGAGATTTCTGCAGAGGAAATTAACCCAAAGGAAGAGAAACGCTATGTCAGATGGGTGGTCTGCTATACCATGGAGAGCGGCAGAAAGGTATACCGTCGCTTTTTGGCTGATTCAAACGAAAACCATTCTGAAATTGATACTGTAATGCGGGATGCTTCCTACCAGCGGGAGCGATATCAGTTGAATGACCCGGATTTTCTGGCAAATGTCGGTAAGATGAAAGTAAGCTATTATAATGGCGTTACGGAAAGCTTTTACACCGGAGATAAGCAGACCCTCTTAAAGACGCTGCAGGAGGAAATGAAGAAGTATGATTACAGTCTGATCTCGTCGGAGCTTCCAAACGGAAGACTGTCCTTTGCTATGGCGGATCCGGAGGAGAAGGATGCATCGATGATGACCACCTGGACCTATCCGGTCTATGGGTCCTATTTGGCCTTAAACGACCTGCTTGTTCAGGATGGTGCTGAGGTTTATGCCCATGCCGGCCACCAGAGCGCAGATGACATCGAATCGATCAAGGTAGATTACTATTATTATGACGATGACAGCGAAGAGGAAAACAGTGACAGCTTCTTTGAACCCGGAGAAATCCCGGATCAGGAAATCCAGGTGACCCTTTCCGATCCGGAGGATATCGAAAAAATGCTTGACGCAATCTATCCGGTGGAATTAAGCTGGATTAGTGGAGAGGAATTCGGCGTTTACAACTGGGATTATCGGATTGATGTGACAGTTGTGCCGAAGGAAAGCAGCTACAGCAATCCGGATGAGCAGGTGCGGATCCTGAAAAGTCAGGAACCTTCCTTACTTGCGGAGAGGATCCGACAGGCGGCGGTGCGGGATTAAGCTGTCTGCAAAATCAAATCTATCAGGGGAATGGAGAGTGCGTATGAAGTTCAAAGACATGCCCTATAAAAGGGTCGATTATGACAAAACAGCGGAGCAGTTTAAAACTTTGACCAAACGGGTCAAAGAAGCAAAAAGCGGAGAAGAACTCTGGGAGATCCATCAGGAATATTATAAGGTTTATCAGAATATGATGGATTCCATGACGATTGCGGAAATCCGTCACGACGGCAATACCGCAGATCCGTTTTACGCGGCAGAAAAGGATTATTACGATGAGACAGCGCCGATGCTGAGCAGTCTGGCAACCGATTATCAGCGCGCCCTGTACGAATCGCCGTATCGTTCTTTTATGGAAGAAAAGATCGGCAAGGTTGCCTTTGCGACGATGGACAATGCGATCAAGAGTATGGACGAAAGCATTATCGGCCTGATGCAGGAGGAAAACGCGTTGACGACTCAGTACAATAAGCTGATTGCGTCCGCGAAGATTCCGTTTGACGGGCAGGTATGCAATCTGTCCCTGCTGCGTCCCTATCTGACCGGAAACGACAGAACCGTAAGAAGACAGGCATGGAAGGCTTACAGCGATTACTTTATGACAGTTGCGGATGAACTGGATGACATTTATGACAAGCTGGTAAAAAACCGCACTGCGCAGGCAAAGGCGATGGGCTATGACAATTATATCCAGCTGGGCTACTACAGAATGAACCGTAACAGCTACGACAGAAACGATGTCGAGAATTTCCGCCGACAGGTGAAGGAAGTATTCGTACCGTTTGCGGAGCGCGTACACGAGATCAGAAGAAAGCGCCTCGGTCTGGAGAAGCTTTCTTATATCGATAATGAGGTTTATTTCAAAGAAGGCAATCCCGATCCGGTGGGCACTGCACAGGAAATTCTGGAGAGCGGACAGAAGATGTATGCGGAGTTGTCCCCAGAAACCAAAGAATTTTTCGATTTCATGATGGAGAATGAGCTCTTCGATGTGTTCGGCAGAAAGGATAAAAAACAGGGCGGCTATATGACCTATCTGTACCAGTATCATTCTCCCTTTATCTTTGCAAACTTTAATGGAACCAGCGGCGACGTAGACGTGATCACGCATGAATGCGGACATGCATTTCAGGGCTATCTGTCCGGGCAGGATCCCATCATGGAGCATGCGGACATCACGATGGAAACTGCGGAAATCCACTCCATGTCGATGGAATTTTTCACGGATCCGTGGATGAAGGAATTTTTCGGAGATCGTGAAAAGGACTTCTTAAGCATGCAGCTGGAGGATGCGATCCGTTTTATCCCATATGGAACGATGGTGGATGAGTTCCAGCATATCGTCTATGAAACTCCGGAGCTGACACCGCAAGAACGCCGCCGGGAGTGGAGCAGACTGGAAAAAATCTACATGCCCCATCTGGATTATGAAGAGGATCCGTTCTTTTCCAGGGGTGGGTTCTGGCAGAAACAGCAGCACATTTACAACAGCCCGTTTTATTATATTGACTATGTACTGGCACAAAGCTGCGCATTCCAGTACAAGGTGTGGATGGATGAGGATTATAAAGAGGCATGGAAGAGCTACCTTGCGCTTTGCAGATTGTCTGCTTCCAAATTTTATCCTGAAATGCTGCGGGAATGTGGCTTAAAGGTTCCGTTTGAAGACGGATATTTTGAAGAAATCGTAGAGAAGCTGGAGAAAAAACTTCACGCTTAAACAGCAGTCAACAGGGAGAAAACACCCTCAAAGCAGGATAAATTTTGTGAAAAACGACCGGAAAAATAAAATTCCGGTCGTTTTTTTGGGAAATTATTTCAATATGATAAAACGAAAAAATACTTGAAAGAAGCAGAAAATTATGATATAGTTTTTACCAATAAAAAAAGCCCGGCAGGTAACGAACCCAAAGGAGAGTCTTGTTGCCCGGGATTTTTATTTAAGCATAATGTCCGCCTGAAGCGAATAAGTGTATTTACTAGACGGATGTGCGAAAGAAAAGGAGTGTTGACATTTGACAAAGTATGTTGTGAAGAGAGTACTGCTTGCAATCCTGACCGTGTTCATTGTCTGTGCCATTACGTTTTTTGCGATGAACGCGATTCCCGGCGGTCCTTTCGATGGAGAGAAAGCGATCTCGGATGAGGTGAGGCGCGTTCTGGAACAGCGCTTTAATTTGGATAAGCCTGTCTGGGAGCAGTTCTTTTTATATCTGAACAATTTGCTTCACGGTGATTTTGGTGTTTCTGCAAAGACCGGAAGAGAGATTAAAACGACGATCTTCAGTTCCTTTAGTGTTTCTGCAAAGCTTG
>ERZ773157.3342-NODE-3342-length-10827-cov-7.586985_pt1 | contig 10827 bp, 7 predicted proteins | sample MGYA00511480_ERZ773157 | MGnify/ENA primary metagenome ERZ773157 (study PRJEB29015, sample SAMEA2737863) | human gut metagenome | biome: human gut; feature: human-associated habitat; material: faeces | place: China | collected 2012 ... | reverse complement strand
TAAAAGCAGGCATCACCATGTTTGCCGAACGACAATACTGGCAGGATGTGGCTGATCGTTTCGTAAAAGAGAATGTGACGGTGAAACCTAATCGTGGAAACATTATTTCTTCTGACGGTAAACTGATGGCCAGTTCGCTACCCGAGTACAGAATCTATATGGACTTTATGTCCGGTGAGAAGGACGAAAAACGCAGACGGAAAGATCAGGCACGCCGGGACTCCATCCTCAATGCCAATATGGATTCCATCTGTATCGGACTTCACAAGATATTCCCGGACAGGAGTGCAGCCCAATTCAAAGCACACCTCAAGAAAGGACGCCAGGCAAAAAGCCGTAATTATCTGATTTATCCGAAACGTATTTCCTATATACAATATAAAGAGGTAAAGAGACTGCCCGTCTTCTGTTTGAACCGGTATAAAGGCGGATTTAAAGAATTAGCATACAATCAGCGCAAGAAACCTTTCGGTTCACTGGCTGCCCGTACGCTGGGAGATGTGTATGCAGATACAGCCAAAGGAGCCAGAAATGGTATCGAACTTGCTTTCGACACTATCCTGAAAGGACGGGACGGACTGACGCACCGCCAAAAAGTGATGAACAAATACCTGAACATTGTCGATGTGCCGCCGGTTGACGGTTGCGATTTGATTAGTACCATCGACGTAGGCATGCAGGATATCTGCGAGAAAGCATTGGTAGACAAGCTGAAAGAGCTGAATGCCAGCGTAGGCGTGGTGGTATTGATGGAAGTAGCTACCGGAGAAGTGAAAGCAATCGTCAACATGATGCAAGGCAAGGACGGCGAGTATTACGAAATGCGTAACAATGCCATCAGTGATATGCTTGAGCCGGGGTCCACTTTCAAGACGGCTTCTATTATGGTAGCTCTCGAAGACGGCAAGATTACTCCGGACTATGTGGTAGACACCGGCAACGGACAGATGCCGATGTACGGACGTGTCATGAAAGACCACAACTGGCACCGTGGAGGATATGGGAAGCTGACTGTTACAGAAATTCTGGGAGTTTCGTCCAACGTCGGTACCTCTTATATTATAGATCATTTCTATGGTAGCAATCCACAGAAATTCGTAGACGGGTTAAAACGGATGAGTATCGACCAACCGCTCCACCTACAGATTTCAGGAGAAGGGAAGCCGAATATCCGTGGTCCGAAAGAACGTTATTTTGCAAAGACCACTTTGCCGTGGATGAGTATCGGATATGAGACACAGGTTCCACCAATCAATATTCTGACGTTCTACAACGGAATAGCCAATAATGGAGTCAGTGTACGTCCGAAATTTGTCAAAGCTGCCGTGAAAGACGGGGAAGTCGTGAAAGAATATCCGACAGAGGTTATCAATCCTAAGATTTGTTCGGATAAGACTTTGACACAAATTCGTGAAATACTGCGGAAAGTGGTTGGTGAAGGACTTGCCAAGCCTGCAGGGAGTAAGCAGTTCCACGTTTCAGGCAAAACGGGAACGGCGCAGATTTCACAGGGGGCAGCCGGATACAAAACGGGAAGAACGAATTACCTGGTTAGTTTCTGCGGATATTTTCCGTCAGAGGCACCTAAATATAGTATGATTGTCTCTATCCAGAAACCGGGCTTGCCGGCTTCGGGAGGTTTGATGGCAGGTAGCGTATTCAGCAAGATCGCAGAAAGAGTGTATGCCAAAGACCTGCGCTTGCCACTCACAAGTGCCATTGATACGAATACGGTAGTCATCCCGAACGTTAAGGCAGGAGAAATGAGGGAAACGCAACGGGTACTGGAAGAACTGAATATAAAGATACAGGGAAAAATCACCGATTCGGGAAAAGAAGTATGGGGAAGCACCCATCCCGCCCCTCAGGCGGTAGTTCTTGAAAGCCGGGGTATCATGCAGAACTTCGTGCCAAGCGTCGTAGGCATGGGAGCGAAAGATGCTGTTTATCTATTGGAAAGCAAAGGATTGAAAGTCAATCTGGTGGGAGTCGGGAAAGTAAAAAGCCAGTCGATAGCCAACGGCAGTGTTGCAAGAAAAGGGCAGACGATTACGCTTACGTTGCATTAAGAATTAAATTAAGTAGGACAGATATGTTATTAAACGAGTTACTGAAAGCAATCCAGCCGGTGCAAGTGACCGGAGATTCAAGGATAGAGATCACCGGAGTCAACATTGACTCCCGTCTGGTAGAAGCCGGACAGCTGTTTATGGCGATGCGCGGCACGCAGACCGATGGTCACGCCTATATCCCCGCTGCCATTCAGAAGGGAGCGACTGCCATCCTCTGCGAAGATATACCGGAGGAACCCGTAGCAGGAATCACTTATATCCAAGTGAAAGACAGCGAAGATGCAGTAGGAAAGATTGCAACGACATTCTACGGTAATCCGACTTCACAATTCGAACTGGTCGGTGTGACGGGAACAAATGGCAAGACAACCATCGCCACCTTATTATATAATACATTCCGCTACTTCGGATATAAAGTGGGATTAATCTCTACTGTCTGCAACTATATCGACGATCAGCCGATTCCGACAGAACATACCACCCCCGACCCTATCACGCTCAACCGCTTGTTGGGGCAAATGGCGGACGAAGGATGCAAGTACGTATTTATGGAAGTCAGTTCACATTCCATCGCTCAAAAACGTATCAGCGGATTAAAGTTTGCGGGAGGTATCTTCACGAATCTGACGCGCGATCATCTGGATTATCACAAAACGGTAGAGAACTATCTGAAGGCAAAGAAAAAGTTCTTTGACGATATGCCTAAAAACGCTTTCAGCCTCACCAACCTTGACGATAAGAACGGGCTGGTGATGACACAAAATACACGTTCCAAGGTTTACACTTATTCATTAAGAAGCCTCAGCAACTTCAAAGGACGGGTACTGGAATCTCATTTCGAAGGAATGTTGCTCGATTTCAACAATCACGAGCTGGCTGTTCAATTTATCGGCAAGTTCAATGCATCCAATCTGTTGGCTGTATTCGGAGCTGCCGTATTGCTTGGCAAGAAAGAGGAAGACGTACTCGTTGCCCTTAGCACACTTCATCCGGTAGCCGGACGCTTCGATGCTGTCCGTTCACCGAAAGGAGTGACAGCAATCGTAGACTATGCACATACACCGGATGCGCTTATCAATGTATTGAATGCGATACACGGAGTGCTCGAAGGCAAAGGAAAAGTAATCACTGTGGTAGGTGCCGGTGGCAACCGCGACAAGGGTAAACGTCCTATCATGGCAAAAGAAGCAGCCAAAGCCAGTGACCGTGTGATTATCACCTCGGATAATCCCCGTTTTGAAGAGCCGCAGGACATCATCAACGATATGCTGGCAGGACTGGACGCGGAAGATATGAGAAAGACATTAAGCATTGCCGACCGTAAGGAAGCGATTCGTACTGCTTGTATGTTGGCAGAAAAGGGAGATGTAATTCTTGTTGCCGGAAAAGGGCACGAAAATTATCAGGAGATAAAAGGAGTGAAACATCATTTTGATGATAAGGAGATTTTAAAGGAGATTTTTAAATAATGAGAACAATGTGCTCATACGCCAATATGCGGTTCGGCTTCGCAAACCGTCCGTAAGGAAACCGGCATATCGACACATTAATAAATTGACAATTTATTTATCATGTTATACTATCTGTTTGAATGGCTGCATAAGCTCAATTTTCCCGGGGCGGGAATGTTCGGTTACACCTCATTCCGTGCCTTAATGGCGGTCCTCATCGCATTGCTTATTTCAAGTATATGGGGTGACAAATTCATCAACCTTCTGAAGAAGAAGCAAATCACGGAGACACAACGTGATGCGAAGATTGACCCGTTCGGTGTCAACAAGGTAGGTGTGCCGAGTATGGGAGGAGTGATTATTATCGTAGCTATTCTCATTCCTTGCCTGTTGCTGGGTAAGTTGCACAATATATATATGATATTAATGTTGATTACAACTGTATGGTTGGGATCACTCGGATTTGCCGACGACTACATCAAGATCTTCCGCAAGAACAAGGAAGGTTTGCATGGTAAGTTTAAAATTATCGGGCAAGTAGGTTTGGGATTAATTGTCGGACTTACCTTGTATTTAAGTCCGGATGTGGTAATCCGTGAAAATATCGAAGTACATACTCCGGGACAGGAGATGGAAGTGATACACGGAACGAATGACTTGAAATCGACTCAAACAACGATTCCTTTCTTCAAGAGCAATAACCTCGACTATGCCGATCTAGTCTCTTTCATGGGTGAACACGCGCAGACAGCCGGGTGGATATTGTTCGTTATCATCACAATCTTCGTGGTGACCGCCGTATCAAACGGTGCCAACCTGAATGACGGAATGGATGGAATGGCCGCAGGTAATTCCGCCATAATCGGCGCCACCCTCGGTATCCTGGCATACGTATCGTCGCACATCGAGTTTGCAAGTTATCTGAACATTATGTATATTCCGGGGTCGGAAGAACTCGTAATTTATATCTGCGCCTTCATCGGTGCATTGATCGGCTTCCTGTGGTATAACGCTTATCCGGCACAAGTATTTATGGGAGATACGGGTAGCCTCACTATCGGTGGTATCATTGCCGTTTTCGCTATCATCATCCACAAAGAATTACTCATACCGATTCTTTGCGGTGTATTCCTGGTAGAGAATTTATCGGCTATCCTGCAACGGGTTTACTACAAGCTGGGAAAACGGAAAGGAGTGAAGCAGCGGTTGTTCAAACGGGCACCGATCCACGACCATTTCCGTACTTCCATGAGCCTGATAGAACCGGGATGTACAGTGAAATTTACCAAGCCCGACCAATTGTTTCACGAATCAAAGATTACCGTCCGTTTCTGGATTGTAACGATTGTGCTGGCAGCAATAACAATAATAACGCTTAAGATAAGATAACCTCCGGCCCTTGTCGGTTGTCGGAAGCGGGTTTCCGTTCGGAAATCCAACGATATATAGAGAGTATTAACCCGATTATTAACTTTTAAAAGATGTGCCCAACGAATAAGCAACTCAGCATATTGGAAACAAGAGCACATTATTGTAAATGAAAAGAATTGTAATATTAGGAGCTGGCGAAAGCGGCGCAGGTGCAGCCGTGCTTGCCAAAGTTAAAGGATTTGAGACATTTGTTTCGGACATGTCCGCTATCAAGGACAAGTATAAGGAACTTCTGGACAGCCACGCTATTGCCTGGGAAGAAGGACACCACACCGAAGAACTCATTCTGAATGCCGATGAGGTTGTCAAAAGCCCCGGTATCCCGAATGACGCTCCACTCATCCTGAAACTGAAAGCTCAAGGAACGCCGGTTATCTCAGAAATTGAGTTTGCCGGACGCTATACTGATGCCAAAATGATTTGTATCACCGGTTCTAACGGAAAAACAACCACCACTTCCTTGATTTACCATATTTTCAAGAGTGCAGGTCTGAATGTAGGTTTGGCAGGCAACATTGGCAAGAGCCTTGCTTTGCAGGTAGCCGAAGATCATCATGACTATTATATCATCGAATTGAGTTCTTTCCAGTTGGACAATATGTATAACTTCCGTGCGAATATCGCCGTATTGATGAATATCACACCGGATCATCTGGACCGCTACGACCACTGTATGCAGAATTACATTGATGCCAAATTCCGCATTACACAAAACCAGACACCGGACGATGCCTTCATCTTCTGGAATGACGACCCTATCATCAGACACGAGCTTGCCAAGCACGGTCTGAAAGCTCATTTGTATCCTTTTGCTGCCGTCAAAGAGGACGGAGCTATTGCCTATGTAGAAGACCATGAGGTAAAAATCACCGAACCGATTGCCTTTAACATGGAACAGGAAGAACTGGCATTGACAGGACAGCATAATTTATATAACTCATTAGCTGCCGGTATCTCGGCAAACCTGGCCGGCATTGCCAAAGAGAACATCCGTAAGGCTCTCTCCGACTTCAGGGGAGTGGAACATCGGTTGGAAAAAGTGGCGCGTGTCCGCGGCATTGATTTTATCAATGACTCAAAAGCGACGAATGTCAACTCCTGCTGGTATGCCCTGCAAAGCATGACTACCAAAACGGTATTGATTCTCGGCGGCAAAGACAAAGGCAACGACTATACTGAGATCGAGGATTTGGTACGTGAAAAGTGCTCTGCCCTGGTATACCTGGGACTCCACAACGAGAAACTCCATGACTTCTTCGACCGCTTCGGTTTGCCCGTAGCTGATGTACAAACCGGAATGAAGGATGCCGTAGAAGCAGCCTACAAACTGGCAAAGAAAGGTGAAACCGTATTATTAAGCCCTTGCTGCGCTTCTTTCGACCTCTTCAACAGTTATGAAGACCGTGGCGACCAGTTCAAGAAATACGTAAGGGAGTTGTAATACGAAGAAAGCCGTAATGTTGTAATCAATAATTCGTAATAGACAAAGTGGATTTATTAAAGAACATATTCAAAGGCGACAAGGTAATCTGGATTATCTTCCTCTGTCTCTGCCTCATCTCAATCATTGAGGTGTTTTCGGCAGCTTCGACACTGACCTACAAAAGTGGTGACCACTGGGGACCGATTACACAGCATTCCATCATCCTAATGGTAGGTGCCGTAGTAGTGGTGTTTCTGCACAATGTCCCCTACAAATGGTTTCAGGTATTTCCGGTATTTCTATATCCGGTTTCCCTTGTTCTATTGGCATTCGTCACGTTAATGGGTATCATTACGGGCGACCGTGTCAACGGAGCAGCCCGCTGGATGACTTTCATGGGATTACAGTTCCAACCGTCGGAACTAGCCAAAATGGCTGTCATCATTGCAGTTTCGTTTATCCTGTCGAAGAAACAGGATGAATATGGCGCCAATCCCAAAGCCTTTAAATACATCATGATTCTTACCGGACTGGTCTTCATACTTATTGCACCGGAAAACCTGTCGACGGCTATGCTGTTATTCGGTGTAGTGTGCATGATGATGTTCATCGGACGGGTATCTGCAAAAAAACTGTTCGGAATGCTGGGATTGCTGGCACTTGTAGGTGGGGTCGCCGTAGGAATACTAATGGCTATCCCTGCCAAGACACTGCACAACACTCCGGGACTCCACCGTTTCGAAACCTGGCAGAACCGTGTTTCCGGCTTCTTCGATAAGGAAGAGGTTCCCGCCGCCAAGTTCGATATTGATAAAGACGCACAGATTGCACATGCACGTATTGCCATTGCCACCAGCCACGTAGTAGGCAAAGGTCCGGGAAACTCCATACAACGCGACTTCCTCAGCCAGGCTTTTTCTGACTTTATCTTCGCTATTGTAGTCGAAGAAATGGGACTGATAGGAGGCATATTCGTGGTCTTCCTTTATCTATGGCTATTGATGCGCGCCGGACGAATCGCACAGAAATGCGAACGGACTTTCCCCGCCTTCCTCGTCATGGGTATTGCCTTACTGCTAGTATCACAGGCCATATTGAACATGATGGTTGCCGTCGGACTATTCCCCGTCACGGGACAGCCGTTGCCTCTGGTCAGCAAGGGAGGAACAAGTACGTTGATTAACTGCGCTTATATCGGAATGATATTAAGCGTGAGCCGATATACCGCTCATCTGGAAGAACAGAAAGAGCATGATGCACAACTTCAACTGCAAATTGAAACAAATGCCGCAGATTCCGAAGCACAGGCGGCTGCCGAACCGACAGCACAGATTCTGAACAGCGACGCCAAGTTTGAAGATGAAAATGATATCAATAAAGGGTGAACAAGATCTGTAAACGATGAATGGTGAATGATGAACGGTAAACGGAGAACAACGGATAGAAGAAAGGATTATTATGGAAAAAGAACTTAGAATCATCATTAGCGGTGGAGGTACAGGAGGACATATCTTCCCAGCTGTTTCCATTGCGAACGCTATAACGGAACTGCGTCCTGACGCAAAGATACTCTTTGTAGGAGCCGAAGGGCGTATGGAGATGCAGCGGGTTCCCGATGCAGGCTACGAAATCATCGGTCTGCCGATAGCGGGATTTGACCGCAAACGCTTATGGAAGAATGTAGCTGTACTCGTGAAGTTGGCACGCAGCCAATGGAAAGCACGAAGCATTATCAAAAACTTCCGCCCGCAAGTGGCAGTCGGTGTAGGCGGATACGCCAGTGGTCCTACATTAAAGACAGCCGGCATGATGGGAGTTCCTACTTTAATCCAAGAACAGAACTCGTATGCAGGAGTTACCAATAAATTGCTTGCACAGAAAGCGAGAAAGATTTGCGTTGCTTATGACGGAATGGAGAAGTTCTTCCCTGCCGACAAGATTATCATGACGGGAAATCCGGTCCGCCAGAATCTGACGAAGGACATACCTTCTAAAGAGGATGCACTACACTCTTTCCACTTACAGCCGGATAAAAAGACAATCCTGATTGTAGGCGGCAGCTTAGGAGCAGGTACTATCAACAAAACGCTGACCACCGGACTGTCTGCTATCAAAGAGAACAGTGATGTCCAGTTTATCTGGCAAACCGGGAAATACTATTATCCGCAAGTAACGGAAGCCGTAAAAGCGGCGGGAGAAAACCCGAATTTATATGTGACGGATTTCATCAAGGATATGGCAGCAGCGTATGCAGCGGCCGATCTTGTAATCTCCCGTGCCGGAGCCGGTTCTATTTCCGAATTCTGCCTTTTGCACAAGCCGGTTATCCTGGTACCTTCGCCCAACGTAGCAGAAGACCACCAGACCAAAAACGCACTGGCATTGGTAAACAAGCAAGCGGCCATTTATGTAAAAGACAGTGAAGCGGAAACCAATTTATTGGATGTAGCCCTGTCTACAGTCAAAGATGAACAGAAACTGAAAGAACTAAGTGAAAATATTGCCAGATTAGCTTTACCCGATTCTGCAAAAATCATTGCACAGGAGGTTATCAAACTGGCGGAAAAAGAATAATAAAAAAAGCAATGAATATAGAAACGATAAAATCAGTCTATTTCGTAGGTGCCGGCGGCATCGGAATGAGTGCACTTGTACGTTACTTCCTTTTCAAAGGCAAAGTAGTGGCAGGCTACGACCGTACCCCTACTCCACTGACTGAAACCCTGATCGCCGAAGGCGCACAAATACATTACGAAGAAAACATCGACCTGATTCCGGAAGCCTGTAAGGACAAGGAAAGTACGCTCGTCGTATTCACTCCCGCCGTTCCGCAGGAACACGAAGAACTGGTTTATTTCCGTAACAACGGATTCGAAATACAGAAACGCGCCCAAGTGCTGGGAACAATTACTCATTCGAGCAAAGGCTTATGCGTAGCAGGAACTCATGGCAAGACCACCACGTCGACCATGACTGCCCACCTGCTCCACCAGTCGCACGTGGAATGTACCGCCTTCCTCGGAGGAATCTCAAAGAACTACGGCACTAACTTGCTGCTTTCTCAAAAAAGCCCTTACACGGTCATTGAAGCAGACGAGTTCGACCGTTCTTTCCATTGGTTATCCCCTTATATGTCCGTTATCACGGCCACAGATCCCGACCATTTGGATATTTACGGTACAGAACAGGCCTATCTGGAAAGTTTCGAGCATTACACAACTCTCATTCAACCGGGCGGCGCATTGATTATCCGTAAAGGCATCTCCCTGCAACCGAAAGTACAACCCGGCGTCCGTGTCTACAACTATTCACGTGACGAAGGAGACTTCCATGCCGAAAACATCCGCATCGGAAACGGAGAAATATTCATCGACTTCGTAGCCCCGGATACCCGGATCAACGACATCCAGTTAGGAATCCCGGTAAGTATCAACATTGAGAACGGAGTAGCTGCCATGGCATTGGCACACCTGAACGGAGTGACCGATGAAGAAATCAAAAAAGGCATGGCCAGCTTCCGCGGAGTAGACCGCCGGTTCGACTTCAAGATAAAGAACGACCGGGTAGTCTTCCTGAGCGACTATGCACATCATCCCTCTGAAATCAAACAGAGCGTGTTGTCCATGCGCGAACTCTATAAGGACAAGAAGATCACAGCTATCTTCCAGCCACATCTATATACCCGCACACGCGACTTTTATCAAGACTTTGCCGACAGCCTCTCGCTGCTCGACGAAGTAATTCTGGTAGATATCTATCCGGCACGCGAAGCACCGATTCCGGGCATCACCAGCAAACTGATTTATGATAACCTCCGCCCGGGTATCGAAAAAAGTATGTGTAAAAAAGAAGATATACTGAACATTCTGAAAGATAAAAACATTGAAGTATTAATTACTCTGGGAGCAGGAGACATCGACAACTATGTCCCCGAAATATGTAAAATCCTCGAAAACCGATAAAGCTTATGGTAAAGAGAATCCTTCTATCCATTGTCATGCTGGCGCTCATAGCCTACCTTATCGTAGCTATCACCGCCTTCAACCGCAAGCCTGCCGACCAGACCTGCCGTGACATGGAACTTGTCATCAAGGATACCGCTTACGCCGGCTTCATCACTAAAGACGAGCTGAAAGGGATCCTTCAGCAAAAAGGGATCTACCCTATCGGAAAGAAAATGGAACGTATCTCTACCAAATCATTGGAACGGGAACTGAGCAAGCACCCGCTCATCGACCAGGCAGAGTGTTACAAAACTCCCAGCGGCAAAGTTTGCGTAGAAGTAACCCAACGCATCCCTATCCTCCGGGTGATGAGTTCCAACGGCGAGAATTACTATCTCGACAACAAAGGAACTGTGATGCCGCCGGAGGCAAAATGCGTCGCCCACCGGGTAATTGTCACCGGAAACGTAGAAAAGTCGTTTGCAATGAAGGATTTATATAAGTTT
>ERZ773157.3338-NODE-3338-length-10844-cov-2.893317_pt1 | contig 10844 bp, 9 predicted proteins | sample MGYA00511480_ERZ773157 | MGnify/ENA primary metagenome ERZ773157 (study PRJEB29015, sample SAMEA2737863) | human gut metagenome | biome: human gut; feature: human-associated habitat; material: faeces | place: China | collected 2012 ... | reverse complement strand
TGGCCTCCGGGGAAGTTGATATGTATATTTTACCCCGGAAATCCGGATTTGTCAATATTTAGTTTTCGTCTATCGCGAGGGCGCCCTGGAATCCTCCCGCCGCGGGGGAAACGATGTCTGCGCCGATGATGGCTCCGTTTTCAACGAGGAGTTCCGCGTTGAGCGGAACCGGCGTATCACCGGAAAGCTCGTAGGTGTAGCGCTTGACGGTGTGCGCGCGGTACTTCCGCAGGTCGAAGCCCTGTTTGCGCTGGAGCGCGTTGTATTCCTCGTAAACGTCGTCGAATTCCACGGGAATACGCACGTTTTCAACGGCGGTGTGTGTGAATCCGGGGTCCCAGCCGAAGCTCTCTATGTAGGCTATGCGCTGTTTGTTGGTCGCGCCGGGTATCGAATCGGCTCCGCACCCGAAGCTGCGCGTCAGCGCCCAGAGCGCTGCTGCCGCGAATAGTATCAGCCCGGCGGCAAGCGGAAGCCGGGAGCGTTTCGTGTCGTTCTTCATAGTTCCTCCGTTCATATTACTGTAGGATTGCACAAAATTCAGCCTAGATTTTGTGTGTCCGCAGTCTCGGTTTGTCCTCAGATATCAATATATGACCATTGTGTGAAAAGAATACCGTAGATTTTGTTGTGTAATGCACAAATTAAACTGTGGCGTTTTGTTATAATCTCCAAAAATCGAGATGAAAGTTTCTTGAATGGCTCAAAATAGGGCTTTTTTTGTGCAATACCACTAGCAGAACAGACCGTTTTTTGTGGTTGTTTTGTAGGTCTTGGTTATTATTCATAAAGGGATTCAAAAATATTTGTTGACTTAGGCTCTTTATTTTTTCGCCGTATTTTGGTATTATATTAGTAGCGGAAAAGCTGATAGTTCCCTGAAAAGGGTTCAAAATAATTAAGTAATTCAGGAGGTCATTTCTAATGGCAAGCTTATCACTCAGAGGCATATACAAGCGCTATCCCGGCGGCGTTGTTGCCGTTTCCGATTTCACAATGAATATCAAGGACAAGGAGTTCATCGTACTCGTAGGCCCTTCCGGCTGCGGTAAGTCCACAACTCTCCGTATGATCGCAGGTCTTGAGGAGATCTCCGAGGGCGAAATGTTCATCGGCGACCGTCTCGTTAACGACGTTGCTCCTAAGGACAGAGATATCGCGATGGTATTCCAGAACTACGCTCTGTACCCCCACATGTCCGTTTTCGATAACATGGCATTCGGTCTGAAGCTCCGTAAGGTTCCGAAGGACGAAATCAAGAAGCTCGTTGAAGAGGCTGCTAAGATCCTCGACATCTCCCACCTGCTCGACAGAAAGCCGAAGGCTCTGTCCGGTGGTCAGAGACAGCGTGTAGCGCTCGGCCGTGCTATCGTACGTGATCCTCAGGTCTTCCTGCTTGACGAGCCGCTGTCCAACCTGGATGCTAAGCTCCGTGCACAGATGAGAACCGAGCTCTCCAAGCTCCACAAGAAGCTGGGTACTACATTCATCTATGTAACTCATGACCAGACAGAGGCTATGACCATGGGTGACAGAATCGTTGTTATGAAGGACGGCTACATTCAGCAGATCGATTCTCCTATCAACCTTTATGAGAACCCTGTTAACAAGTTCGTTGCAGGCTTCATCGGCTCTCCGCAGATGAACTTCATTCCTGCTAAGCTCATCATGGCTAACGGCAAGTACACCGTTGAGTTCGGTTCTGAGGACACCAAGACCTCCAGAGGCCGCAAGTTCTACGTTGAGCTGCCCTCCGCAAAGGCTGACAACGAGGGTCTGAAGTACTATGTAGACAAGGAAGTTATCCTCGGTATCCGTCCTGAGAACATTCACGACGAGGAGATGTTCCTCTCCACCGCTAAGACCGGTATGATCGAGGCTACTGTTGACGTAACCGAAATGCTCGGTGCTGAGACATTCCTGTACCTCACCTGCGAGGGTATCCCGCTCACCGCTAGAGTATCTCCGAGATGCACTGCACGTCCTCAGGATACTGTTAAGCTCGCTCTCGACCCGAACAAGATCCACCTGTTCGACGCTTCCGATGAGCACTCCCTGCTCAACTAATTGTTGAACAACAACATACGCTGACTGCGGCGCAGCTTTCGGGCTGCGCCGTTTTTGCAGTTTCTACGACATGCAGGAGGTGTATCATGACAAAGCTGAAATACGCCGGGCTTTGCGCCGCAGGGTTAGCCATGAATCTGGCATGCCTGCTGATTGACTGGCTGTTCTGCTACATATTTGACTTATTTTACACCGTTTCGATCGGCTTATTTATTATTGTTGGCACAGTACTTTGTATCGGCTCGGGATTTTTGCACGTCGCCTTTATGAACATAATCAGGAAAAGGCTCATGATAAGTTCGAAATGGTATTTCCTCACAGTTTTTGCCGCACTGGTCGTGCTTTGCGGTCTGGGGATAATACTTACGTTTGCGTTCAGCGAAAGTATATGGGCTGGTTGGGACGGACTTGGCAAGGCGATGACGCTTTTTTTCTTCTCAATAGGAATCGGAGGCGTAGCGATAGTCAGCGGGATATCAACATTGTGTATTCAACCGCTTTTAGGCGTCGCCGAGCCAGACAAGGGTGAGGAGCGTGATCAATGAAATATCTGAAATACGCCGGGCTGTGCGCCGCCGGATTTTTTACCGAATATCTGCTGAGCGTGGTGTTTTCTGCGTTTGTAACTCTATTGGTGCTGTATCCTGCCACAGCTATTCCATGTGGTATACTGTCAGGAAAATTGCATGTGTTTTATACTAAATGGATACGTAATGAGCTTAGCATGCCGCTGGTGGTGTACTGTATAACTGCGCTTTGACTTCCGGTGCTGGCGGGAGCCGCAGGAGGATTTATAAACATATCAGCGCCGGAGCTGTTAACGCCGAACATAAGCAGCATGGAGGGGAGCTACGCAGGATTGGTGAAGCTGCTGATTTTCGTGGCAGTACTCGTGAACACCATCATCATAACCGCAAGCGGAGCGTATAACGTGTATAAGGAGCAAAAAAATGAACAACAAGGTTGAACAGCTTATAAACAACATCGAGCGCTCGATAATCGGAAAGCGCCCGGTAATAGAAAAGGTAGTCTGCGCAATGCTTGCGGGCGGTCATGTCCTCATCGAGGACGTCCCCGGAGTTGGCAAGACCCTGCTCGCGGAAACGCTTGCAAAGAGCGTTTCGGGAAGCTTCGGGCGCATTCAGTTCACGCCTGACCTCATGCCATCGGACGTTATCGGCTACACGGTGGTGGACATCAACACGGGTAAGGGAAGCTACAAGCCGGGCGCGGCGATGTGCAACTTTCTGCTTGCAGACGAGATAAACCGCGCCTCCCCGAAGGTGCAATCCTCGCTGCTGGAGGCGATGGAGGAGCTTCAGATAAGCGTCGACGGCGAGACGCACCAGCTTCCGAAGCCGTTCATGACCCTCGCAACGCAGAACCCGATAGAGACTTTCGGCACGTATCACCTTCCGGAGGCTCAGCTTGACCGCTTCCTCATGCGGATATCGGTGGGGTATCCCGACCGCGCCGCCGAGATGAAAATGCTGGAGGTCATGCCGCAGCGCCAGGAAACTCAGCCGGTGATGTCGCTTGAGGAGCTGATGGAGCTTCGCTGGCAGGCGGCGCAGGTGAAGGTCGCGGATAACGTCAAGGCTTACATACTGTCGCTGGTGACTGCAACGAGATTCCTACAGCAGGTGAAGCTCGGAGCAAGCCCGCGCGGCTCCATCGCGATGTTCCGTGCGGCTCAGGCGATGGCTCTGATGAACGGCAGGGACTACGCGACCCCGGACGACGTAAAGGCAGTCGCGATTCCGGTGCTGGCTCACCGTATCGTGCTGGCTTCCGGGCAGACGGACTACGGCGCGCCGCAGGACATCGTTGCTGAACTCCTTTCAAACACTCACATTCCGATGTAAATAAAAAGGTGGAGCGTAACGCTCCACCTTTCAGCTTGTCGAAAAAGTAGCTTTTGCCTGCGAAGCAGGCGTTTGTAATCCGTTTTTTGCCTCAGCTCTGCCGAGGCAAAAAACACTTCTATCCGCGCAAGTGTGCGGTTTGTCGGCAAAGCCGACAAACCGTGCGCGCGGCGCGGATGTTCGGCGGAAAAGTCCCAACGGGACTTTTTCGACGGTCTCAAAGGTGGGGCGTAACGCTCCACCTTTTGCTGTATGATAGTTTGTCAATCAGGCCTCCGATATGTCCAGAACCCTTGAGATACCGTCCTCGGTCTGCTCGAAAAGGAATCTGAGGTTACGCTCGCCGAAATCCGCTGTGAGCGCATTTTCGCTCTCCGTGAAAGAAGTTCCGTTCTGGTACAGGAATCCCGCTGCGAGAAGCCTGTGGTCGCAGTAGAATCCGCTGATTATCTCGATATACTGCCGCAGGAACGCCGTGCTGTCCACCGGGGCAAAGATATCCTCGGGAAGTCCGGAAATCGTCACCAGTGCGGCGCCGCCGTCGTAGGGGCATCTGTAGTAGCAGAGGTTCTCGTGTGAAACTCCGCAGGAGATCATCGCAAGATCGTGGCCGTTGTGGACTTCGTCCAGCATGAACTTCCCGGTCTGGAACTCCGGAAGCTCCGGCAGGAGCTTCTTGACTCGTCTGGAGACAGCCGTGGTGCTTTCCGGCAGACCGCTCTCGGTGTGCGCCCAGCTCCAGAGCCAGGTGTTCTGTATCTCGGATTCAGAGCCGAGTATTCCTGCGCGGAATTCCCGCTCGCCGAAGCGTATCATGCCCTTCATCGGGTCAAGCCCCCAGGAGTTGTCGGCGATTATCTGCTCACCTAAACGGTTCTGGCAGAGGATAGCCCGCCCCGCCGAAAGGGAAAGCATGTCAAGCATGTTGGTCTTGTCGAAATAAACCGGGCATTCAAGCACCGAAAAATTGTTCATAATTACTCTCCGATATTTATATTCTGACCGAATTTGCGCAGAATGTCGCGCATAAGAACCTTGTCGATCTGGTACATTTTAGTGTGTCCGTGCGGGAGGTCGTCCACCCGCAGCTCGAATCTCATGTAGATTTCCGAGAGGTCGTCAGTATACCAGAATGTGCAAAGCAGGTAGCGATCCTTTGTCGCGTAGTAGTTCACCGGGGAAAATCCCAGCACGGCGCGGATATCCGCGTCAAGAAGCTGTTCGGCTTCCGCGACCTTCATCGGCTCGAACTGCACTTTTTTCGTCCTCGGGAGGCTCTCCGCGCGCTTTTCCTCCTCGGTCTTGAGAATTTTCTTTTTAAACAGTCCGAACATACGGCACCGCCTTTCTCACATGCTACAATTATACTATATTCCGCCGGGATTGTCAATACAAAAACAGCGCACCGGGAGGAGTGGTGCGCCGTCAGTTATGTCATAAATCTGTGCTCAGCCAGCGCCGAGCCCCTCGGACATTCTCTCAATGAACTCATGATCGCGCAGGGGTCTGCCGTTGAAAATGCCCTCGATTAGGTCGATTTCGGAGCCGCCTATCGCCGTCAGGTCGGATGGGCTGTCGACGTCCTTCGCGCATACCGCGATACCCTTGCTGTGCGCCTTCTTTATCAGCGAGCGCACGAATCCCGAGGACACGCTGTCGCCGCTGAAGCGGTCGGCGCGTATCTTTACGGTCTTGACCGAAGCGTTGCTGAGCGGAGCGTCCGTGAAGTAGCCCATCCCGGTGTCGTCGGCGATGATGTTCATTCCCATGCGCGAGAGCGCCTGGAGGTAGATACCGCCGCTGGTGAGGGTGCCTTCCGCCTCGGTGACGGAAATGCTTATCGCGCTTGGCGGCAGGGAATACTCAAGCAGTGTGCTCTGGAGCACGTCAACGGAGATTTCGCTGTTGAGGATATTCTCAGGCATTTTGAAGCTCACGCGGAACTCCGGATAGCCCTGCTCGCGCACGGAGGCGCAGAAGCTGCATATCTTGTCGCAGGCGAAGCGGTAGAGCTGCCGCGAGTAACCGAGCTGGTCGATTATCGGCAGAAATCTGCTGCGCGGCACGGTCATATCTTCATTGCCCCAGAACAGCGTAGCCTCGCAGCAGTGGAGCCGTCCGGTCTTCATCTCAAGCACCGGCTGATAGAGGTAGTAGAACCCCTTGAAGCCGTTCTCGGCGGCGTCGGTGATGAGCTTCTTTACCATGCGGTTGTCAGTGAGTGCGTCCTCAAGTCCCTCGGAGTAGCACACGGCATCCTCGCTGAGATGTTCCTTTGCGAGGCGAAGGGTGTGAGTAGCGGCGCTGACCACGGTTTGGATATTCTCCGCGTCGTGCGGGTAGATCGTGAATCCGGCATAGACGCGGATATGATGTTCGTTATTGTGGAGATACCATGGCGAATGGAATTTCGTCAGCACCGCCTGGGCGAACTGCCGCGTTTCCTCGCGCTGGATACCGCTGAGCGATATGAACAGAATGTCGCTTGAGAAGCGGTAGACCTTCTTCTGCGAACTGCACGGGAGCGCAAGGATATACTCCGCGCAGCTTTTCAGGATATCGTCGGCGTATTCGAAGCCGTATATTTCGGAAATGCTCTTGAGGTTGGAGAATTCCACAGCGATGACAGCGCCGCTGCGGTTTTCGGAGATCTCCTCGGTGAAGTCGCGCTCGAACATGCTGCGGTTCGGCATTCCGGTCCCTACGTCGTAGTATGCGAGGCGCTCAAGCTTGTTCTGGGAGTTGCGCAGCTCTTCCTCCATGAACATTTTGTAGATAACTGTGGAAAGAAGCTGGGTCAGGGATTTGAGCAGGCTGCGTTCGCGGCTGCTCCATTCGCGGTCCGTGGTGCGGGAGGTGTAGAGCAATACTCCGCGGTTGGAGCCCTGGTCGTAGGTGCGGGCGAGTACGCAGCTAAGGTTTTTGCGTTCCCTGTCCATGCCGATGGTGCGGAGATCCGTGCATACTATACCGCTGTAATCCAGCTCGTCGCGGATATCCTGCTTGCAGGTGAAATTGACAATTACCGGGAGCACCATGCCGGTGCGGTCGAGCTTATAGGCTCTTCCGGAGTTCTGCTCATCGGTGCAGAATTCGATCTCGGAGAGGTCGAAATGCTCGGTCATGAGCAGTGTGATGTTCTTGATTGCGGTCTTGGTGTCGGGGCTTTGCAGGAATATCGAGTAAACGCCGTTCACCATTATCTGATCCTCGAAGTTCTGACCGAGGAGTTTGTTTGCATTCTGGGAGGTCTCCATCTCGGCGACAAGTGCAACGTAGGAGTTCGCAACGATGGAGATGGTGTGCACCATAGTATCCAGAAGCTGCGCGTTATTATCGACGATATCCTGATCCTCGCCGGTGATGAGCCATGTTCCGATGGTCTGGTGACGTACGCGGATACTCTTTTTGCGCTGGTAGTCCATCTTGTTCAGATTGATTTTCCTGTCCTGACCCTTGGGGAGGATAACCGCGCCGTCGTTGTCGGTTATCGCGGAGAACAGCCCGCTCGCCTGGGAGAGCGGCTGCTGAATGCGCACTAGGTAGTCCTCGCCGAGAATATCCCGCAGCGTATACGTGGACTGGTCGTTTATCTTCACGGAGTGCTTGCTGCGGTAGCGGCGCATTACGATGTCCTCGCCCTCGCAGTCGAGGTAATCGGTGACGTTGAACATCATGCCCTCGATGAATTCAAGGGGGCTTCCGCTGCGGTGAACCTTACCGGTGATATAGAACCACTGGTAGTCGCCGCCGTTATTGAGCCGCGCGTGGAGCTTTATTTCATCTGCGGTTCCTGCCGTGACCTGCGCTATTACCTCGCAGAACGGCTGGTAATCGTCCGGGTGAACAACGTCGCCCATGATTATAGTATCCCCTGCGGAACCTATCGGGTTTTTTCCCGCGAGTATCCGGGCAGGGAAGCCCTGTTTGAAGCTCATCGTGAAGGCAAGGTTGCCGCTGCTCTCGATGGCGCGCAAGAGCGGCTCTGGATCGGCAAGCGCGGGTGTGGTGGTGCGCGCAGTCAGCTGAACCGGGCGTTCGCTGATTATCGGAATGGGGTCTGCGGGTCTGCGTTCAGACGTCCGCTTATTCTGTGCTGTCAAGTTTATCACCTCATGGGTATTGTTAAATAATTATCAACCAGGCCGTGTTATATAACGCTTGTTTTCTATCAAGTACATTTTACCATAAAACATTTAACGTTTCAAGCCTTTTTTTGTGCTTTTTTCAGAATTTCACACAAATTTCAGAATAGCTAAAGTAAATTAAGTAAATTTAATCTAGTTACTTCACAAGAAAAGCGGGTCAGAGCTGCGGACTGGCCGCAGCCCCGACCCGTAAAAATGTCGGTGCAGAGTAAATATATGCGGATATCGTCATGGATATGTCAATTCTACATGGCTAATCGCTGCTTATCGCTTTTTGTATCCGCCGAGGTAGTTCATCTGATCATCAAAAAGATACAGCATATCGCCGTCTATCACCAGGCAGAAGTCTTTGTTTTCCACCGGTGAGTTAGCCCAGTAGAAAACAGATATATCAGCGGGCGGGGCAGCGTTCTTAAAGGCGTCGTATCGCTCGCCGTCGGCGGTCAGCCAGCCCTGCGGGGAGCGCACGATCACCCAGGCGCCGCCTGCCGAGGGATTCCCGCGGTCGTCGTCAGGTTCATATGTGGCTTCCCAGGAGATGGATATTTCCTCGGTGGAGTCACAGCAGTCCAAGGTTTCTGCCCACGAATCCTCGGTGGAGCTGCTGTTATCGCTGGTGGTATTTCCCGACGTGTCGATTACGCCGGATTCCGGATTGGGGCGTTCATTGTCGACCAGAGACTCGTCGGTGGAATCTTCAGGTACTTCATACGTAACCGGAACGAATTCGTTCGCACTGCCGTCCGGAGCAAATGCCGGATTGGTGTGCCCCTTGTTGGTGGAATCAGAAATTGAATCCGCCGCGCCTTCGGCCGGTACAGCCTCTGCCGACTGTTCGGGTATCGGTGCGTCGCCGGCTCCGGGGTTTTCATTTTCGTATCTGTTATCGTTGTATATAATGCCGTCTGTACCTGCGATTCCGTTGTCGAAACCGTATGCGTCGTCTGCCGGAGCCTCGTCTGCGGCTGCTTCCTCGGCGATATCCTCTGCGGAGCCAGCCGTGGCCGCGTTCTGTATCATCGAGAATTCCGGAGCGGCAGTTTCATTGCCTGCGATTTCTGCGGCTGACGCCGATGAATCGGCAATAGCACCGGAAGATATCATTACATTGGAAGCCTTAAGCGAGGGAACGAGATTCACCGCAGCAATGGTGATCGCCGCGCATGCCGCGACTGCTCCGCCGATGCACGCGATACGGCGCAGCGGGAGCGGTTTCTTAGGCTCCTCAAGCGGCTGAGCAGGAGCGTCCGGGTGCTCCTGTAGCTCCTTCAGAACTGCCGCCTTCATTCTGTCGATAGTTTGTCTGTCGGGGTTCATGTTTTCCGCTGACTTCTTATATTCTTCGCTGAATTTCATCAGAAAACCACCTCCCCTGCGGGTTCTGCGAATTCACTCAGCAGCGGCTTCAGCAATTTGCGCGCGCGGCTGAGCTGTGATTTCACGGTAGATTCACCCGCGCCGACCGCGCTGCTTATCTGCGCGACCGACATGTCCTCAAAGTAGAACAGGTGTATCACCGTGCGGTATTTTTCGGGCAGCTTCATCACCGCGTTCATCACGGCGAGCCGCCTTTCGGTTTTTTCGAACTGCTCCTCGCAGCAGGAAGCCATCGGCTCGTTGTCCGGGTCGTCAAGGTTCTCGGTCAGTTCGCCGCGGCTTCTGTGGCGGTTCCACGCGGAGCCGGCGACGTTCTTGGCGCAGTTCACGGCGCACCGGATAAGCCATGCCTTCCGGTGTTCCTCGGATTCGTATGTCAGTCCTGTGCGGAAGTATCTCAGGAATACGTCCTGGGTGATGTCCTCGGCGTCGCTTCGGTCGGCAAGGCGCGCGAAAGCAATCCTATACACCATCGGCATATAGAATTCCATTACCTCCTCGAAGTTTTCCGCAGCGCAGAGCGATAGTGTCAGCATATCATTTCTCCGTCGGATACGGGCTTACGTCCGTATGAATTCATATATAATACCGTGCAGATCATTAAAAGGTTGCAATTTGCACAAATTTTTTCAGATTATTTTGTTCACAGCGACTTTACCCCGGACTGCCGTAAGCAGCGGCTGGGTCATCATGCTGACCGGTTCGTCGGCGTAGAGTGTGAAATCGGCGTCCTTGCCGGGCTCCACGGAGCCTATGCGGTCGGAAACTCCGAGTATCTCGGCGGCTGTGATGGTGATCCCGCGGAGCGCTTCCTCACTGGAAAGTCCGCCGCGGACTGCAAGCGCCGCAGTCAGCGGAAGGTACTGTATCGGGGTCTCGGGGTGGTCGGTGCAGAGCGCGAAGCGAAGTCCGCTTCCGGACAGCACCGCGGGTGTGGAGATGTCGTGGTTTGCAAGCTCGGGCTTGCCGCGGTCGCCGAAAATCGGGCCAAGGACTATCGCGGGGCTGTCCTCTGCGAGTTCGTCGGCGATGAGGGCGCCGTCGGTGCAGTGTATCAGCACGTAGTCAAGACCGAACTCGTTCGCGAGGCGCTGCGCGGTGAAAATATCGTCGGCGCGGTGGCAGTGGAAGTGCGCCTTGAGCGGGTGCTCCTTGTCGAACAGGGGAAGGAGCGCTTCGCACTTGATGTCAAAATCCGGGCGGGATATTTCGTCCTCGGTGCCTTTCAGGCGCTCGTATTCCGCGATATCCTCGCTGTAGCGCTTCGCCTTGATGAGCTGTTCGCGGATTATCGCAGCGGTAGCCATTCGTGTGACCGGTGTCTCGTCGCGGTCGTTGTAGGTGTTCTTGGGGTTCTCGCCGAGGGCGAATTTAATGGCGGCTGGGG
>ERZ773157.3328-NODE-3328-length-10858-cov-8.054337_pt1 | contig 10858 bp, 9 predicted proteins | sample MGYA00511480_ERZ773157 | MGnify/ENA primary metagenome ERZ773157 (study PRJEB29015, sample SAMEA2737863) | human gut metagenome | biome: human gut; feature: human-associated habitat; material: faeces | place: China | collected 2012 ... | reverse complement strand
TCTCAAACACGTTCAGGTGCGGGAACAGCGCATACTTCTGGAACACCGTGTTCACAGGCCGCTTGTACGGCGGCATGTTGGCGATGTCTTTGCCATCAAAAAAGACATTGCCCGATTTCGGTGTTACAAAGCCGGCAATCACACGCAGGGTCGTCGTCTTGCCGCAGCCCGAGGGGCCCAGGAAGGTGACAAACTCCTTGTCGTGGATGTCCAGCGAAAGTCCGTCCAGGACCTTCTGCCCATCGAACTCGACAACAATGTCTTTCAGAGATACGATCAGATTTTCATTCATTTTTATTGCATCCCCCTTTGCGGAATTTCCCGTTACAGCACTCTCTTTACGCACCGTTTCTTCCTTAGGCCGGCACAGAGTCCTTGACGAGTCAGCGCCAATTATGCCGCCCCGCAAAGGTTTGTTACACGACTCCCTGCTGAAGAAGCCGCTGCAAGCAGCACATACAACGCCAATGTGTCAGGGCAGAAAAGATTTACCCTATAGATGCACACACAAGGTATATTATACGGCTTGTGGAATGTTTGTCAATAAGAACTTTTTAACAAATTGGTAAAGAAGCGTTCATGATTTCGAAAAAGAAGCGGCTTTTTTGAAAATGTGCGATGCAGCAAGGGTTATAAAAATCGAGGCAGCCGCCGCCGCAAAAAGCACGGCACTGGGCAAGGCAGCAAAGCGGCCGTACAAAAGCCCGAACGCCGCCTGCCCGACCGGCTGGGTCAGGCAGGCACAGACATACCGACTGGCGGCACAACGCGCAGGCGATAGCAGATTCTATAAAGTAAAAACGGCACAGAACGCTGCAGCTTTGCGTTCTGTGCCGTTTGGTTATTTGGCGATGGTTACGCCAGATTCAGCCGCTTCGTCATGAGCCACTGGGTCAGTGCCCACAGCAGGGCATCGACAAGGGCAATCAGCGCAAAGACGGCGAGCAGGGTGAGCACGATAATGCCCAAGGTATTGTCGGGACCGAAAAACGACGCGGCGCTGAAGCCGGTATTGTTAAGGTACTTATACCCGCGGAACGCGACAAAGACTGCCGTCACAAGGGCTGCCATCTGCCCGATAAAGCCGATGACAAAGTAGGCGGCAATGCTGATGAGCAGCCGCTGCTGGGTAAACTGCGCGGCAAAGGCACAGGCCAGATATGCGTGCAGCAGTGCGCCCGCGATAAGGGCCAGTATAATCAAAAGCATTGCAGACCAGATGGCGACATCCTCGGCAGTGACGCGGCTGAAATCAGATGCAAACCCGCCGCCACTGACCGTGTCGGTAGTCAGCATGCCGCAAAGTGTAAAAAATACCATGCCGAACAGCGTCCATACCGTGCCGCAGATGACCTTAACAGCAATGTGCTGCCAAATGGGCACGGGCAGAGCCAGCATCAAGTACCCGCGCTCGCCCAACAGGCGGTAAAACTGCTGAATTTCAATAAAAAAGCAGATGGCGAGCACAACAAGAAGGCTTACGGCAGATGCCAGTGCCAGCAAGGCCATGGCGACCCCAGCCAGCGGCAGCCTGTCGGAGGTGTTCTGGACAAAACGGCTCAGAATATTAGTAAAAATGTTCAGCACAAGCACGCCCGCCGCAATGGGCAGAACAACACGGCCTGTGGATTTGAACTCATAACGTAAAAGCTTCGTCAGCATTTGTAAACCTCCCGGAAGTAAGCGTCCACGCTCTCCCCTGTTTCCTCGCGCAGCTCGTCGACGGCGGCCTGGCGCAGGACCTTGCCGTCCTGTAAAAGAATGACCTCGTCCAGCACCTTCTCAATGTCGCCGATGAGGTGCGTGGACAGCATAAGCGCGGCATCCTCACTGTAGTTGTGCAGGATGGTGCTTAAAATGTAGTCGCGGGCGGCGGGGTCCACGCCGCCCAGAGGCTCATCCAGCAGGTAGAGCCTGGCGGCACGGCTCATCGTCAGGCAGAGCTGCATCTTTTCCTGTGTGCCCTTGCTCATGGAATCGATTTTGTCCCGCCCGCCGATATGCAGGTCGGCCAGCAGGGCGTTTGCCTTGACTTTGTCAAAATCGGTGAAGAAATCCGCGTACAGGCTTACGGCATCGTCGGCGGTGAACTCCGTCGGCAGGGCCATACGGTCCGGCAGATAGCTGGTGACGGCCTTGGTGAAAACGCCGACAGGAACTTTATCAATAATGACGCTGCCCGCCGTGGGCTGCAAAAGCCCGGCAGAGATTTTCATAAGCGTTGTTTTGCCGCTGCCGTTGGGGCCAAGCAGGCCAACAAGCTTGCCCGGCGTGACGGCAAAGTCCACGCCGTTCAGCGCAGCGGTGCGGCCATAGCGCTTGGTCAGGCCGTGTACCTCATAAATTGCATCCATGGTTTACTCCTTTTTTGGTGCCTGCTGTGCGGTCTCGCGCAGCAGGGTCTCGATTTCGGCTTCGGTCAGGCCGAGGGCCTGCATCTGGTGCAGAAACTCCGCCGCCAGCGTGCCGGCGCGCCGACGGCGCAAGGCCTGCAGGGCAGTGTCATCTGCTGTGACGGTGCGCCCGGCGGTGCGCTGCGCCTGCAAAAGGCCGCGGCTTTCCAGCTCCTGCAAAGCGCGCTGCATGGTGTTGGGGTTGACCCCGGCGTCAGCGGCCAGCTCCCGCACGGGCGGAATGCGGCTGCCGGGCGGGAACTCCCCTGCGACGAGGGCAAGCTCCAACTGCTCGACCAGCTGCACATAGACCGGGCGGCCTGCAGTAATGTTCCAGTTCATGGTGTTTTATGCTCCTTTTGTATTGTTGTGTTAAGAGCTTAATACAATAATACACGTGGGATACAGCTTTGTCAATAGAAAAAATAAAAAAAATCCCCCCGCCGGGCTGGCGAAGGAAATATTGTATGATACAACGTCAGGAAATATGATCCTCGATCCATGTCAACACGTAGTCGAACACCTCGTCGCGGTTTGTTTCGTTGTGCAGCTCGTGGCGGCCTCCTTCAAAAATCTGGCAGGTCAGATCCCTGACACCGGCGTCGCCCAGCATGGCCCAGACCTTGCGTACGCCGCTGCCGTAGTCGCCGACGGGGTCGCAGTCACCGGCAATCAGCAGCACGGGCAGATCCTTGTCAATAGCCTGTGCCCATGCCTTTGTGCTGACGTGGTTGAGCGTCGCGAGCATCTCGCGGTAGGTCGCAGCGGTAAACCGGAAGGTGCACAGCCCATCGGCGTCATAGGCTTTCACAACGCTTTTGTCGCGGGAAAGCCAGGCGTTGGGCGACTGCGCGTTCTCAATTTTCCTGCAATAGCTGCCGAAGTTCAGCTTGACCATCAGCGGCGAGACATAGCGCGGCCCCTTGACGCGGGCAATCAGCCCGGCCAGCCGCTGGCCGACGACATTCATAAAGCTGGGGCCTGCCGTGCCGGAAATGACCAGCGCCGTGATGCTTTCCGGCCACTTCTCGGCGTACCAGCGCGCGTAAAAGCTGCCCATGCTGTGGCCGTAGAGGATGATGGGCGTATCGGGAAAGCGCTCATGCAGGATACGGTTCATCGTGTGCAGGTCGTTCAGGAGGTGGAAACGGCCATTCGGCTCACCGTAGTGGCCGTGCTCCCCTGCCTGGGCGGTGTCACCGTGGCCGAGATGGTCGTTGCCCGCCAGCGCAATGCCGTGGGCAGCGTAGAACTCGGCCATCGGTGCATAGCGGCGCACATATTCGCACATGCCGTGGCTGAGCTGAAGGACAGCCCGCACAGGCTGGCCGGGTACGGTGTAGAGGAATGCGGAGGAGGTGTGCTTTCCGTCCGACGACGGGAAGGTGATGGCTTCGCAGTGGAGGTTGGGCATGATTACAGTTCTCCTTTGATTTTTTTCCAGTATTGTGCGAAAGCCTGCTCGTTTTTATTATCGCCGGGGACATAGTACTGCCGGTCCTTGATGGCGTCGGGCAGGTATTGCTGGGCGGTCCAGTGGTTGGGGTAGTCATGCGGGTAGAGGTAGTGCTGCCCCTTGACCTTGGCGTCCGCGCCGTCGTAGTGCTTGTTTTGTAGCTGGCGCGGGATGGGCCCGGTGCGCCCGGCCTGAATGTCCGCAATGGCGGCATTGATGCCGTCGTGGGCGGAGTTGGACTTGGGCGCGGTAGCCACCAGCACCACGGCATCCGCCAGCGGCAGACGGGCCTCCGGCAGACCGACGGCGTTGGCAATGTCAACAGCGGCCTTGACGATGGGGATGATCTGCGGCCAGGCCAGGCCGACATCCTCGCACGCGCAGACCATCAAACGGCGGCAGGCGCTGGGCAGGTCACCCGCTTCCAGCAGACGGCCCAGATAGTGCAGCGCTGCGTCGGGGTCGGAGCCGCGCATCGACTTCTGGTAGGCCGAGACGATGTCATAGTGGTCGTCGCCGAGCTTATCATACCGCATGGCCGTGCGCACGGCGACCTGCTGCACCATGTCCAGTGTGATCGTGCGGCTGCCGTTTTCTACGGGTGCAGCGGTGACGGCAAATTCCAGATTGCCCAGCGCCTTGCGCATATCGCCGCCCGCACTCTGGGCCAGGTATTCCAGCGCGTCGTCGGGAATGAGCACGGGAGACTTGTCCTCAGCCCCGAGGCGCGCAGCGGCGCTGCGCAGCCCGGTGCGGATGTCGTCGGTGGTCAGGGATTTGAACTCAAACACCGTGCAGCGGGACAGAAGCGCGTTATATACATAAAAGTAGGGATTCTCGGTGGTGGAGGCAATCAGGGTGACGGTACCCTGCTCCACGCATTCCAGAAGGCTCTGCTGCTGGCGCTTGTTAAAATATTGTATCTCGTCAAGATATAAAAGAATGCCGCCCGACGCGCCGAGTGTGCCGATGTCCGCGAGCACCGACTTGATGTCGCTCGTCGAGGCCGTCGTGCCGTTGAGCTTGTGCAGCTGCATACCGCTGCCCGCTGCAATGATGCTGGCAACGGTGGTCTTGCCAACGCCGGACGGGCCGTAGAAGATCATGTTGGGAATCTTGCCGCTCTCGACAGTGCGGCGGAAAACCTGATTTTTGCCGAGTAGATGCTGCTGGCCGCAGACCTCATCCAGGGTGCGCGGGCGCAGACGCTGTGCCAATGGTTCCATTTTGCGTTCCTTTTTTTAGATAAGTTTGAGATAGTGTACCAAAACATCATACTTCTATACTTGATTATAACGGCTCGGCGTGGTAGAATCAAGAGAAAAGGATTGAAACGGAGAAAATGCTGTGACCAAACAAGAGCTGGCTGCGATCTGTATTGCGCGCCTGAAGGCAGAATATCCCGATTCCGACTGCACGCTGGATTATGACCATGCGTGGCAGCTGCTTGTGTCGGTGCGGCTGGCGGCCCAGTGCACCGATGCCCGCGTAAACGTGGTGGTGCAGGAGCTGTTTGCCAAGTACCCCGGCGTAAAAGAACTGGCGGCAGCGGATCCTGCGGATATTGAGGCCATCGTCAAGCCCTGCGGGCTGGGCCACAGCAAGGCACGGGATATTTCAGCCTGTATGCGGATGCTGCGCGACAGGTACGACTGCCGTGTGCCGGATGATTTCAACGCGCTGCTTGCCCTGCCCGGCGTGGGCCGCAAGAGTGCGAATCTGATCATGGGGGACGTATTCGGCAAGCCTGCCATCGTGACGGACACCCACTGCATCCGGCTGTGCAACCGCATCGGGCTGGTGGACAACGTCAAGGAGCCGGCCAAGGTCGAGCGGGAGCTGTGGAAGATCATCCCGCCTGCGGAGGGCAACGGCTTCTGCCACCGGCTGGTGGACCATGGCCGCGCCGTGTGCACAGCCCGCACCAAGCCCTACTGCGACAAATGCTGCCTGGCGGACGTATGCCGGGCACGAAAGGAATTTTTGCATGAATAAAACGACGGAAAACCGCCTGGGCGGTGAGCTGCGCAGCCAGCAGGCAGCCCGGCGCCTGCTGGAGGAGCTGCGCCGCGGACGCTATGCAGACGCCGCCCAGCTGCCCAGCGAGCTGGAGTTGGCCGATGTTCTGGGCGTGAGCCGCACCGTGGTGCGCGATGCCCTGAGCGATCTGGAGCGCGACGGCTATGTGGAGCGTGTGCGCGGCATCGGCACCCTTGTCAACCGCGATGTGGTCCGGGTCGAGAACCGCATGGACCAGAAGCTGGAATTCAACCGCATGATCCGCTCAATAGGCCGCGTGCCCCACAGCGATAACCTGATGGTCACGCGGGAGACTGCCATGCCGGAGTTGGCCGCAAAGCTCGGCCTTGACCCGGAGCGCGAGCACACACTTGTGTTTGTGCGCCGCCGGGTACTGGCCGATGAAACGCCGGTGCTCTACTCCACCGATATTCTGCCGCTGGCGCTGTTTGGCGGCAAGCGGCTGGATACGATCGATTTCAGCCGCCCGATCTTTGAGATCGTGGAGCAGCACTGCCATGTGGAGGTCACCGAGACGCTGACGACGCTGCAAGCCGTACAGGGGGTGCCCGGCATCCGCCGCCAGCTGGGGCTGCGCCCGGAGCAGGCGCTTTTGCAGCTGGATGAGATCTGCTATTCCCGAACCTGCAAGCCGGTGCTTTGCTGCCAGACCTGCTATACGGATTTCTTTGACTTTGCGATGGTGCGCAAGCTGATTTGATTTTGAACGGCACAGCGCCGTTTGGAATAAATAGAGTAAACAAAGGGGATTGTGTATGAGACATTTGATCGACCCGGCGGATTTCACGCTGGAAGAAACGCTCAGCCTGATGGACCTTGCAGACCGTATCCATGATGACCCGGCTGCCTATAAAGATGTAGCTGCCCGTAAGCGGCTGGCAACACTGTTCTACGAACCGAGCACCCGTACCCGTCTTTCGTTTGAGGCGGCCATGCTGAACCTGGGCGGTCAGGTACTGGGCTTCCCCGATGCCGGTGTTTCCAGCGCCTCCAAGGGCGAGACCGTAGCCGATACCATCCGCGTGATCAGCTGTGTGGCAGACATTGCCGCCATGCGCCACCCCAAGGAAGGAGCACCGCTGCGCGCGTCCCGCTACAGCCGCATTCCGGTCATCAACGCCGGTGACGGCGGCCACAGCCATCCCACCCAGACGCTGCTGGACATGATGACGATCCGCCAGCGCAAGGGGCACTTGGATTATCTGACCATCGGCTTCTGCGGCGACCTCAAGTTTGGCCGCACGGTACACAGCCTGATCAAGAGCCTGTCCCGTCTGCCGGGCATGAAGTTTGTGCTCATCTCACCCGAGGAGCTGCGCGTGCCGGATTACATCATCAGCGAGATCCTCGAGCCTAACAACATCCCCTATGTTGAGACACGCAGTATGGAGGAGGCTCTGCCCGATTTGGACGTCCTCTACATGACCCGCGTTCAGCGTGAGCGGTTCTTTAATGAAGAAGATTACATCCGCCTGAAAAACAGCTATGTCCTGACAAAGGAAAAGCTGGCTCTGGCCCCCGCGGATATGCCGGTGCTGCATCCCCTGCCCCGTGTGAATGAGATCACGCTGGACGTGGATGACGACCCGCGCGCAGCGTACTTTGACCAGGTGCAGAATGGTGTCTATATGCGCATGGCGCTGATCATGACTTTGCTGGGTCTCAAAGACCCCAAGACCGGGGAGGTAGCGTTCAATGTTGAAGGTTGATGAAATCCAGAACGGCGTGGTCATTGACCACATTACCGCAGGCACGGGTCTGGCGCTCTACCACATGATGGAGCTGGAAAAGCTGAACAATGCCAGCGTGGCCCTTTTGCAGAACGTCCGCAGCCAAAAGGACGGAAAAAAGGACATAATAAAGATCGAGGGCGATGTCAGCGAGATGAGCTTTGACGTTCTAGCCTATGTCGACCCGAAAATCTCCATCACCTTTATCCGGAACGGCAGGGTGACGGAGAAGAAACACCCCGAGCAGCCCAAGCGGCTGGTCAACGTCATCAAATGCACGAACCCGCGCTGCATCACTTCTATCGAGGAGGGCTGTGACCACATCTTTGCCCTGACGCCGAGCGGACGCTATCGCTGCATCTACTGCGAGCAGGAGTTCCGCGTAAAACCGTAAACGAGGTAACACTATGGAAAAGCCGAAATTTCACCTGAACCCTAATGAGGAAATCGTCAAAACCATCCGCGAGGGCCTCAAGCGCACGGGCGGCTACTGCCCCTGCCGCTTGCAGCACATTCCGGAGAATATCTGCATCTGCAAGGAGTTCAAGGAGCAGCTGGCCGACCCGGACTACCACGGGGCATGCCATTGCGGGCTGTATGTGAAGGATTGAGGATTTTTCCTTTTTACAACAATTATAATAAGCAATAAGCAAAACGAGGTATCTGCCACGGAAAGCAGGTACCTCGTTTTGCTTATGCTACACGCACGCTGCCAGTGTATCCTCGGTCAGGATAATGTGCCCGTCGGCGTCCACATCGGCGGTGTAAACGGTGCCGGGGTGGGCTGTACCGGCAGCGATGCGGTCCGCAAGGGCCTGCTCCACGGCACGGCTGACGGTGCGGCGCAGCTCCCGCGCACCGTAGGGCGGCACCTTGTCCCCGGCCAGCACCTTGGCTGCGGCAGGCGTGTGGTGCAGCGTGTAGCCCTGCCGGGCCGCGCGCTGCTCAAGCTCGACAAGCAGCCGGTCTGCGATCCCGGCCAGCTGCTCCGGGCCGAGCGGGTCAAAGAGGACGGTCTCATCCAGGCGCCCCATCAGCTCGGGACGGAAAAACTCCTTAGCCTCCTGGATGGCTTGCTGGCCGCGGCGCCGGGTCTCGGCAGCGGCGGCCCCAAAGCCCAGCGGCGACGTCTGCCCGGACAGACACCGCGCACCCAGATTAGAGGTGAGCAAAATAATCGTGTTGGAAAAATCCGCCCGGCGTCCCTGGGAGTCGGTCAGATTGCCGTCTTCCAAGATTTGCAGCAGCAGGTTCTGGATGTCGCTGTGCGCCTTTTCGATTTCATCAAATAAGACAACACTGTACGGGCGGCGGCGCACGGCCTCGGTCAGCTGGCCGCCCTCGTCGTGGCCGACATAGCCCGGCGGCGCGCCGAGCAGCCGCGCGACGGTATGCCGCTCCATATACTCCGACATGTCAAAGCGCAGCAGGGCTTTTTCGCTGCCGAACCAGCATTTTGCCAGCGTGCGTGCCAGCTGGGTCTTGCCGACGCCCGTCGGCCCGAGGAACAGCATAGCTCCTATGGGCCGCCCGCTCTCCCGCAGGCCGGTGCGGCTGCGTCGGATGGCAGATGCCACGGCGGCCACGGCCTGCGGCTGGCCGATGACCTCGGCGGCAAGGCGCTGTTCCAGATTGGCAAGACGCTCCCTCTCGGCTTCACCCACGCGCTCTGCGGGCACGCCGCTGGCCTTGCTGACGACCCTTGCAATATCGGCGGGGGTCAGTGCCCGGCGACCCCCGCTAGCATCGGCAATGCGGCGGGCCGCGGCGGCTTCGTCCAGCAGGTCAATGGCCTTGTCGGGCAGATACCGCCCGGGCAGGTAACGCACGCTCAGCTCCACTGCGGCGTGGATGGCCTCGGGCGGGATGCTGACACCGTGGTAGCGCTCATACCGCGGCATCAGTCCGGCCAGAATCGTTTCCGCGGCAGCAGGGGTGGGCTCCTCGACCATAACCCTTCCAAAGCGGCGCTCGAGCGCGGAATCCTTCTGGATGGTTTTGCGGTATTCCTCAGGCGTGGTCGCGCCGATGAGCTGAATTTCGCCGCGTGCCAGCATCGGCTTTAAGATGCTGGCGGCGTCAATGGCTCCCTCCGCCGCCCCGGCCCCGGCAATGATGTGGATTTCATCGATAAACAAAATCGTTGAGCGGTCACGGTACAGTTCTTCCAATAGGTTCTTGAACCGCTCCTCAAAGTCGCCGCGGTATTTGGTGCCCGCGACCATCGATGCCATGTCCAGCGCCAGCACCCGCTTGCCGCGCAGTGCCGGGGTGATCTGCCCCGCAGCGATCCGCTGCGCCAGTGCCTCCGCCAGCGCAGACTTGCCGACACCCGGTTCACCCAGGAGACAGGGGTTGTTTTTCTGGCGGCGGCAGAGAATTTCAATCATGCGATCCAGCTCGGCATCACGGCAGAGCACCGGGTCGAGCCGCCCCTCCTGTGCGAGGCGCGTCAGGTCGCGGCCATATTTATCGCTGGGGCGGCCCGTGCGGGAGGCGGCCATCCGTGGCTGGGCGGGCAGCACAAGCTGACCGGAAAGCTGGCGGCATTCCCGCGCGGCGCGTGGAACTTCCAGCCCAAGGCCCGCCAGCCACACGCTGGCCGTGCAGGCGGTATCTTCCAGCATGGCACAGAGCAGGTGTTCGTTCTCCGCTTTGTTCACGCGGGCGGCATGGGCCCCCAGAACAGCGAATTCCAGCGCCTTGCGGCTTTCGGGCGCAAGGTCCCGGCCGCGCAGGTGCAGCGGGCGGCCCGTGCAGGCCCGCTGGGAGGCACAGGCCGAAAGTGCCGTTACCGTGATCTGTTTGCGGCGCAGAAACTCCACCGCAGTGCCCCGCCCGGTTTGCAGCATGGCAAGCAGCAGGTGCCCGGTATCCACCGCCGTACACCCCTGCCGGCCTGCGATGGTGATCGCGGTGGCGACGGTGCGCCGTGCGGCGCGGGTTAAACCTTTATGATAATAAAACATAGTGACCTCTGCCCTCCTACATGTTGCAGCGTTGCGGGTTACCCCACTGCAAGTATAGGCGGGCAGGGTGCAAATAATCATCGAAACCGGGCAAGGCGCTGCCATCCGGCCTGTTTTTGTGGCTGGCCGTAAAAAATATTGGTTTCATTGGTTTTATTGCGTTTTTCAACTTGGCATTTAGACGCATCTGTTGTATGATTAAAAAGTATGCTCTGTTTTAGGGCAATACCGCATAATTCTAAGTGCCGATACGGCGAGCGAGGTGCGGCA
>ERZ773157.3307-NODE-3307-length-10914-cov-3.225896_pt1 | contig 10914 bp, 10 predicted proteins | sample MGYA00511480_ERZ773157 | MGnify/ENA primary metagenome ERZ773157 (study PRJEB29015, sample SAMEA2737863) | human gut metagenome | biome: human gut; feature: human-associated habitat; material: faeces | place: China | collected 2012 ... | reverse complement strand
GTTCAATTGCATTGTTGTACATTTCTCCAATTTTAGATGCAAATAGAGAAAACAATTCATCCGACATTTCAACAGGTGCTTCTTTTGTAATTTTTGACACAAGCTGAAAAACATCATTTTGAGATGATATTCGAATGTTTTTTTTATTCAATAGTGGGGCAATGTCCAAATCGGTATCTGTGATTCTATCATCTATGTAGTCTGATTTATATAGCAGGTCTAGTATCTTAGAGTTGCATGTGATAGAAATTTTTTTATTGTTGCATTCAGCATACAATGGTAGTGTGGTTAAGCAGAACAAAAATGTTAATCCTATCCTTTGCTCAATGTCAAAACTGATTTCATATTTACCATTTGAATCGAGAATGCCCTTTTGCAGACTGGCAAATTGTTCCAAGCTTATAGAAGTTGTGCCAGACACTGCATCAAAATTAATTATCATGGTACATCACTCCATATTGTATGCGTGTTTTGTATTTGAATATACCCAATTTATTATATCATATCAGATGAAAAAAGTCAACAGTATTCCTATGGTGTAGTGCTAAAATATTGTAGTGCTACAATAGATATTGGACAAAATAAGAAAAAGGATTGAGAGATAGACCAAAATCTGCTAGAATAAAGTTACCACACAAAATTCAAGTAAAAGAAGGTCTATCTCTCAATGAACAGTATAACACAAGAAATGCAGTTTCGTCAATCCCTAATGAAATATTCTGAGAAATACGGAGTAAAAAGAATAATATTTAATTATATCTTGCGCCATATTATTTGTTTCCCGATAAGTTGTTACAATATCTAAGTTACATGCCTTTAAAACCTCATGCACATTAAATCTAGGCTCATTCGCTGTTCTACCCCGAAATACTGCTAATTTATTTTCATCTACTATGCTGCCACATTCAATATCCTCTTGCACCTCTGATATTATTAAACTTCCACATAAACTCTTTCCCATGTTTTCCTGCAAGATACAATCTATGCTCAATGCACAATAATAAATATCATTATCTCTATTACATCTTCCATCACGACCCTTATTCCTTGTCATACCTAATTTTACTTCTGAAAGTGGCTTATTAATATACCTATATAAAAGAGTACCCTTCTTTATTATATACTTTTTATAAGGCATAGTTACATAAAGCATAATCACATAAATCATAATCTAATCACTCCTTTAATATAAATCATTTGACTGTATGTCAATTATTTAGTATTTGAATATTGCTCTTTACCCGATTCATTTATACTACTTAGAAAGTCTGTATTTCCTATCCCTGCATTCAGAAATAGAACATCAGGGTTATCTATTTGGTACATATTTGAGGATATATTGCAATAACCCAAACAAGCATCAAACTTATCCAACAACGTCAACCCTATTGCTGTATCATCACTATACCATATATAAGCTACGTGTAAAGTATCAATATAATCTAACCATTTATTCTTTTCTAATGGTTCTCCTTCTTCTGCATTCCACCATACATATCTTCTACCCTCACTATCCTCTACTAAATAGTCACCTACACTTTTAACTGGTTGACCATACTTTTCTACTAGCTTATCATATTTATCATTAAACACTTCTAGTATGTTATAAGGTGAATTTTCAAACTTTCCATATGTATATAATGTAAATATGCCAACTAATTTTTCATCTTCAAAGGCATAATGAATTGTCTGCGAATCTGTTGTACTGCCTGCATTATACCCTAATGAATATGTATTGAAATATTCTTCCTCACCTGTTAATTCTGCTTTCTCCTTACTCTTTATATCCTCTGCACTCATACCCCAGCTACATTCTATACTTCCGTCTATATTTACTATCTTATCCTCTACTGTATCTGATTCAGAAATTGTACAACCCTGCATTAGCATACAAAAACATAACATACTTGTTAATAATAATTTTTTCATTCTTTATTTTCTCCATTTCATTATTTTGGGGGTATCCTACTTAAAGGATACCCCTATTATCTTTCACTTAGCTAAGATATTTCCCTGGATATGCATACTTTACCCCAGTAACTTCATAGAGATACTCCATGCTATACCCATCTTTACAGAGTTGCCACCATGAATTGTCGAAGCCTTTTTGCTCAGTGCCTACTGTGGTGCGAACCATTGTATGCTTTCGTGAGATTGTCATGATACCATCGTTTACCATCATCCATTCGTCTTTACCCGATTTGGTGATTGAGGAGGGTACTTTTACTTCGAACCATGCATGATTGCCGCCTGTGATATAGCGGGTAGTGTAGCCCAGGACATTATACATACAACTCATTGTCGCTGAGGTACTTTCACAGTCACCGGCTCCATAAAGGATACCCTTGAGGGCATTGTAGGATTTACAGGGTCCGGGGGCTGTGTAATCAGTGAATGATTGATTTGAGATTGAGGCATGACCACTTATTCCGGAAATAAGCTGTAATTCTGAATCATCATCAAAATACATTGGTGTCTTGGGTCCGGGTAAGTGACATACCCATTCTGCTGCTTCCTTTGTTGAATTGAGCTGGATTACGTCTCCATCATAGGTTTCATACTTGTAGGAGTTGAATTTGTCTACTGCTGTTAGTTTTTCTTTATCGTCTGCTATTACAAGGCTTATTTCAGCAAAGGTCTTGGGTGATTGTCCAGACCATTCGCCTCTGATTTGATTGTATACCCCATATTCACAACCCTGCATAAATGCCACGCAAGCGTCCATTTCTTCATGAGTGGAGCAGCCCCACCTGAACTCTGAATAGCTTACTGGTAAGTTTTCAATGGTTATATCAAAGGTGTCTCCAGTTGAGGGGATTGTTACTTTGCAGTCATATATACCGGGCTTTATTCCTACATATGCCGGGCAGCCATCTGTACCCATTCTGTTTAACAGGTCTGCTCTGTCTATATACATATTGCCATTTAAATCAGCCATGTTGTAGACTTCATAATACTGCTTTAATTCTTCACCCTCAACTAATTTGAATGCTGAGGGGTCGGAAGGGCAGGATAGAATGTAGTCTGTGCCTGCTTTTGCTGTTTCGCCGTCATTTAGGGATTTTACAGTTTTATAACCGCCTATTGTCATGTAGATGAAATCACCACAGTAATTGCGGCAGTTGTATTGGACGTTTACGTTGTAATCCATGCCTGTTGGAGAATCATCCGCTGCAAAATTCAATATGCTTTCAAGATATTCTTCATCTTTTGCTAAAAATTCATTTATTGCCTTATTTTCATCATATTCTTTACCATATGACGAGAAAGCGCCATGACAGCTTTCTATTGCTTTCCTTGCTTCCTTATAATCCTTGGTAGTCTTATCTACTGAACCTTTCATTACTGTTACCATATTATAGGTATAATCTGGGCAGATATCTCTATTTTCGTCCAGTTCCAATGAGAAGTATTCTGCTATTCTTGGGTTGTCTGCTCCACCCTTTCTGGATGCTATTCTGTTATCTACTGTTCTCCATCTTGTATAACCTGCCTCTACCCAGTTGTGCAGGTCTTGGGTTTCTCCATCTCTGAACATTATGCCAAAACCAAAAGCTTCAACATGACCTGTCCAATGTTCCAAACCATTATCCTTGTACTTGGTGATGGGCTTGGTTGATGCATAGCCGCCGGCTGTGTAACCGCCTGTCTCTGTCTTGATTTCTGGAGTGGGCGTCAGGGTCTCTTCGGGGGTGTCCTCTTTTACTGTGATTTCTTCTGTTGTTACTTCTGATGAGGAAATTGTAGGAGACTCTGTGGGTGAGGTATCCTTCGTTATAGGGGTTGTTTCATAGGAAATACCCTCGTCTGTTGAACTTGAACCAGAATTCAGGAACTTGTTTGCTTTCTTATTTATTCGCTTTACAGTGGCATGAATGTCGGTTACAAGGTCTTTACCCTCGTCTGTGAGTGACGTGGTATCTATCTTGTTAATGTTGCTTTCTGCCTGCTCTGCAAGCTCTGATATTGCCTGCGCATTATCCTTGTTTATCTCATCTTCCAGCTCATGCAGATAGGTGCAGGTTTCTCTTAAATGCGTCATAAAATCTGCGTCTAATTCATTAGCGTCTATCGCTGACTGAAGCTTGTAGAGGGTGGTTTTTAGGGTTTGTTGGTTGTCTGAAAGTGCAGAGGTGGAAGCGACTGCCTCTGAGGTGGAAGGAGCAGGAGGCTGTTCTGGATTATCGGAGCAGCTTGTAAGAGTTAATAACATTGATAATATAATTGCAAGCGAAGAATGATTACTCATAATACTATGTACCCTTTCAAAAATCGTTGTTTTTATTGGCTTTAGCGAGCATAACCACACAATATTTATTGTGTGGTATGGCGTTATAAATCCGCATTATTATTGGCTTTACAGGTGTTTTATTTTTCGCTTTTCATCCTTTTATCTTAGTTTTAAGGTTGATATGTACTAAATAAAAATCATTAATCTATTGACTTTTTCGGTTTTATAAGCTATAATAGCAACATAGGATATTTTTGGTTTTGGTGATAAACAACATAATAAATATTATGTGGTATTTTTATGTGGTATCCCTGACAAGCCCTAAAGCCGCTATCTGCTTAGCATGGACGGCTCCAGACTCTCTGGTATAAATACGTGTTGTATCAATATTACTGTGTCCTAATATGTCAGCTAATCGACTTATATCTTTTTGGTGTTGATAATAAGTGCGTGCAAATAGATGTCGGAGGTTGTGAGGATAAACCTTAGAAGATTTAACACCAGCTGTCACACATAATTGCTTCATACTTTTCCAGAGGTTTGAACGGTCTAGACATTTTCCGCTACGTGTAACAAATATAGGACCAGAGGCTATATTATGGTTTATGACATATTTTTTTAACATCTGTATCAATGACTTCGGAATAAATATTACTCTGTTCTTTCCTTTATTGTAGACGTGCGCTTGACCATTTTTAAGCGATTCTGTTGTAATATATTTTAGCTCTGAAACTCTGATTCCCGTTGCACATATAGTTTGTATTGCTAGTGCGGTTCGTTCGTCACCATTAATTAGTGCGGCTTTAATAAGTTTGTTGTAGTCCTTTTTAGTAAGTTCCTTTTCTGCAGGTTCAAAGATTGTCTTTTGGATTTTTAAGGGTTTCAAGAATAAATCTTGCCTATTTATGTATTTTAAAAAACAGTTAATAGCTGAAATAGAAACATTGCAAGTCGAAGGTTTGTATTGTTTCGTAATAATAGTTTTATACCTCAACAAACTATCCTTGTTCAATGAAGAATCATCAAAGAACATTTGCAGGGAGAATAATTCACGCTTATAAGAAACAATAGTGCTTTGACTTTTTTCTTGCTCCTGCAAATATTTGATAAATTGATTTATCAGCTTGTCAGTTACCTTTATTTCTTTTCTCATTATAAAGTTTTCCTTTCACTATATACATATCTTTATTATAACATATGGGCAGGTTACAAAGCCTGCCCATACAATTATAATTATTGATTATCTATGCTTTCCAACTCTTGTTTTTCTTCTCTCTGCCGTAAAGCCTTATATAGGGTCGGACGGCTTATACCACACGCACGACAAATCTCCGATACGGTTAAGTTGTGCAAATCATACATTTTTAAAGCCTTGTCCAATATTTTTTCAGGTGTGGCAGGTCTGCCGCCTATACGCCCTCTGGCACGTGCGGCAGACAATCCTTCTTTAACCCTTTCAACTATACAATTCCTCTCAAATTCCGCTAGAATAGCCAAAAACTGTGCTATCATCTTGCCGGCTGCGGAAGAAAAGTCTAGCTGCTCCTTAAGTGAAATTAATGTTACTCCCATATCAGAAAATGTTTGCATTAGCGTTATTAAATCAGCACTACTTCTGCCTAGTCTGTTTAAGGATTCGATATATAGTATCACCCAGCTCAAGTATATTTAACAAAGCTTTAAGTTTTGGACGATTACTTTTTGTACCTGACATCTTTTCAGTGTAAATCAAATCCTTATCGACACCGGCTTGTATTAATGCGTCAAATTGTCTATCCAGGCATTGTCCCGTTGTTGATACTCTTGCATATCCATATACAATTCCCATTATTAATTCCTCCTAATTAAAAAAAATATATGTTTATCAGAGTAAATCAATTTTACATTATTAATTTACTCTGATGTCATCCATTTTACGCTATTCCTTCGCTTCAACAATATTTGTGATATTAAACAATTGTTTTATTTACTGCTTATTGACACCAAATGTGTAATTGGAAACACTGATATACCATTGGTCTCCGCATTGACACATCTAACATATCCGTATTTGGCTGTGCTGTTTATTACATACCGTTCTGCAACGGTATACTTTACATTATCACGATTTTTGCGCAGAGAAGCAGATATAGTAATATCATCACCGCTAGGGTTGGCAATTGTTATCTTGCATTGATTGGTTGTCAATTTATCGTACACATAATCCAAAAATGTATCTACCCACACTTTGGGCAAAACTATTATATTATTCCTGTTTGCATGTATTGTGGTAGGACGCAAATCATACCCTGTTATTGTTGGAATTAACTCAACGCATACCAACACACCACTGCGCAAATCATCATTGCGCATATCTAATCTGGCATTAACAGCGTCAGCATTGTATCTGCGCAATGGCAACTGTGATAATATAGCAGGGCTGGCTGTAATAATTCGTATGTCACCACTTGCAGACAAGGCAACACATAATGATGTGTGCAGAATGTATGATTGCGCCAAAACACGGCTGCTAACCCTGGTGGGGTGCTGTACATTAATCTTGTTATACATCTGCATTGCTGTCATGCACATACCGTCAATTACCGTGTATGGAGATGATTGCAGGACCTGTCCTGATACATCATGAGTAAATCGCTTATTAAGATGTAACACCTGATTATTAACTACATACGGTAATTGTACAGTTGTCCCCTTTGTTATTGTGCGTTGTATTGCGTAATACATAACATTATCAGGGGTTAAGAATGGCGTTATGGCTGCGTATGGGCTGCATTCACATAGTAAATCCTGCATGGCAATTTGAGAAAAATTGTCAGGTTGCAGATTAGGTTGTGTGGTGGGTGGTCTGCGTTTGTCCCGTGATTTTTTGACATCGTGATTGACATTATCTAACATAATATTTACCTCGCTTTCTTTGCCATCATTTTGATAGCATTAAATTAATATATATCTGAATCTGGGATTTTTTATAGGTATCATAAGAAAACAGATAAACACTTATGCAAATAAATGAATCTTTTAGAATATCTTGAATCATAAATAATGATAAAAAGCCGAAAGTTTTCATGCTTTCGGCTCTGTTGTTATAGATTTTCTATGTTATTCTGCAGCACGTCAATTCCGGTTTTGGAAATGGCAATATAATAGCGCTGTGTGACTTGAATGTTTCCGTGTCCCATCTGATTACACAGCAAATGAGTTGGAGTATTCATTTCAGCCATTAATGTCCCGTAGGTGTGCCGCAGATAATGATACTTGAAATTTATTCCCAGCTTGCTTTTGATTTCTCTTGTGGGGTATTTCATTGAATTTACAGTCTGGATTTTTCCATCATACAGACAATTTACAAGCGCTGTCGAGGGGATTTTCTTTTCGTCCAGATCTTCTATCATGCGTTTGTTTTGTTCACGCAATGCCGCAAATTCAGTTTCATATCTCTGTCGCTCTGCTGCCAAAGCTTGAAAATGGGTTTTAAGAGCACCACACATATATAATGTTCTTTTAGAATTGTGAGTTTTGGGAGAAACAAGCTTTATTAACCCGTTCTGATATTGCATTTGGCGGTCTATTATAATGGTACCAGCGTCTATATCAACATTATCCCATTTAAGACCATAGCATTCATTTATACGTAATCCGCAATATCGCCCCAGAAGATATGCCGTTTCAGCATTTGTGCCTTTGAAATATTCGTCAAGGGCAGAGAGTTCCTGCCTGCTAAATGCTACTATCTCTGTATCATCTTCTGATTTTATTTTCGGCATTTTGATTTTGGTGTTCTTATTTACACACATTTTGTTGTATGTATCAACATCAAGATAGTTCCGTGAATACGCCTGACCGAAAATCAGGTAGAACATTTTCAGAAAGCTTTCGGTATACTGGAATGAATATCCATCAACATAATATAGTTCTGAAAGGAAATCACATATTTCTGCTACTGATATATCGTCTACAAAACGCTTGCCAAATCGTGGGTTAATATGATTTTCCCATAAACTGTCCTGCTTCCTAATAGTCTGATACGCCTTGCCAAATCTGCCATTTTCGCTGTACTCCTTAAATACATCTGCCATTGTACGGCGCACAACCTTTTCAGTACGCTTCATTTCTGTATGTGCCTGATTTATTGCTGCTTCTCGCGCCTTTTCGGCTGCCCTTTTTGATGTAAGCTTTATACCATTTTCATCAGTAAACTTTCTGCGAGTAATTCGCTTACCATCGATTAACAACGAAAACCGATACCCCCATTGACCCTTTGCATTTTGGAATACTCCATTGTTACTGTTACCGCTCATGAATAACACTCCTATACATTGTACTAAAATGGTACACAACAGTGTGTTTTTCATTTCGGGGTGTACATCAATGGTACATATCAACACAACCTCAAAAAAGGCTATCAAAGCAAGTGTAATGAGCCACCTTTCGACCTCGTTCACGAAATGGCAAAGGACGAGGCAAGACACGGAAAGGCTTTCGAGGGTCTGCTGAACAGATACTTCAAGTAATCCAAGAAACCGCCTGAATAAAGGCTTCACAGGGGCAGTCGCAGAAATGCGGCTGCCCTTTTTGCTTTATTTCAACAGGCGGAAAACATGAAATTTTGGAAGCAGGTTACAGCGACTTGAAAATCAAAAAGGGGCTGAACTCAGCCCCTTATAATTATAGGGCAATACCGCGTACAAAATCCAATAAATGGTCTGCTTTGTGCGGTGTTGCCATAGATCTTATCTTTTCCACGCCGCCCGTACGGTCATCTTGTCGTAGGTATCGCGGACGGAAATTATCTTCAGCAGCACGATGACGAATACCGCAGCGCAGCCGAGGGTCACGGGAATGCTTCTGGAAGTCAGCAGGATAATTCCGAACGCCGTTGAGTATGTGAGTATCAGGCGGTAGAAATGCGGATTAACCTTGAACACAAGAGAAAACAACAGATAGGTGAGCGCCAGCGTCAGCACCGGAAGCATATTCGGAGCAAGCCCGAGCAGCACTCCGAATGAGACCGCGATTCCCTTTCCTCCGTCGAATTTATGCCAGATGGGGAAGATATGCCCGAGCGCCGGAGCAGACATCACAAGCACCAGTCCAAGCGGAGTTCCGCCGCTTACCCTGATGTACAGAAACACCGGCAGGAATCCTTTCAGCAGGTCGCATACGAGGGTCAGCGCACCGCACCAGAATCCGCCGTAGGTGTATGCATTGTAGGTGCCGGGGTTGCTGTCTGGTGTGTCAACGGTGACATCCTTTCCGCAGAACAGATTTGAAAAATAGCGTGCGAAAAGCAGACTTCCCGTGAAATATCCAAACAATATGAAACCGATCGTCGTGAGCATTTTATCTTCTCCTTTCATAAGAATCTGAGAGACTTTGAGTCTTTACACTTCTTTAATAATATTGTACTATAACCCGGCTTTTTATACAAAGGACAAAACGGTTAATTAGTCCAGAAAAATACCCTCCGCACGACATTTTTCACATAAGAGCAAAAAGATGAGTAAATCAGAGCCGGGCGGCTCATTGCTGAACCGCCCGGGATAAGGGTCAGATAACGTTGTATTCCTTGAGTATCTTCTCTATATCAGTGTCCTTTATCTTGCCGAGGAGCTTCTTTACAACCAGTTCCTGGGCGAGATTCATCTTCATGTCGGTAGCCTTCTTGCCGTCGCGGAGCTTAACTGTAGCGTCAAGCAGGGCGCGGATATCGAACACGCTTCCCCATACCTCGGGTACGCCGCGGTCGACGTTGAGCAGGGTGTAGACTGCTTCCATACCGGTGCGCATGGAGTACTCAGTGGTGAAGATGGTGTCGCGGGGAAGTTCGGCGAACTGTCCGAGGAATGCGAAGTTTACAGCGCCGTCCGGAACTACTTTCGGTCTGTCCTCGATCGCACGCGGCATGAAGAACGCGTCGATATATGGCATCATTACCGGAACTGTATTTGCGGAATGCTCCGCCATGTCCTCGATCTCATTCTCGGGAACTCCGAGGTGATACAGCCACTCCATGCAGATCTCCTTGCCGGTGCATTCGCGCATAGGTTTCTTGATATAGTCGCCGGGCTTGTCGCTGAACAGCGCGTATACCCACACGAGGCAGTGATCCTTGGGCTGCTCGCGGAACTGCGGCTGGCGGTTGATCGTCCAGCTCAGCAGCCAGGAGGAATCCTTGACGGTGACGATGCCGCCGGTGACTACCTTACCGGTGAACGGGTCGCGCTTGCATATCTTCTTGATATAGGGGATTATGCGCTGATCCAAGGTTTCAACGGTGGCGCTCATCCAGTTGCATAGCTCAGGATTTCCGCAGAACTTGTCGGGGTTGCCGAACGCGGGATCCTGCGCGGCGATCTTACGCCACATATCCCAGCCGCCGCCTGCCTTGATTTCCGTGCGGAATTCAGCGGGCTTGTTCTGGCTGCCCATCGTGGAATTCTCGACGCAGCCGCCGTTTGTGATGAACACGAGATCGTTTTCGGTGAGGTCTATGCTTTCCTCCTGACCGTCACGGATAACGTCGATGCGGGTCGCGAGCTTGCGCTCGGGCTTGCAGTCGAACTGCACGTTCACGACCTTAACGCCGAAGTGGAACTGTACGCCGAAGCTCTCGAGGTACTTTATCATCGGCAGGATCATGGACTCATACTGGTTGTACTTGGTAAAGCGCAGGGCGGTGAAGT
>ERZ773157.3300-NODE-3300-length-10938-cov-9.067537_pt1 | contig 10938 bp, 4 predicted proteins | sample MGYA00511480_ERZ773157 | MGnify/ENA primary metagenome ERZ773157 (study PRJEB29015, sample SAMEA2737863) | human gut metagenome | biome: human gut; feature: human-associated habitat; material: faeces | place: China | collected 2012 ... | reverse complement strand
TGGCGGCGGTCGTCGTCGTTGCACTTTGGGCATCAATAGCGGAAAGAGTATTTTTTATTTGCAGTTCCGAAACGCCTGCGGGCGTTTCGGAACTGCTTTTTTATGGGAGAAAAGCATACCCCCCCCCGTATCGTGATTTTGCCCATAATTTTGCGCCATTTTTTGGCAGGTGCTGCCCGCAAAAGCGCTTTATTTCCTTGAATTTTGGTGCTATACTCAACTTGGCATTTTTGTCCGTTCCGGCTGTGCCGTTTGGGGGTATAGCCGGACAAATCAACCGACAAAGGAGAGGATATCATGAAAAAACGCATCGTGAGCATGATACTGGCACTCAGTATGGTGCTCTCCATCCTTCCTGTATCCGCATTTGCAGATGCAGGGGCAGGGTTTTCTTCCGCAGCGGCGGAAGAAACCAACAGCATTACTTACAGCTCCGAAGAAGAGCATGAGGCTGTTGGTAAGAACTCTGAAACAAATAATCAGGTGGTCAAGATCGAGGTCGGCACGAACGGTCTGCCCAAGGCAGCGTCCGGTACCGGCTGGAGTTATGACGAAACTACCGGGCTGACCATCACCGGTACCGGCAGTGAAGATACCGAGTACATTCTGGGCGGCACGGTCAGCTGCAATGTGACCGTCAAGAATGCTAATAGTTACACGGTTTATCTGCTGGATGGCACTGTCACCGGCACACTTTTAATAGAAGCCGACAATATGTACGGCGTCTACGTTCTGGGCGGCAGCTACGCCAATGTGGAGCTGAATCTGGGCACCATTGACGGCGGCACCTACGATAAGGTGACTGAGAACGGCGGCAATGTCCGGGGCGGCTTTTTCCGCGATATCTCCGGCCTGAGCGCCGACACGCAGCAGCAGGCACACCAGCTGCTGCTGCCGAAAAACTGCACCCTGAACGGCCAAAAGGAAACCGGGGATATCTATATCATCAAGCCGTATAACTTTTTCGGTAAGGGGAACGATCTGGAGCTGGTGGTGGAAAGCGCCACCAGCTGCGGTGCGTGGGCGGTAGCCTCTACAGGCGGCAGTGTCATGGCTCTGCCCGCAGGCACCACTGACTACCGGTTTACAACAATTGCCTCGGTCTCCATCAGTGCAGACGGCAAAACGCTCTCTGCCAGCTTCAGCGCGCTTCCGCTTTCGGACAATGCCCCCATGGAGCTGGTTCAGATCCTGTCCGTGAACAAGGAACTGCGCTTTACCGGTGAGGGTCTGCCCGACCTGACCGGCATGACTCCTGTGGACAGCCTGGACACGGACGCAAAGCTGCACCGTGTTTACATGGGCAACGGCTGGGGTTATAACTGCTACCCCAACGACAGCAGCAATGAAAGCACTTTGCAGATCCTGAATCAGGGCGGTGCAAACTTCGACTTCAGCGCGCTGAGCGATGTGCCTATCAACTGCTATGTCGAGATCACCAATGCTAATATTACCGGCGGTGAGTTTGGCGAAAACGGCCGACTGACGATCACCAGCGGTAAGATCAGCGGCGGCACCTTCCACAATGTCAGCGCGGGCATCAACTCGATCAATGGGAACAGTGCGGTCGAAATCACCGGCGGCACCTTTGATTCCCTGTTCTGCAATGGCTCTTGCTCTATTGCCAATGCGGTGATCCAGAGCTGCAATTTCAATACCTATGGCAATAACACCTACACCATTTCGGATACGGTTCTGGGCGAACTGCCTGACGGCATCCAGAAGCTGCTGCCCGCAGGACAGCAGCTCAGCACACTGGTGGTGCGTAACGGCGGTGTGACTGCGATGAACGGCAGAACTCTGCCTCTTTCCACCAATACCATCTATCTGGTGGGCGCAGGCAGCGCAGAACTTACCCTGAACACCGATGTACTGAGCATCAACGATGCACCGGTCGAAAACTACAACGCCAACACCTCTGCCGACGGCAAGGTGCTGCGCATTACCGGCAAGAATGACGGCGCAAAGATCTTTGTGAATAAGTCCACCGATCCAAGCGACCTCAAGCCCCTGCGCATTACCGAAAAGGGTCTGCCCGACCTGACCGGTGTGACCGGTGTGCCGATGAGCGGCGAGGGCATGACGGCTAACCTCTATGAGGGCCTGGGCTGGAAGTACGCCACCATGGAAGAGAACGGAAGGACACGCGCGGCGCTTTACATCACCACCCCGGACGGCAACCCGGTGGATCTTTCTTCGGATACCATCAACCCCTACCATAAGGCCATTGCCGTGGAGCAGATCACTTTTGCAAATGTGACTGTCACCGGCATCGTGGCAGAGGGCTCTGTTGGTGCGGAGAACACCATCATTCAGGACGGCACCTTCCAGAAGGATGTCTACATGGATGAAAACAGCACCATCGCAGGCGGCACTTTCCAGGATGTCGTCCGCGCTTATGGCAAGATCACTGGCGGCTCATTCATCGCTGAGGTCCAGCTGAACAAGAACAGCGAGGTCACCGGCGGCGTGTTCCACGATGTCCAGCTGCCGAACTATGCCTCGGAGAAAACGGTCATCCAGAATGCCGTGATCCTTGGCAGCCTGACGGGTAATAGCAGCGAGGCCGCTGTTTCCAATACGGTAAGCTGCGGCTATATTGAAAGCAAATACCTTGCCGCCGGTCAGCAGCAGAGCAAGCTGATGATGACGGACGGCACTGTGGAACGCCTCAACGACTATGCCGCAGCAACAGACGCGGTTTACCTTATCGGTAATGTCAAGGCAAAGATCCGCTTCAGCAATGCAGTCACGAACATCAACGGTGCGGAAGCCAGCGATTACAACAAGGGCACCTCTGCCATTGACCGCTCGCTGACTATCACCGCCAAGAATGACGGCGAGCCTATTGTGGTGAACATGGCCGCCACCGGAAAACTGCCCTTCTCTTCCCTGAGCAAGAGCGACTTTGACATCGACTGGAGCACGCTCGTCCCGGGCATTACCTGCAAAAAGGATGGCGTGGGCAAATTGAGCCTCGTCTATGTGCGCACCTCCGACAACAAGGTGTTTGCAACCTACCCGCCGTATGACGAGTACGGCGTCTACAAGCAGCGCATCGTAGCGCAAGAGGGCGACAAGTACACAGAAGGCTCGCTTGATATCGGCGAGGTGGTACGCAAATATACCCCGAGCAGAGCCGACTTTGCGTATGACTCCAAGACCCAAACTGCAACCTATAACGGCAAGATGTATTTTGACGATGCCCCGCTGTATTCTATCCAGTATGTCTCGGAGGATGGCTCGTTCCCGTCTGTGACGAAGCCCACCAAGGCAGGCACTTACAGCGTTTACATCGTGGTGAATGATAGTGACCACTACGTTGGCAACCAGTACGAAGTGGGCACCTATACTGTGTCTGAGTCGAAGTACACCCTGACCGTGGACGACAAGTCTACCGAGCACGTTGCAGGTGAGAAGCTCAGCTTCACCGCAGACGAGAAGGACGGTTACACCTTCACCGGTTGGGAAGTGACCGGTCTGCCCACTGACGTGGACACCACCAAGGCGACTATCTCCTTCACGATGCCCGCAAATAACGTCACGCTGAAGGCACAGTACACCGAGAACGCTCCCAAGACCTATAAACTCGATGTCTCCGGTGCACAGGTCACCCTGAAGGATGGCAGCGCTGTTGCCGACCTGACAGCTGTGCCTGTGGGTACAGAACTCAAGGCTACCGCAGACGAGGACACCGAGACCAGCGTGTTCAAGAACTGGAACTGCACCGGTCTGGAGCTGACCGAGGAGCAGAGCACTGCCCATGTGCTGGAGTTCAAGATGCCCGCTCAGGATGTGAAACTGACTGCTGTGTTTGAAGTTCCTGCTACTCCCGATCCGGATCCCACTCCCGATCCTAAGCCGGACCCGGACCCCGATCCGGAGCCTACTCCCGATCCTAAGCCGGACCCGAACCCCGATCCGGATCCCACTCCTGATCCTAAGCCGGACCCGAATCCCGATCCGGATCCCACTCCTGATCCTAAGCCGGACCCGACTCCCGATCCGGAGCCTACTCCCGATCCTAAGCCGAACCCGAACCCCGACCCCACCCCCGCACCCGGCGGTGACAGTGACGGCGGCGGTGCTATCGTAATGGTGGCCGCTGTGGGCAGCGCAGCCATTGGCGCAGGTGCCTACATTGTTGGCACTACCGCCTACCTGAAGAGCGTTCTGCCCGAGGGCATGGCCATCCCCGCTAACCGCCAGCAGCTGGCAGTTGCACTGTGGACCGCCGCAGGCAAGCCCGCTACCCAGAGCACTGCACTGTTCAACGATGTGGCAGCAGATGCCGCAGAGCTGCAGGCCATCCGCTGGGTCGTGGATACCGGCCTGATGTCCGCACAGGACGGCAGCTTCAAGCCCGGCAGCCGCGTGGGCCGCATGGAAGTGATCCGCACTTGGAAGACTTACCAGCAGCGCGGCTAAAACCGCTGCCCCTTAACCCCTTATAACCCCGCAGGGACTGCTGCACAGCGCTGTGCGGCAGTCCCTTTTTTGCGCCCCAAAAGGGTGCGCAAGGGCTTTTTTGGGGTTTTTCAGGGCGATTCGATGCATTTCAGGGGCCATTCACGCAGAATTGCTCTACTTTTGCCGCCGTTCGTGGTATACTACAGGTACAGAGCAGTGCTCTGTTCAATATGCCATTTCCGTAATTCCTATAGAGCAGAAAACCGTCCGGTAACCGCAAACCGGGCGGTTTTCTGTTTTTTGCGGGTGCGTATGGTGCACCGGGTCGTTTCAGCGCATTTGCGGGGCGATTCATGTCCAAAACCGTCCAAAGCGGGCAAAACGTGGTACACTGGGTACAACAAAAGCGCCCGGCTTGGAGGGCGCTTGAGAAGGAGAGAATCTTATGCAAAAACGGCTCATCAGTATGGTTCTGGCGCTGAGCATGGCACTGACCGCAATGCCGCTGCCCGCCCTTGCCCAGAGCGCCCCGCCCGACACCGCCAGCGCCGCTGCACTGGCAGAGGAAAACGGTGATGTCACCAATATCTATACAAGCAATTCCTCCGGTAAGCCCATCGGCGATCTGGGCGACAGTGGAGACAGCTGGTCCTACGATGAGGCCAGCAAGACGCTCACCCTGAAAACCGGCACATTCCGGCTCTACAATTACGGCCATGACAGCTACAATAATTGCATCCAATGGAACGTGAAGATCGAGCCCGGTGCCACCCTGCAGGAGGCGCGGATCGGCTCGGAATACCATAACGGCTACACCGTGACCAACGCAGGCACTATCTCCGGCGGCACCTTCTACGGCAAGGTGATCTGTGAAGCCGGGGCTGTCATCAGCGGCGGCACCTTTAAGGGAGCTGCCAGAGTTGATGCTGCAGGCGGCGAGGTCACCATTGAAGATGGCACCTTTGAAGAGGTTAGTTATACCAGCGGCATGACCGTTAAAGCAGCGGGTACCCTTACCATCAACGGCGGCACCTTTAAGGGCAAGCGCACCTGCTCCGTGGATATCAACAATTGTGAAAAGATCGTTATCAACGGCGGCAGCTTTGAAAGCGCGCTCACGGATCTTGAAAGGACAACGGAAACCATCATCAATGGCGGTCTGTTCAACGACAAGCTGTATGTTGCAGGAGATAAATGTACCGTCAACGGCGGTCTGTTCACCACTGAAGATGACCCGCTGCCCGAGGGTGCAGCCGTCAACGGCGGCTATTTCACGGCAAAAAGCACAGGCCTTGTAGCCATTGATGCAACCGATGTTCCGGTGTACGCCCCTGTCGCGGTGGCAGCGGACGGCACGGTGACCGAGTGGTCGGCAGATGCTTATAGTACCCTCTATGTCGCGCCCAATACCAGTGTCGCCCTGAAGCCCACCTGCAAGCTGGAAAGCATCGTCAGCGGTGACGACAAGCTGAGCTATAAAGCCAAGGGCGGCGCAGTCAGCTTTACTGTGGGCGCTGAAGCTGTCCAGCTCAACAGCGTTATTTGGGAAGAGCTGGTCATTGAAGCGGACGGCTTCCCCAAGGGCACGGACGGCGGTGTCTACGGCGCAAAGGGCAACGGCTGGTCCTTTGACCCGGCGCACAAGCACGCAGAACTGTTTACAAACGATGTCCCCACCCTGACCATCGAGAAGGACGCTGTGCTGGACTTCGATGAGGTGATAAACAACGCCGATACAGTAAAATTTGCAGTTGAAAACTACGGCACCTTCAGCGGTACGCTGAACTCCACCCGGTATGTGTACAATAGGGAGGGCGGCGTCATCAAGGATGCCACGCTGAACAGCGCGCAGAGCCTTTACAATGACGGCCTTGTGGAGAATTCGGTGCTGTGCGTTAGGTACATCGGCAACGGCTGGCGCGACCCGGCACAGCCCGCTACCATTCGCAACTCTGCGCTGGATGTTACCGGATATTCGGTAGTCAACATGGCTTCCAATAAGGCTGTGCTGGACGGCTGCTATAACAGCGCCGGTTACACCGGCACTGCCGTGATCCAAAACGGCGGCACGGTCGAAAACAGCCAGAACACCCTGAAGCTGCCGGTGGAAAATACGGCCGGCTATGACGGCAATGCAGAGCCCTACCAGCCCATCATTGACGGCGGCGAGTGCACCGTTGTTTATAACGAGGGCGGCATCATTCAGAATAACCCCATCATCCACGCACTGGTGGCAAAGGATACCGAAGACCTGAACGGTGCTACGGATTACTACACCCTGAACTACACTGCACCGAAAGGTGCCGAGTACGCTAAAAAATACATCAACGGCATCAATGGCATGATGGAGGGTGTTTGGGACGCAGAAACCTCCACCCTCTACGTTGACACCGATCTGAACACCATCTCGGTCATCACCCATGCCCCCATCAAGAGTGTGAACGGCGTAGCTTATAGCGGCTCTGTAGCCGATGGAGAGCGTTACAACAGCACCATCGACCTGCGCAAGTATAACATCCCGCAGACCCATATCCTTAACCTGAGCGCCACCGGCGAGGGCGCGGCAACTCTGCCGCCGGCAGACCCCGCAGACTTTGCCTTTGTCCTGCCCAACAACCTGACCTATGACGGCAGTCCCAAGGAAGTAACTGTTAAGAACACCAGCAATAAGGACTACGGTGATGTTACCGTGACCTACATGCAGAATGGCAAAGTGCTGGACGGCGCTCCCATTGAGCCGGGCGATTACAGCTATACTGTAACCGTCGCAGGCAGTGCACAGTATGCGGGTGGAACTGTTAAAACAGGCTCGTTCCGTATCATCGCCGAGACCACCCCGGAGGAGCCGCCAGAGCAGCCGCCGCAGGGGGACAGCACCGAGTTCAGCCCGCTGCAAACGGTGGCCATCGTGGCCGGTACAACGGCGTGGTTTGCAGGCAGCGCAGTAATGGGCTATGAGGCTGTTACTTACAGCATCCTTGCAGACCTGCTGCCCAAGGGCACGCCCATCCCGCGCACCCGGGAACAGCTGGCCGTGCTGCTGTGGAGCACCGCAGGCAAGCCCGAACCCGCTGCACCCGCTGTTTACAGCGATGTGGCGGAGCCGGATACCGCCAAGGCAGCCCGCTGGGCTGTGGAAGCCGGGCTGCTGCCCGACATGGGCGAGGGCGCCTTTACGCCCGGCAAGCGTGTGACCAAGGTACAGGTCATCCGCGCATGGAACCGGCTGAAAAAGCTGGGTCTGGCGAAATAACAATTGCCATCTCCTGATCGATCCTTTCCAATAAGTGCAGCAAGGCCGTCCGACGAATGCCGGACGGCCTTGTTGCTTTTGGGGGAACGAACCCTCTCAGTCGTCGCTGCGCGGGAGCGCCTGAGAGGGTTTCAAACCGGTGGTGCCCACTTCATCGGGGTCAAAAGAGAACATCCCCCGGCAGGCAGAAACTTTCCCCGCAGAGGGCGTTTTCAATCGTTCTCCACCCCGGGGCACCCGGCGGCGCGCCATGCGGCGCACAGCACCTCCTTTTCCGGCTTGGAAAGCTTTTTCAGGGCGGCTTCCCGGCGCAAAGCGGTGCGCTTGTCCGCGCAGCGCTCCAGATAGGCAAAGCCTACCGCGCCGTGGGTGCGGGTGTAGCGGGCACCTTTGCCGCTCTGGTGCGCTTTCAGCCGGGCGGCGGGGTGGTTCGTCCAACCGGTGTACAGCTGCCCGCCGGTGCAGCGCACCATGTAAACGTAGGCGACGTCAGGCAAGGCGTCCATTGTTTTTCAACACCTGACGGCAGGCGGCAAGGGCGGTCTCCTTGTCCTTGGCGGTGATGAGGAAGCGGCTGGCGTGGCAGAAGCTGATGCCCGGGATGCCGCTCTTCTGCTCGATGACCTCCTGCGGCTGCCCCGCCCAAGACTGGGGAAAGGGCAGCTTGGACTTTTTGGTCTTGTGGTCGGTGACGCACTGGGCGCTCCACCCGCCGCGCTGGCTGGGGTACACCACAAACAGAGCATCAGTCTTGTACAGGCCGTTTTTCCACGGCAGATAGCAGGGCAGCACCACGATGCCGTCGCGGGAGTTGCGGTAGGCCTGCTGCACTTTTTCGTCCGCGCGGTTCACGGCGTTGGCGCTGTCGATCTGGTTTTCCAAGATCTGCTTTGCCACAGCAACCGCCTTGAAAAAGCAGCTGTCCTGATCCTCCTTGGAGTCCCACACCGGGTTGAAAAAGCCAATGGCATCGCACAGGCTGTTCTGCTCGCCGGTGTTGTCGTTCAGGTCCAGCGGCTGGATGAAGTTTTCGTCAATGAGCCGCGCCTGCCGCTCGCCTACAAGACCCGGGCCCAGCACCCGCCACAGCAGGCCAAAGGCCGCGTAGGGCACGCCGTTGGCGCGGTACTCCCGGGGCTCCTGATGGTGGTCGAACATCCCAAAGCCGATATCATACACGATGCCGTCAAAATCATCAGGCACGGTAAAGCCCCGGGTGATCTTGATATCCGGGCGCAGGATCTGCAGCAGCGCCGTAGCAAACACGTCATCGGCATGGAACTTGCCGGCGTGGGTAAAACCGTTTGCGGGAATTTTCATGGATTTGATACCTCTTCTTTACTTTCAGATACACCTTAGTTTTGTCTGGTATCAGTATAGCACAATCCCGCCCGTGGGACAACAAAAAGGAACGGCAGCACCGCCGTTCCTTTTGCGCGGGATAATTTGGAATGCGCTCCGCTGCGCTCTGCGCATCAATAGCGGAAGAATTATTTTTATTTCGGGATAGCGGAGCGTCTGCGGACGCTCCGCTATCCCATTTTCACGAGAGGGGACGCAGCGGAAAACTGCATTTAATATTCTTTCTCTGTGAAAAAGGGGTTCAGGAAAGTCCGCGTTTGCGCAGCAATGAAAGCCCCAGTGGGGCTTTTAAGCGGCAGAGCGGTCTGCGCAAGCAGATGGAGGGGCTTTGCCCTGACAAGCTCCGCGGGCTTTTCAGAACCCCAAAATTATAAATCTTTCCGCTGAATATGCCCAGAGCAACGCGGAGGGCATTCCCAATCGTCTCGTCTTGCAGCGGTGAGCCAGCTGAACCGGAAAAGCTTTACAGCAGCAGGTTCGTGATGCCTGCCAGCACCAGCAGGTGCACCGGGTAGAACCAGTAAAAGGCCTTTTTCTGCAATGGACTGCACGCACCGCGCTGCCCGTTATAGAACCAGACCAGCACAAAGGCCAGCGGGGCGGTGAGCTCGAACATAAACAGCAGTGCGCCCGCAAGGCACTGCCACTTGCGGTTTGTGCGGGTCAGGTACAGGGCGCAGATGATGATCACGCCGCTGGCGTTGTAGTCGGTATTGGCAGCCAGCGCCAGCGCGGCGCACCCGCCCGCCCACACAAGCCCCTGCCAGCCGGGCAGGCCGTTTTCCTTTTCAAAGTGCCGCAGCCCTGCCATGGCCAGCACGCCCAGTGCCAGCGTCCAGTAAACATTCTGCGCGCCCGGGAAAAAGGGGGTGCGGAAGAACGCAAGGTCAAAGGGTACCTCGCTCAGAAGGCCGAACAGCACCAGCCGCCCAAGGTAGCCTTTGACGTTGTGGGTGTGCACAAAGCCCTCCACCAGCAGAAAGCAGAACAGGGGAAAGGCCAGCCGCCCGGTGAAGCGCAGCACCATGTCCAGCCGGTACAGCGGATAGGTGGAAAGGGTGTCCCGCGAGAGGGTGCCGCTGTCCAGCCCGGGCGTAAGGATACCTGCCTCGATGCAGGACGCGCCGATGTGGTCGATGAGCATGGTGATGCAGGCAATGGTTTTAAGAGCGGTGCCGCTGAAGCTGCAGCGCGGGGAAAGTGCGGTCATAAAAAAACACCTCGGTCAGTTTGTAAAAAATCGTTATAAGAACTATAACGGCGGAAAGGTGGCATTTCCTGCGTCTGCTGCGGCAAAATCTGCACAGAGCGTGCACAAATCAGCCCAAAATGCTTGACAGGACGGGCGCAGGATAGTAAAATCAAGAAGATAATTGAACTATCTCAAACCAAAGATGAAAAAGATTCACAGAGGATCAAGCGTCTCCGAACCAGATCAGACCGGAAGGAGGCATTGGGAATGACGCTGTTTTCTTATGAGATTTTCGACGCAGTTGCACGGCAGGGCAGCTTTAACAAGGCGGCTCAGCAGCTGCATCTGACCCCCTCGGCCATCAGCCACGCCATCGCCGTGATGGAGGCCGAGCTGGGCTTTACCTTATTCAATCGCGGCAAAAACGGCGTTACCATGACCAGCTACGGCGCTTCGCTGTACCCCTCCATCCGTGCGGTGCTGAACAGCGACGAGGCCCTGCAGCAGAGCATTGCCCGCCTGAACGGCCTGGAAAAAGGCAAGGTCAAGCTGGGTGCCTTCAACTCGATCTGCTCCGGGCTGCTGCCCAGCATCCTCAAGGGCTTTATGGCCCACTACCCCCAGATCGAGGTCGAGGTCTATCAGGGCACCTACGACGATGTTAAGGAGTGGCTGCGCACCGGTCAGGTGGACATCGCCTTCCTCTCCAACAACTGCCGGG
>ERZ773157.3287-NODE-3287-length-10995-cov-11.792230_pt1 | contig 10995 bp, 8 predicted proteins | sample MGYA00511480_ERZ773157 | MGnify/ENA primary metagenome ERZ773157 (study PRJEB29015, sample SAMEA2737863) | human gut metagenome | biome: human gut; feature: human-associated habitat; material: faeces | place: China | collected 2012 ... | reverse complement strand
CCAGAAGGGAAAAGGCGCAAGCAGATGGCGCAGGTGAATCTGGAAATAGTATAACTTCGCGCGTCCTCAGACGCGCCCCCAAGCCACTCTTTCCATCACCTATGCTGTGTCGCGCCAGATGGGCGCGACCAAATAGCCTGATAACCGCATATCACCGCAACACAAAACGGGCAGGACGCATCACACACGTCCTGCCCGTTCTTCATGTATTACTTCGCCAGCTGGTTGACCGCATCGACAACCGCCTGAGAGGTCAGCGTCGCGCCCGTCACCGCGTCGATGTCCACGCCCAGCGTCAGCGGCGCTTTCTTGCCGATGAACTGCGCCGTGAACGCTTCGTCGGCACACTTGCCGCCCAGCGCGTAGAATTCGCCGGAAGCATCCACCGTCAGCGCCGTGATGACGAGGTTCTGATCGACCTCCACCGTCACCACCACGCCGTCATGCCAGCCTTTGACCGTCAGCGACTGCGCCTTCGCGGGTGCTTCCGTCGCAGCAGGTGCTTCCGTCGGCTCTTCCACAAGTTCAGCCGTTGCATACAGGCTGTTCACCGCGTCTACGACCGCCTGAGACGTAATCGTCGCGCTTGCCACCGCGTCAATGCCTTCGCCCAGCGTCAGCGGTGCGCTCTTGCCAACAAACTGGCTCGTGAACGCTTCCTCCGCGCACTTCTGACCCAGACCCGCCGTCTGCGTGGACGCATCCACCGTCAGGGAGGTAATCACGCCATTGTCGTCCGTCACCTGCACCGTGATGTCGTTGCCATCGTAGCCCGCAGCCGTTGCCGTCTTAACTTCCGCAGTCTGCGCAGCGGGTGCTTCCGTCGCAGCAGGTGCTTCCGTCGCAGCGGGTTCAAGGTCTTCCGCCGCCATCGCGGGCGAAGTCAGCGCCGCGTTGATAGCTTCCACTGCCGCCGTCGAGGTGATGGTCGCGCCGGTCAGCCCGTCCACATTTTCATTCAGGGTAAACGGGCCGCTCTTGCCGATGAACTGCGCCGTGAACTCTTCGTCCGCGCAGCGCGTGCCGAAGCCGGGCGTCTGCGTGGAAGCGTCGATAACCAGCGCCGCAATCGTGCCATCATCATTCAGCGTCAAACGCGCGGTCACTTCGCCGTTGCCAAAGCCAACAGCCTTGCCCTGATGCACGTCGCCGGTCAGCTCAACCGTCTGCGCAGGCTTTTCTTCCTTCACGCCGAACGCCAGCACGTCGCCTTCGACGTCCTTGCCCAGCACATGGCTGATGCACTTCAGCACATCATTGGATGCCGCCAGCACCGCCTTGGAGGTGACGGTCGCGCCGGTAATCGCTTCGATGGTGTCGCCGCCGAACGCGCTCAGACCAATGAACGTCTCCGCACGAGCCGGTTCTTTCCAACGTGCGCCGAAGCCGTCCGTCTCGGCAAAGTTCGTGTCGCCAATCTGGCAGCCGACGATTTTGCCATCCATATCAACGCCCAGCGTCACAGCGACATTGCCGCCGTAGCCCTTGGCGGAGGACACCGCGCAGTAGCCGATGGTCTTGCCGTCCTTCTTCGCTTCCACCAGCGATGTAACATTGCAGCCATCCGGAATGCTCATGGTGCTGAAGAAATCCGCCTCCATGACGCTCTGGAACGCCGCGTTCTGCGCCGCTTCCTCATGCGCCTTGATGGGACCCGCCGTAATCGCATTCGTCACCGCCAGCAGCAGCGCCGCCGCCAGCGCAATCAGCGCCAGAATCAGGTACGCCGGAAGCTGTTTCCGAGTTGTCTTGGTTTCACTCATGGTTTATTGCCTCCTCCTGAGAACTATGAAAAAGTGAAATTGAAAGCTGATACTATTTTCAGAGGAAAATAGCGTATCATCGCAGGGACGTGTAGCCCCATTGCTTCATCAGGTCGTTCATCATCACCGTGCCGTCGCGCAGAATCATCAGCGCGGGATAGCCGTTCTCCTGCGTGAGCTGGAGTGCCTTTTCGCTGCCGAGGACGATGCACGCTGTCGCCAGTGCGTCCGCGTCCATGGAGCTTTCCGCAATGATGGTGGCCGACGCCAAATCAGAATCAGACGGCAGTCCCGTCCATGGCGAAAGGATATGATGATACCGCACGCCGTCGATGGTAAAGCCGCGCTCGTAGATGCCGCTGGTCACGACGCTGCGGTCGATGACGGATACGACGCCAATAGGACTGCTGCTGTTCGTGACGGACATGAGGCCGGTGGGGGTGCTGCTGTTCGGCTCGTCCGGATCCTGTACGCCGACGCGGTATGCCGATCCATCCGGCTTCGTCCCAACGGCGTAGACATTGCCGCCGAAATTCAGCATTGCGCCGCTGCACCGCCCACGCACCAGTGCCGCCACTCGGTCTGCAATGTAGCCCTTCGCAATGCCGCCGAGGTCAATCTGCATCCCAGCGGGCAGCGTAACCGTGTTGTTCTCGCCCAGCGTGAGCTGCTCGTCGTCCACCAGCGGCAGCGCGGCAAGGCGCTCCTCGTCAGTCGGCATACGGTTCGTACCGCCGGTGAAGTCCCACTGCGCGGTCAGGGGCGCAATCGTGATGGCGAACGCGCCGCCGGTCAAGCGGTTGAGCTTCTTCGCTTCGTTGAGGACGTTCCACGTTTCCGCATCAACGGTCACGGTCTGCCCATGAGCGTTGTTGATGCGGCTGACGTCGCTGCCCTCCACCGTTTTGGAGAGCATGTTCTCGTAACGCTTGCAAGCCGCCCAGATGTCCTCCATCAGGGTGTCGTCCGCGCCGTAGAGCGTGATGGTCACAACTGTGTCGAAGTAGAAACCCACACCCGTTGTTTTTTCTGCCGGGTCAACCGTGGCGGCCGCGGCGGGAGGTGTCGTCGGGGTTTCGCCGCCTGCCTGCTGCGCACTGCATCCGCCCAGCAGCAGCGTCAACGCCATCAGCCCCGAAAGCACCGCTGTTTTTTTCATTCCTTCACCACCAATTCCACACTTACCCGATTGGGCAGACAGATAATGAATTGCTGATTGGGGCGCGTCTCCCAGTTGTCCAGCGTCACTTCGCCCATTTGGACGCACAGCTGATTATGGCATGTTGAGGACGCCATCACTGCGCCGCGCTCGCTGATCTCAATCACGTTGACGCTGCCGTCCTCCTGCGTGACGGTCAATGTCTGCTTCTGCCCCAGCGGCACACGGGCGTACTCCGCGCCATCCACCGTCACGACGATTTCGCCATTTTGACCCCCGCTCGGACGCAGCAGCGTTACCGCCGCCAGCAATCCGACGGCAAGTGCGACCATCAGCGCAATGACCCAATAGTTCTTCTTATCCATACTGCTCCTTTATCTTGGCATATGAATACATTGTGAATTATACCACGAACTCCATGCCGCGTCAATGTCAAGTTTTCGCGATTGAAGCATTTCGCGATTCAGTTGACTTTGCTTTCATACTTATATGCGCGTGCAGCGCAGGGATTTCGCCTCTGCGGAGGCAAAAATCCTGTTTCAAATTTCTCAATTTTGTGGTATAATGATTCCAGCAGACTTCTGCAAAATGCACGTTAAACCAACGATTAGGAGGATTTTTCACCATGGCTAAGGAACTTAAGGGCACAAAAACCGAACAAAACCTGCTGGAAGCCTTCGCGGGAGAATCTATGGCGCGCAATAAGTACACCTACTTTGCATCGAAGGCGCGCAAGGACGGCTATGTGCAGATTGCCGAACTCTTCGAGGCAACCGCGGCGAACGAGAAGGAACACGCCAAAATGTGGTTCAAGCTGCTGGAGGGCGGCGAAATCAAGGATACCGCGGCGAACCTGCTGCACGCAGCCGAGGGCGAGAACGCCGAGTGGACAGACATGTACGTCCGCATGGCAGAGGAAGCGGACGCCGAGGGTTTCCCGGCGATTGCGCATAAATTCCGCATGGTCGCCGCCATCGAGAAGGCGCATGAGGAACGCTATCGCCGCCTGCTGGCGAACGTGGAAAATGACCTTGTGTTCTCCAAGGACGGCGACGTGATTTGGGAATGCGCGAACTGCGGCCATATCGTTGTGGGCAAGAAAGCGCCGGAAATCTGCCCGGTGTGCGCGCATCCGCAGAGCTACTTCATGGTCAAGGCGGAAAACTACTGATACTGCTGATTTCTGATAGCAAGCACCCCTCCTTCGGCAAATCACCGAAAGAGGGGTGCATTTTCGTTCGTAGATCTTTGGGAGCAACACGCGCATACAGTATGCAGATGCGCTCATCTCAATCGCGAAAAGGGTGTCGAGAGGGTCGAAGACCCTTCGCAGGTGCAGGGCAGCGCCCTGCTGGGGTCAAGGGGCAAAGCCCCTTGGGTCTCCCCCGTCCTTTATTTCTGGTCGGGAATCAGAACCGCCTTGATGCGGCGGACGCCAGCGGAAGAGGATTCTTCCTTCTGAATCTTGAACGTGCCCAAATCGCCGGTGTTCTGCGCGTGGGGGCCGCCGCAGATTTCAAAGGAGTAATCGCCCATCTTGTAGGTGCGAACCTTCTCGCCGTACTTGGACTCAAACAGGCCAATTGCGCCCTTCTCCTTCGCTTCCGGTACGGTCATCTCTTCGCACACAACCGGCACTTTCGCCTGAATCGCTTCATTGACCATCTTTTCGACCTGCGCCAGTTCGTCCTTGGTCACCTTGCGGCCGAAGGAGAAGTCGAAACGCAGACGTTCTGCCGTGATGTTCGAGCCCTTCTGCGCCACTTCGTCGCCGAGCACCTTGCGCAGCGCCGCGTGCAGCAGGTGGGTCGCGGTGTGCAGGCGTGCGGTTTCCTCGCTCGTGTCCGCCAGACCGCCCTTGAACTTCTGCTCAGCGCCCTGATGGCTCAGCTCCTGATGCTTGCGGAACGCTTCCTCGAATCCGGCGGTATCCACCGTCAGATTGCGCTCCTTCGCCAGTTCCACGGTCATCTCAATCGGGAAGCCGTAGGTGTCGTAAAGGTGGAACGCCGTCTCGCCGTCAATCTTGCCATCCGCCGCGCGAGATGCCACCTTGTCGAACTCCTTGTTGCCCTGCTTCAGCGTGCGGGCAAAGCGGCCTTCTTCCAGCGTCAGCTGATCGATGACGAACGCCGCGTTGCGCTCCAGCTCCGGATATGCGTTCTTGTACTGGTTGATGATAACCTTCGCGATTTCGCAGGTGAAGCCGTCGGGCATACCAAGCTGCATCCCGTAGCGCACCGCGCGGCGAATCAGGCGGCGGAGAATATAGCCCTGATCCGTGTTGGACGGGGACACGCCGCGGTCGTCGCCCAGAATAAAGGTGGACGTGCGCATGTGGTCGGCAATGATGCGGAACGCCTTGGTCGTTTCCTCATCTGCGCCGTACTCCTTGCCAGACAGTTCGGCAATCTTCGCCAGAATGTCGGTGAAGGCGTCCGTCTCATAGACGGTCTTTTTGCCCGTCAGCACACAAATCGTGCGTTCCAGACCCATGCCGGTATCGACGTTCTTCTGCTTGAGCGGAATGAACGTGCCGTCCTTCTGCTTGTTGTACTGCATGAACACGTCGTTCCAGATTTCCAGATACGCGCCGCAGTGGCAGGCAGGCGAGCAGTTCGGGCCGCAGGGCTTTTTGGTGATGATGAACATCTCGGTATCCGGGCCGCACGGGCCGGTGATGCCCGCCGGGCCCCACCAGTTGTGCTCCTTCGGCAGATAGAACAGGTGGTCGTCCTTCACGCCGCAGCTGCGCCAGAGATTGGCGGCTTCCTCGTCGCGGGGGCAGTCCTCGTCGCCCTCAAAGACGGTGAACGCCAGCTTGTCGGGATCCAGACCGAGGTACTTCTCGCTCGTCAGGAACTCCCAGCTCCACGGAATCATTTCCTTCTTGAAATAGTCGCCCAGCGACCAGTTGCCCAGCATTTCAAAGAAGGTCAGGTGGCTGGGGTCGCCCACGTCGTCAATATCACCCGTGCGGATGCACTTCTGCACGTCGGTCAGGCGCGTGCCGGCGGGATGGGGCGTACCCATCAGGTACGGCACAAGCGGGTGCATACCGGCGGTGGTGAACAGGACGGTCGGGTCATTTTCCGGAATAACGGAGGCGGAGGGAATCCGATGATGTCCCTTGGACTCCATGAACTGCTGGAACATTTCCCGCAATTGGGCGGATGTAATCTGCTTCATAAAGGCTGCTCCCTTCAATTTCGCACAAAATGGGGTCAATCGCAAGGGCTATTATACCATTCTGTCATGCGATTTGCAAGGGCTTCACGCGGTTTCCTGCGCCATTTGCGCCTTCTGCGCACGAATGACCTTTGTCATCATCCACACGGCGAGGGCAAGTGTCAGCACATCCGCCAGCGGCTGGCAGACTTCCAGCCCGCGCAGCCCCCACACGTTCGGCAGCACCAGCAGCGTCGGAATCAGGAACAAGCCCTGACGCGCCGCCGCCAGAATCGTCGAGCGGATGCCGTAGCCAATCGCCTGCGTGTACATGTTGCTCAGCGTAATAAAGCCCCACGCCCACACGGTCAGAATCTGAATGCGGAAGGTTTCCGTGCCGATGCGGATGACCTCCGGGTCGGAGCGGCGGAACAGCGTGACGACCGGCTCGGCAAAGGCGAATCCCGCCGCGCCCAGCACCAGCAGCACAATCGTCGTTACCTTGACGCTGAAGGAAAACGCGCGGTGCATCCGGTCATATTTTCTCGCGCCGTAATTGAAGCCGCAGACCGGCTGGAAGCCCTGCCCGAAGCCGACAACGGTGGAGTTGACGAAATTCAGGCAGCGGCTGACAATCGCGAACGCCGCAATCGCCGGGTCTCCATAGACCGCCGCGGCATTGTTGAGCAGCGACGTCGATACGCTCATGATGCCCTGCCGCCCCAGCGACGGCAGACCGTTGTTCAGGATTTTGGCGTACATCTGCTTCGTTGGGCGGTAGTTGCGCGGATGAATCGTGATGGCGTCGGCGTGCGTGCCGCACATCACCAGCAGGATGACAAAGCTCGTCAGCTGCGAAATTGCCGTCGCAATCGATGCGCCCGCAATGCCCATGTCGAACACGAAAATCAGCAGCGGGTCAAGGAGCATATTCAGCAAGCCGCCGGAAATGATGCCGACCATGCCATACGTCGCCAAGCCTTGAAAGCGCAGGAGGTTGTTCATTGACAACGACCCCATCATGAACGGCGCGGCGAGGAAAATATACCGTGCGTAATCCAGCGCATACGGCATAGCGGTCTCCGTCGCGCCAAGCAGGCGCATCAGCGGCTCATTGAACACATTGCCCAGCACCGCAATCAGCACGCCCGCCGCCACTGCGGAAAAGAAGCCGACCGCGCTGTACACTTCCGCCTCCTTGCGCTTGCCCATGCCCAGCAGATGGCTGACGTTCGTACCGCTGCCCATGCCGAACATGAACGCCAGCGCCTGAATCATCGCCATCACGGAAAAGACAATGCCGACGGCGGCGGAGGCGGATGTGCCGCTTGCGGTGGCTTCCGCCGTGCCAATTTGGCTGACGAAATAGGTGTCCGCCATATTATAAATGGAGGTAATCAGCATTGAGCAGATGGTGGGAAGCGCCATTTTCGGGATAATCTTCTCCACCGGCTGCGTCAGGAGCATTTGCTGTCTTTCTTCGGCGCTCATCGCCATAGGATTTGCCCTGCCTTTCTCATTCTCTCTACGCATGGAAGCCCTTTCAGAGCATACCGAATGAAATATTCTGCAAAAATCCCGAAAATCCTTGTTTTTTTCGCCGCACTTGACAAAGAAAGTCAGATGCAGTACCCTTGTATTGGGGAGAGCATCCCCCGAAAGGCAGAAAATCGACATGAAATCGACCGAAGAAATGCTGCAAGCCGCTGTACAGCAGCTGCAAACCGCGGAGCAGGCGCGCCTGACCAGTGAAACCGACCCTGCGCGCCGGCAGCTGCTGCATCTGCTCTATGCGCGGGAAGCCGCCGCGCTGCAATCCATAACACTGGTACGCGCTGAAATCCCCGCCACCCAAAAGCGGGACTGGAAGCCGCTGATTTTCCCGCTCGCCGCCGCGGTGCTGAATCTGGGTGCGCTGGCGCTCTGGCTGACGCTGCCCAACTGCGTGACGCCGGAAAACAGCGGCTGGATGGGGCGATTCGCGCTGTGCATCGTTGCGCAGTCGGTATCGCTCTGCGCCGCCATCGGGAGCATTGTGAGCGCCATGCGCCGCAAGCCTCCCAAGCCTGTTGTGGTGGCGGATGAGACTGAGTTCCGCCGCCGTTTGGTGGAAGCAGAAGGGCGAATCGCTTTGGACGCGCAGACCATCGAAGCGCTTTTTGCGCAGGAATCTGTTACCATCATCAGCACAGGCGCGGAAACGGCAGCAGAGCTATATGCCTCACTGTACGAAATGGCACAGGATGCCCGGCTGGACGGCAACGCAAGTCAGGAAAAAGCGCTCTCGTGGCCGCTGTCGAATGCAAAGCGCCTGCTGAACGCAGTCGGTTGCGAAGCGGTGGACTACACGCCGGAAACGGCGATGTTTTACGACGTGATGGACGCGGACATCACCCAGCAGCGCCGCCCCGCGATTGTGCAGAAGGCGGACGGGATTGTGCAGCAGAGGGGACTGTATTTAAGGAAGGGGTAACGCCGTCGCTGCCCCCTTGTCGCGCCCACAGGCGCGAATCCCCCTGCAACAATCAAAATCAAGAAACATGGGTGTGCATTGCGAAGGGGTCAAGGGGGCGACCGCAAAGCCCCCTTGTCGCCTCCGCAGAGGCGAAATCCTCTGCTTGCAGAAAAGACATGCCATGTCTACAAGACCAGCAGCGTGGTCGCGCCAATGGGCAAGTGGTGAGTAGAGCAGCTTGGGGGGCGCTTCTGAGGAAGCGCAAAGTTACTGGCAGGGACGCTTCGCTGCCTGCACCTTTGTTGGCTTTTCCCTTTGAATTGGTCGCCCGTGGAACGGTTGGGGCGTTGCCCCAAACCCCACAAGGGGCGCTGCCCCTTGACCCTGCAAGGGGGATCCCCCCTTGACCCCTCCGCGCGATTGAGTTGGCATCTCTACCATAGTTCTTCCGCGTGTTTATTCTCTTATTCCTATCCCAGTGAGGTGAATTATGCGTTATTTTGGCTTTGACCTTGGTGACGGCGAAAGCTGTGTCGCCCTCTATTCCGACCAGCACATCGCTCCCATTATCCTCCCTGTCCACGGGCGCAACAGCTTCATCACCGCCCTCGCCCGCTATGACGGTCATCCCGTCGTTGGCGCACTTGCCAGCGATAACCCCCAGGCTGAAGACCTCCGCGTCTGCTTCAAGCGCAACTTCCGCACCAACAGCGATTTCGTCAACCAGACCGTCGCCGCCTTCGCAAAAGGCGTCCTGACCGCCCTGCAAGACCATAGCGTCGTCCGCCATATCATGGAGACGGAAGACGTCAGTTTCATTGTGGGCTGTCCGGCGGATTGGGCGGAAAGCGACCGCACGCGCTATGCATCCCTGTTGATGGCGGCGGGGCTGCCCAATGTGCGTATCGTGCCAGAATCGCGGGCGGCATTCCTGTCCGCGTCGACAGCGGAAGAGGACGAAACGCTCCGCCGGGCGCTGATGGACTGCGCGCTGGTGATTGACCTTGGCTCCTCCACCATGGATTTAGCGTATGTCTGCGACGGGCGGGAGTACGCCGTCAGCACAATGGGCGTGCAGCTGGGCGGCGGTATGCTGGATGAGCTGCTGCTGGAGCGGGCGGTAGACGCGCTGTGCGCAGAGGAAGCGGAACTTGTGCGGGAAATCCTGCGCGAAAAAAGCGCGTGGAAGAGCCGGATGATGCTGTCCGCGCGGCGGCTCAAGGAGCAGTTCTTCACGCTCGGCACGGGCGAAGAGCTGACGAAGCGCGAGACGATTTTTTGCGAGGGGCGGCATGTGCTGAACCTCACCATCAGCGCCGCCATCGTCGAGGAGCTGTGCGAGCGCCCGTCACCGCTATTGGAGGGTGAATCCTTCCGCAGCCGGATGATGAACTGTCTGCTGATGGCGCAGCAAATGACGGCGCAGCGTCCGCCGAAGGTCGTGCTGCTGACAGGCGGCGCGTCGCGGATGACGTTCTTCCAGCAGCTTTGCCGTGAGACATTCCCGGACAGCGTGCTGCACGTTTCCGCCACGCCAGAATTTGACATTGCGCGCGGATTGGCGTACGCGGGACATGTGGACGAAATGGTCGGTCGGCTGAAGGCAGATGCCGCGGCATATGTAGAAAGCGATGCGGTGGAGCAGAAGGTGCAGTCCGCTATGCCCGCGCTGACGGAGCAGCTTTCCGACGCAATGGCGCGTCAACTGACGGACAGCGTGCTCGTGCCGGAATACCGAAAGTGGCGGCAGGGCGAAACGGCAACACTGGGCGACATGGAAGATGCGTGCCAGAAGCAGGCGGAATCGCTGCTGATGTCACCGGAATGGAGCGCAGCGCTGTCAGAAGTGGTCTCGCCGTGGCTGGACAACATTCTGATGGACGTGCAGCGTGACCTCAACCGCCTTTGCGAGCAGTATGGCGTGGATGTGCAGCGCTTGCAGATTCGCCAAGCAATGGTAACAACGAGCACCCTGCCGATGCGGGACAATCTGCCGATGCCGGAAATGCCGCTGATGGAGGTGCTGCTGGATATTATCGTCGCGATGATGGCGGCGAACCTCTGCGGTGGCAGCGGGATTGCGCTGATTGCGTCCGGTCCGATGGGGATGGTCATCGGTGCGGCAATTGGGCTGATTGCCATGTTCGTCAGCCGTCCTGCGCTGGACAAGCTGACCCGTCCGCTGATGCGGCAGATGAACATCCCCAAACTTCTGCGGAAGACGGCGAATGAACAGCGGCTGCTCAGCGACAGCAATCAGAAAAAGATGGCGCAGACAATTCGGGATGCGCTGGCAGAGGACGAAGCGCTGCAAGTTGGGCTTTGCACGCAGATTGGGCAGTGCATTGACGGCGCGATTCTTCGCCTGACGGAAGAAAAGGGCATGGCCGTGGTATGATAATACTAATTCGATTCTAAAACATGGCATCGAGCATAGCAGATTTTTCGTT
>ERZ773157.3285-NODE-3285-length-11003-cov-9.414048_pt1 | contig 11003 bp, 7 predicted proteins | sample MGYA00511480_ERZ773157 | MGnify/ENA primary metagenome ERZ773157 (study PRJEB29015, sample SAMEA2737863) | human gut metagenome | biome: human gut; feature: human-associated habitat; material: faeces | place: China | collected 2012 ... | reverse complement strand
CCAAGAATTGCTTTAGCAATTCTTGCAAAGCAAAGCGCTGGCTTTGCTTTTTTATTGAGGATTATTTAGGTTGGCTTGATATTCGCGTGGTGATATACCCTCGTTTTTTTTGAAAACTTTACTAAAATAAAAACCATTACAAAAACCCAATTGATCAGCAATCTGCGTTACAGTAAACTGTTTGCTGGATAGTAAGATTTTGGCCTGCTCAATGCGGTATTTTTCAAGAAAAGCAAAAATAGTCTCACCAGTTACTTCCTTAAATTTACGGTTCATGTAATCAAAATTATGATGAAATTGTTTTTCTAAAAGGACACTTGTGATTTTTGTTTTGTAATTACTTTTCAGATAAGAAAGTAATGGGAGCGCGGAAAATGTGCCAATGTTATTTGGTGGAAATAACGCATTAATATGTGCACGACATATTTTTAACAGCAGCATTGCAAAATTGCAATTTATCATGCTTTGATGATAAGGGCTACCCGGTACTGCATTGTTTGTGGCAGATATAATTTCATTAAGGATTTCATAATAAGAAGCTCCTGAAAGTGTTGCATTCTTTGGAATAAGTATTTGTTCGCATGGTTTGTACTGTAATGGGGAAGCATTAAGTTCACTATGCATTGAAAGAAATTGGTGATAAACTTCTTCTTCGGACAGCAACAGTTCTTTTTGTGGGTTCCATTGAAAATGAATATAGTAATAACTTACCGGAGAATTACTTTGGACACCAAAGTGGCATTTATCAGGACATAATAGCAGGGTCTGTCCGGCACTTAAGTGGTAAATAGTATCTTCTTCCTGCAAAAGCATACTGCCATTTGTGATGAAATATAGAATCCAGTCAGATGGGGTGCGGCGAAAATGCTTGTTAGGAGCAGGAACAGAAACTGATCCGGACAATGTAACGTGTGGAAGAGATTGTAAATTGGTTATAAAATATGTTTGTTTCATAAACTACTCCTTAAAAGTCGCTATTATATATGTTTGCGTCGCTATAAATCATGGAATACCAGTTGCGAAAATGGTAACATAGGAAGAGCAATAAGTCAATTACGATTAAAGGAGGGAATGAAAATGCTGAAAAATAATAAAAGAAGTTTACAAGTGACAGCAATTGCTGTAACCGTCACATTATTGCTTGCCGGAGCATCTGGGCAAGCGGCTGCAAAAGCAAAAAAAATTAAGATCAATCATAAGAAAATGACACTCGCGGTTGGTCAAAAACGAGCACTAAAAGTAAAAAATACAAAAAAGAAAGTGAAATGGATCAGTAAAAATAAAAAAGTTGCTATTGTTAATAAAAAAGGGATTGTTACAGCGAAGAAAAAGGGATCAGCAAAGATTGTTGCACGTATCGGAAAGAAAAAATATACTTGCAGAGTAACGGTTAAGCCGAACAAAAAGAGAGCAAAAATAAAGAGTACTAAGAAACCGACTTATACAATGCGTCCAATTGCATCAAAAGTACCGGTAGTGTCTCAAAAGCCGACGATTGTACCAACAGCAACGGTTAATCCAACGCCAACACCGATACCATTACCGACAGTGAAGCCGACACCTGTTCCGGATGAGGGGTGGCAGACCGGGAAGGTCAGCGGATCAGAAGAAGATTATAATAAATATTTTGTATTAAATATGAAAGACTATACAAAGAAACAGAAAGGAACGGTGCTTGGAACGATTGAAAGCATTACGTATCCATCCAAAGTTGTTGGAGCAGAACGCGAAGCATATGTGTATTTGCCACCACAGTATGATAGCAGCAAAAAATATCCGGTATTATACATGATTCACGGAATTGGCTGTGAGAGAGGACAGTGGGTTGGCATGTCCTTAAAAAATATATTAAGCAATATGATTTGCAGAGGTGAGGTTGCACCATTTGTAGCTGTTATACCAAGTGTTGTTCCAAAAGATGGAGTGTCGTCAAATACGCTGGGACCGGAGAATATTGGTGCATTCACCATGTTTGAACAGGAGTTTTTACAGGATCTAGAGCCATATATCCTTGAAAACTTTGCCGTGTCATCCGACAGAAAAGATACCGGAGTATGTGGTCTGTCTATGGGAGGCATGGAGGCATTACATTTAGGATTTGCCATTAAAGATCATTTTAATTATATTGGATCTTTTTCAGCCGCACCGACATTGGATCAAAGTATATTAAATACGAATGGTTGGAAAAATGTGCCGGAAACCGTACTCCTTTGTAGTGGGACAGCAGACACAACAATAGGAGATAATCCTTATAACTATCATAAAACATTGGAAGAGAACAAGGTGGATCATATTTGGTATATGTATCCGAACGGTACACATGAAGAAAAAGTATGGCAAAACGGATTGGTAAACTTTTTGCTTAGAAGTTATCGGTAACAAGAGAAAGTTTTCGTATGTAATTGCGGAGACTTCGTAGATTATGCTTTCAAAATAACCTTTTAGATTAAGAAACCGACATATGCAGTAGGATAATGAAAATGTATAATGCATTTCTGAATAATTCCTACATATATGTCGGTTCTTGCATGTTATGGGGAAAGGGAGTGCTTGTAGAGAACAACATTCATTGAAACAAAATAGGACAATATGTTATGATATGTTTTAGCAATGATTGAGAGATCAATGCGGAAAGGGGACATATTGTGATAATTCTATTGGTAGAGGATGATACTGCATTGGCAATGGGAACAACATATGCTTTAGAGAGCGAGGGGATGCAGGTTATACATACGACAGATTGTGCACAGACGAGGAAAGTATATGGGACAGATCAAAAGATCGATCTTGTTCTGTTGGATGTCATGCTTCCGGATGGAGACGGGTTTTCGTTGTGTGAATGGTTAAAAGGAGAACAGCCGGATATTTCGGTCATCTTTTTGACGGCATTAGAGGATGAGGGGAATGTTGTGCATGGCTTACAGTATGCAGATGACTATATTACCAAACCATTTCGCACGAAGGAATTGATCGCGCGGATATATGCAAATACCAGAAAATATCAGAAAAACATATCGAATCTGACCGAAACTGCGGATGACAAGATAACATATTATTTGTCCGACAGTGTAGACAGCAAGAAGATGCACAAGCTATCCGAAAATATGGACAGCAAAAAGAAATCAATCTTTTATTTAGATGAAAAAAATATGCAGGTATACCGGGAAGGTGTTCCGATCACATTAACGCCTAGTGAATATCGTCTGTTTCAGACACTTTACGATCATCGAGGCCAAATATTGACCCGTGAACAATTGATGGAGCAGTTATGGTCTGTGGACGAGGCCTTTGTAGATGACAACACGTTGTCCGTTTATATGCGCAGGCTGCGTCAGAAAATTGATCTGGATCAGGAAAAATCATGTATTGCGACGATTCGTGGTGTGGGCTATAGAATGGGAGAGGAATAAGTTTATGCAGGAAAAAATAGTAAAACAATATGTTTGTATATCACTCGTATTATGTCTGCTGACTGCGCTTTTGTGTTATGGGATATATTTGGTATTGCCAATGCTTGGTTGGGATATGGCAATGACGCATATGAAATATATCATGGCATTTGTCTGTATACTTGTACTTTGGGGGTACAGTATTTGGTATGTGGGAAACATATGCCATAAAATTGATAAGGCAAGCGATGTGTTTGCGGAAATATTAGAAGATAGTGTTAAACCGGATCGCGCAAAGACGTCTATAGAAGTTTGGAATGAAAAATTATCATCTAGTAAACAGGAAGGTGCGGTCGGACGATTAGAGCATCACATACTAGAGAGTGTACGCATTTTGGGACAGAGAGAAATATCGAGCCGAAAGGAACAGCAATATCTCAAAAAAATGATGACAGATATATCACATCAGATCAAAACACCGCTTGCATCGTTGCAGGTTTTTTTGGATATTTTTGAGCAAAAGTTTACACAACAGTCTGATGACACGGCTGTTATTGATATGGTGCATCAAGCACAAAAGCAATCGATCCGGATACACCGTCTGGTCATTGGATTGCTTAAATTGACAAGACTCGAATCCGGTATGTTAACGCTGCAAAAACAACCGGTGAATCTGAACATTCTGTTGCAGGAATGTGTGCAGTCTGTCTGCGCAAATTATATAGATAAAGATTTAAATGTTGTGTTGTCCGGAGATCCGGAGGTGTCTATTTGTTGTGACCGTGAATGGACGTTAGAAGCGCTTGATAATCTTTTGAAAAATGCCGGAGAGTATAGTGAATCACACGGAAAAATTGAAGTAACCTGGTCTGCTTCGGAGATGGCAATTATCGTAAAGATTACGGATCATGGTGCAGGGATCGCTGCAGAAGAATTACCAAAGATTTTTAATCGCTTTTACCGTGTACATCCGTCTGATGCATCGACAGAAGGAGTCGGCATCGGACTGGCACTTGCCAAAGAGATCATCGAGAAACAGGGAGGCTCCCTTGTGGTAGAGAGCAGTACGAACAAGCCAAGTTATACAAGCTTTGAAATTGTATTTTTGCTTCACTGATCGCAGAAGTCATTTTTTGGTGGCTGCAAAATGCTATATAGTCATTGACATAATAAGCAATATGTGGTTGTGGGGGATTTGAGGTATGGGAAGTTTGGGTTGCTTATCCTGCGAATCTTACAAAATTGTAAGATGGAAATTCACGGAAATGTAAGGTCAGATTGCTATAATGAAACTGCACCGGGGGACTGCGAAAGGAGTTGTCTGGGAGCGGAAAGGGAGAAAGGGAGCGGAAAAATGGCATTTTTGGAAGTAAAAAATCTAACCAGGATCTATGGGAAAAAAGAGAATGCATTGGTAGCATTGGACCACGTGAGTTTTGACGTGGATAAGGGAGAGTTTATCGCGGTGACCGGAGCCAGTGGCTCTGGCAAATCTACTTTGCTGCATTTGCTTGGTACGATGGACGAGCCGCAGGAGGGAGAGGTGTTTTTTGAGGGAGAAGATATCTTAAAGCTAAAAGAGAAACAGAAAGCGGTATTTCGACGTAGACAGATTGGCTTTGTATTTCAGGAATATAACCTTGTGCCAATCCTCAATGTAGCGGAAAATATACAAATGCCGGTACGGTTGGATGGCAGACGTATGGATGAGGAGTATTTGCAGCGATTAATACATGTTCTTGGATTAGAAGGTCGTGAGAAACATTTGCCGCAGGAACTGTCCGGTGGACAAAAACAGCGCGTGGCGATCGGGCGTGCGCTTGCTGCACATCCCAGCCTTTTGTTTGCGGATGAACCGACCGGCAATTTGGATCATCAGAATGGTTTGGAAGTGATGAGTTTATTGAATCAGGCAATCCGTGAATTTTCCTTAACACTGCTTGTTGTAACACATGATCCGACGATTGCGGCAATGGCGGATCGTGTCATCACCTTGTCGGATGGCGTGATCTTATCGGACGTCAAAGTCAAACATGCCTTGTCCTCCGATGTGAAAGGACAGGGTGAGAGTGATGAATAAGTTCAGATATTATGCAATGTTGGCGATCCGCTATCGCTTGAAACATCCGCTTCAGACATTGTATTCGTTGATCGCGATCATGATCGCGGTGGTCTTATGTTTTTGCAGCATTACTTTGGGGATGGAGCTGCTGGATTATCCATATTATGCGGCGATGAAAGAGCGAAAAGGCTGCGAACTTACTATTAATGAATTTGCAGTGGGACAGGATTCGATTACGGACGAGGACATGTGGACGCTGCAGAAGTTTCAGGAAATGGAGAAAAAGGCTGCGGCACTTCCTGAAGTAGGGCGGACGTATTTATATAAATTGCCGAGCACCGAGGCAGTGTCAGAGGAAGATGCTGTCGATGAAAGCGGCGATGCAGCAAATGATACAGAGGAAGATGTAGCCGCCGATGACAGCGATGCAGCAAATGATACAGAGGAAAATGTGTCTTCGGACAACAGCGTACCGGCAGACGAACAATATGAGCTGTATGTGAAAGTAAAAGATAATTCGAATCTCAATCAGTCAGCGAAATTCATTGAAAAAAAGTTGGGCTATCAGGTACAGGTCGATCCTGATATACAAGTGCATTTAGGTCAGGGCAGCGCTGATGATTCTCTGACGGTGGCAGCCGAAAAAGCAATTTTTGCGATGGTGGGAGCTGTATTTGCACTATTTGCCATGCTTGTGATCCGCAATACCATGATGCTTCCTGTTTTTGAACGAATGAAGGAGTATGGAGCCTTTCGCTGCGCCGGGATGAGCAGTGGACAGTTATATTGTATGCTCAGTGTTGAGGGGATTTTGTTGACACTCATCAGTACCGTTTTTGGGACAGGTGTTGGCTTCGGTATTTTGAAACTGGGAGAGGGAATGCTCAACGCGCAGATGGATCTTAATGTCCCATTAGTGATCCATTTTCGGCTGAGCGCTGTACTTCTCAGTGGTTTATTATGTATCGGAGTGACAATGTTAGCATTGCTGGAGCCGGCAAGACAGGCCTCCAAACAGTCGGTGACTCGTGTATTGCAAGGGGGCAGCTATGGCATAACAAATACATCAAAAACACGCCAAGTGAAGCACAAAAACCATTGGTGCAGTCGCTTTATGGGACGTATTTTTGGTGCAGAATGGGAATATGCCATGCGCAGTATGTCTAGAAGCCCGGGAGGGCAGTTTTATCTTTTTGTTGGAGTGACTGTGAGTATGATGCTGTTTGCTATTGTATTTACAAGTATTGACAGTACCTATGCGACGTTTGAAAACAGCTTGCAGGGGTCGCATCAGGAATATTCGGAAGCACTGGTTTCGGAAGGAACGAGCACATTATCGGAGCTGAAAGATCGGAGCGAAGAGTTACGGAAGTTAAAAAGTGTGAAAAATGCAGGGGTATATTTACAGAGTGATTTTGCGTTGAGTAATCTCAATGTTATGGCACACTACAAAGATTTGGATACGAGCAGAACCTTTTTGTCGGTAGCCGGATATGATAAAAAGCATTTGGATCATTTGAAAAGACAATTAGTTGCGGGAAGTATTGATTACGATAAGCTGGTTCGCGAGCATGGAGTAGTATTGTGTGATTACGAATACAATATAAATACGAGTAATGGTGATGCGACGGCAACAGACAAACGATTGACAGACTATAAGGTTGGCGACAGCATAGAGGTGATCAGTAGAGAAGCAGACGCACAGGTGACCAAAGATATCAGAGCAGTCAAGCAGGCGATGGACAAAAAGCAGCAAGAACCGGATGAAAAAGCAGATCCTAAGATCATAAAAAAATACTGGGATAAGGTTACTGCTCTTGTCCGAAAAAAGGGATACGACATTTCGAAGTATCAGAAGACGCAGTTATGGTCTCAAATGTATTACAGTTATTTTTCTCTGCGAAGTCTTATGGAACAATGCAAAATCGATGCGGGCAGCGTAGAGCATTTTAAGATACAGGCAATCATAAAGGAAGATACATATAACTCATCTTGGATGACAAGCTACGTACCAAGTCATGTCGGCATTATGATGGCAGACCAATCATTGTTTCAATACTTTATTCCGAGTGCCTCTTATGAGAATATGACGGAATTAGATGGGAGAAGCTATGGAAGGCTTAGCCTCGGTGTAGGCGTAAACAGACATCTGCGCTTTCCGACGGATGAGATCAATGCATATGTCAAAAAATGCAATCAAAAATATACAGATGCAAATTATCATTGGGCGACACTGTATGAAACCGGATATGATGACATTACTTATTCCGATATATATGGAGAGATACAAAATACACTTGATCTCGTGCGGACATGCGGCTTGGCAGTGGGAGGATTTTTGCTGTTGATCTGCTTAATGCAGATCTATAATGTTACGATGGCAAACTTATCGACACGCAGGCAGGAAATCTATCTGTTCCGTGTGGCAGGGATGACCAGAGGACAGTTGCAGCGTATGATATTTTTGGAAAATGGGATCAGTTGTCTGGCAGGCATTTTGGCGGGTATCGCCTGTGGTTACATGGTAAGTCATTATGCCATCACGCAGATCATGGCACAGGATGGTGGTCTGGCATCAAGATCCGGTGGTGTACTTTATGTATGGCCAATTGGTAAGATCGTGCTGATAGCGGTTGTGATCTATGTATTTTGTATGCTTGCAGGACATGTCAAAAAGAAAATGATAAAAAATTAGCACTCACTCTTGACGAGTGCTAATAAAAGTGATATAACAATCATCAGAGGGACCAAAATAGTCAGATAGTATACTACATAGTTCAGCATTAGCAGGCTATGTAGGCATATGGATTTGTTTGAGACAGAAAGGATTGGTGATTGTATGAATATCAGTAAATTTACACAAAAATCACAGGAAGTAGTACAAGGCTGTGAGAAAATCGCCATGGATCATGGTCACCAGGAAATCGGTCAGGAGCATATGCTATCCGCTATGATGACAGTAGATGATAGCTTGATCCGCAAACTGATCGAGAAAATGGGAATTGCACCGGAAGCATTTCAGGCGCAGATAGAAGGACTTTTACAAAAACGTCCAAAGGTTGTCGGCGGCGATCTTCGGATTGACAAATATTTAAATGAAGCATTGATTTATGCGGAAGATGAAGCAAAACGGATGGGAGATGAATATGTTTCCGTAGAGCATCTGTTTTTGAGTGTATTAGCGCATCCGAGCAAAGAGATCAAGCAGTTGTTTAAGCAGTGTCAGATTGATCGAGAACGATTTTTGCAGGTGCTTTCTGAGGTGCGTGGTAATCAGAGGGTTACCAGTGACAATCCGGAATCAACGTATGATACGTTGGAAAAATATGGTACAGATCTGGTAGAACGTGCCAAAGATGGCAAGCTGGACCCGGTGATCGGACGAGATGCGGAAATTCGTAATGTTGTGCGTATTCTTTCACGTAAGACGAAAAATAATCCGGTCTTGATCGGTGAACCCGGTGTTGGTAAGACTGCCGCTGTTGAGGGCTTGGCACAGCGTATTGTTCGCGGAGATGTGCCGGAAGGACTCAAAGACAAGAAGATCTTTGCGTTGGATATGGGTGCCTTGGTAGCGGGTGCGAAATACCGTGGCGAATTTGAGGAGCGTTTGAAAGCGGTTCTTGAAGAAGTGAAGAAGAGTGAAGGACAGATCATTCTGTTTATTGATGAGCTGCATACGATTGTCGGTGCCGGCAAGACCGATGGCGCTATGGACGCCGGCAATATGCTCAAACCAATGCTTGCCAGAGGTGAATTACATTGTATTGGTGCTACGACATTGGATGAGTATCGTATGTATATTGAAAAAGATCCGGCATTGGAACGTCGTTTCCAGCCGGTTATGGTCAATGAACCAACAGTGGAAGATACAATTTCAATACTGCGTGGCCTGAAAGAACGCTATGAAGTATTCCATGGTGTCAAGATTACGGATTCTTCGCTGGTGGCAGCCGCAACGTTGTCCAACCGATATATTTCGGATCGTTTCCTGCCTGATAAGGCGATCGACTTGATCGATGAGGCCTGTGCCATGATCAAGACAGAGTTAAATAGTATGCCGGCAGAACTCGATGAAGAGCGCAGACGTATTATGCAGATGGAAATTGAGGAGGCAGCACTTAAGAAAGAGACCGATCATTTGTCTGTGGAACGTTTGGAAGAACTGCAAAAAGAAATGGCAGAACTTCGTGATGACTTCAATGCCAAGAAAGCAAAGTGGGATAGCGAAAAGGCATCTGTCGATACGGTAAATAAGTTGAAAGAGCAGAGAGATGCGCTTCGTACAGAGATTGAAACGGCAAAGCGCAACTATGATCTGAACCGTGCTGCAGAGATCCAGTATGGACAATTGCCGGAGTTAGAGCGACAGCTTGAGGCAGCAGAAGAAAAGGCAAAAGCAGAAGATCGTACTTTGGTGCAGGAATGTGTTACCGAGGAAGAGATTGCCAAAATTATTTCTCGATGGACAGGAATTCCGATCGCCAAACTTACGGAAGGCGAACGAGAAAAAACACTGCATTTGGAGGATGAACTGCACAAACGTGTCATTGGACAGGAAGAGGGCGTCCGTTTGGTCGCAGAAGCAATCTTACGTTCTAAGGCAGGTATCAAAGATCCTACGAAACCAATTGGTTCTTTCTTGTTCTTAGGACCGACAGGTGTTGGTAAAACAGAACTTGCTAAGAGCTTGGCGGCATATTTGTTTGACGACGAGACGAATATGGTTCGTATTGATATGAGCGAATATATGGAGAAACATTCCGTGGCTCGTCTGATCGGAGCGCCTCCGGGATATGTTGGATATGAAGAAGGTGGACAGCTCACCGAAGCAGTACGCCGTAAACCGTATTCTGTAGTACTGTTTGATGAGATTGAAAAAGCACATCCGGATGTGTTTAATGTATTATTGCAAGTGTTGGACGATGGGCGAATTACCGATTCACAGGGTCGTACCGTTGATTTCAAAAATACAATATTAATATTAACTTCTAACATTGGTTCCTCATATTTGTTGGAAGGCATTGATGAAAATGGAGAGATCAGCGAAGAAGCACGTAAAGCGGTACTGGATCAACTGCACGCTTCTTTCCGTCCGGAATTTTTGAATCGTTTGGATGAAACGATCCTCTTTAAGCCGCTTCGTCCGCAGGATATTACGGGTATTATCGATATTTTGCTTGCAGAGCTGAATGAACGTTTAGCAGAAAAAGAATTGCATGTATCTTTGACAGATGCTGCCAAAGCGTTTGTTACAGAGCAGGCATATGATCCATCCTTTGGTGCACGTCCGTTGAAACGGTACTTGCAGAAGAATGTAGAGACACTGTTAGCCAAAAAGATTCTTCGTGGCGATGTGCATATGGGCGAGGAGATCATGCTGGATGTTAAGGATGACGCATTGTATATACAGTAACTAAAACTTCCCATACCGGAAGTTATTGCCCGAATCACATATTGCTTATTATGTTGATGGTCTAATTATATTTTGCAGTCACTATATAGTGAGTCCTGCCATCAAGAAACTATAGCAATTGCTTTGCCGCAATTAG
>ERZ773157.3276-NODE-3276-length-11027-cov-9.211903_pt1 | contig 11027 bp, 8 predicted proteins | sample MGYA00511480_ERZ773157 | MGnify/ENA primary metagenome ERZ773157 (study PRJEB29015, sample SAMEA2737863) | human gut metagenome | biome: human gut; feature: human-associated habitat; material: faeces | place: China | collected 2012 ... | reverse complement strand
CCTCTTGAACCCCATTCAAGCGCGCTACCAAAACTGCGCTACACCCGGATATCTGCAAGCGGTTATCGCTCACAGCTCAATTAGTATACTTGATTCAGGGTGTTTTGTCAAGCTTTTTCTGCCAGGTTTTTGCAAATAAATTTTCAAAACTCCGGCTCGTTTTCCTGCAGCGGCTGATCCCTTGCGGGAAACGTTTCAAATTCAACAGTGGCAAGTGCAATTGCAAACACACTCTCGGCACCGGCTGCCAGCAGCGCCTGTGTGCAGGCTGCTGCCGTGGCACCGGTGGTGATCACATCGTCTACCAAAAGCACCTTTCTGCCCTCCACAAGTTCCGTGTCCGTCACCCGGAAGGCACCCGCCACATTGGCAAGGCGCTGCTCAAAGGGCAGGCCCGCCTGATGCCGCTTTGCACGAGTGCGGCCCAGTGCTTTCGGGTACAGCGGTATCCCCAGTGCGCGGGCCAGCGGCACCGCCATGAGCTGCGGCACATCGTAGCCGCGCGCTCTGCCGGATGCCGGTACGGGAACGATGCAGTCGTACCCAAGGGACATGCCTTCCACAAGCTCCGGCACCGGTTCTGCACCGGCCATATGCATCTCGCTGCCAAAGGCCAGCTTTGCCAGCCAGAGGCCCAGCTCCACCGCCGCCCACGGTGCAGCATGGTATTTTGTATGCAGGATGCCGCGCCGCACACAGCCCTCATACCGGAACGGTGCTGCTGCACCGGTCAGTTCCCCTAAATAATGCTGAGAAGCGTCCAGCCGCATTCCCGGCTTCCTGCGCAGCGCTTCCAGCTCCGCGGCACAATCCGGGCAGACAGGCACACTGCCCAGCACCCGATCACAAAACGGGCAGCGGCGTGGGTACACCAACTGCCTTGCCCCGCGCAGAATGCGGCGCGGGACGCTGTAATAATCCATCAGTCCTTTTTAACGGCCACGATCACACGCACGCGCTTGCCCGCAGCACAGCCAAAGTTATCGTACCAGCCGGTCAGGTAGTAGCCCTCCGAGTTGACCTCGGTCAGCTTGGTGGCGTAGTACTGACCCTTGTACCACAGATACACCTGTGCGTCGTCCGCCATCTCAAAGCGGGTGCCGTTGCTCATGACCGACGCTGCACCCACCTGATCGATCTTCATGGGCATGAGCTGGACCATCGTCCGCACGCTGCCGGTCGTCTCTCTGCGGGCTGCAACACCACCTACCAGCACCGGATATTTGACGTTGGTGGTGAAAGCTACCTGCGAACCATTGACATAGCACACATAGGTAGCACCGCCGCCAATATAGCGGAAGATGGACGCATACGGTTCGCCTACAAGGCTGCCCACCTGCCGCAGACCAAGGCTGAGCAGGCTATCCGTGTTGGCTGTGATCTTCTGCCACAGAGTGGAGAGGATGTCGCCGTTGATCACACCCCACAGCACTTCGCTGGTGGTGGGCACCAGAACATCCTTCAGGTCGTCCACGATCTTATCCTGCGTATCCGTGCTGTCGCTCTTGCCGGTGGAAATGATCTTGGCCAGCGTCTGCAGTTCCGAGTAGTTGACTGCCACATTCTTGATATCATCCAGCACGCCGTAGGTCCACAGGTCGCCGGTGACATCATTCAGGATCAGGCGGTCGATCTCGCCCTTCTCATTCAGCGTATAGTAGCGGACGTTCAGAAGATTCAGGTCTGTCCCCGCTAGGCGGCTGGGACGAACCGTCCCAGCCACACCCTCCGCAGTTGTATCCAGAATTTGTACATCGTCGGCAAGGGCATAGCTGCCCAGTGCCGTTGCATCTGCATTGACCTTGCCGGTAACGACCTTGTTCTCGATGCCGCTCACGGACTCGCCTTCCGGCGTTACGCGGATCTCTACCAGCCAGCCCTTGGGGTAGTTCAGGCTTTTGTCCACATTCACAGTGCGCTGAACACCATCGGTGCACATGACAGCCACGCGCTGCAGCACATCCGCGCCGTTATCTTCCACAAGGCTGCGGGCTGCGCCCTGCACCACGCCGTAGAACACCTCGTCGGCCTCTGCGCCGGTAATAACATCCGCCGCCTCATTGTTCATGCCCAGCAGCAGAGTGACCACTTCGCCCACGCCGCCGCCGTTCAGGCTGGACACCTTGGAAGCCACTGCTGTGCTGCCCAGCTGATAGCTGGTGCCCGCCACTGTAACCGCCGTGGGAGCGCTTGCACTGGGCGAAACCGCAGTGATGCGGCCCGCAGCACGGCGAGTATAGATCCATACCGTCTGCAGACTCTCGCTGTAATAATACACATCGTAACGGTTCAACTCTGCCGAAGCCGAGACCTTATCGTTGCGGTACACGCTCAACGGCGTAAAAGGCAGCTGGGTGCCTTCCGCTGCCACAAAGGGGCCCTTCAGACTCTTGAGCATCACGGTAGAGGTGTCCACCTGGCCATTGGAGACGGTAAAGCCCAGACTGGTACCGTAAGCGCTGCCGGAAGCGGTGTTGGCGGTGAGGGTATTATACAGCAGCAGAGCACAGTCCTCATAGTTCATGGCCTCGCTCTGGCTGCGGTTCAGCTGGTTGCGCAGGCCCAGTTCCTGCGCCTTGTTCAGCTGTGCCGTCGGGAACACGCCGTTGAGGTCGGTCATTTTATAGCCCAGCAGCTTGAGCGCTGCGGTGCAGGCTTCTTCCAGCGTGACCACATTATCCGGGCGGAATGTACCATCGGTATAGCCGTTCATCCAGCCCTGCTGCACCGCAATGCGCACATAGGGTGCCCACTGAGAGCTGCCGGGCACATCCTTATACAGTGTGCCCAGATTACCCTGCTGGCTGGCGCTTTCGCGGTAGGCCGAAAAGGAGACCAGCATCTTGGCAAATGCACCGCGGGTGACGGCAGCATCCAGACTGCCGGTCTGGCTGGTATCCATAGCGCCCAGCGTGATGGCCGTCTGGATGGCCGAGTTGTTCAGGCTGGCCGCCGATGCCGGAAGCACCAGCACGGATACAGCCAGGCATGCTGCAAGCAGACATGCGAAAAGACGTTTTTTCATAGGTATATTCCCCTTCCTTGGTGTTTTGCAGTCCGGCGCAACGCCGGCAGAGAAGAGTTCAGTCATAGCGCAATGCTTCAATGGGGTTGAGCCGCGCTGCGCGCTTTGCGGGCAGGTAGCCGAACAGCACGCCAATCCCCACCGAGATGCCAAAGGCCACTGCGATGGAATTGAAGGACGGGCTGACCGTGACCGTTGTGCCGCTGGTGAACATGGGCAGCACCTTGTTTGCTCCCATGGATACGATGTAGCCCAGTGCAATGCCCAGTGCGCCGCCGAGGGCCGAGGTGGTGGCTGCTTCCACCACGAACTGCGACAGAATGGTGCGTTCCTTGGCACCCAGTGCCTTGCGAATGCCGATCTCGCGGGTGCGCTCAGTCACCGACACCAGCATGATGTTCATGATGCCAATGCCGCCCACCAGCAGCGAAATGCTGGCAATGCCGGTCAGGATCACGATGACCATGTTGATCATCTTGTTCATTTCCTCCAGCCACTCGCTGGCGCTGTAGACGTAATAGCCGTTATCCGAGCCAAGCAGGTGCTGCAGCTCGCCTTCCACTGCAGACTTTGCTTCGTTGGCGCGGCTCTCATCCTCCATGACTGCGGCATAGTTGCTCACTATGCTCTGGCTGGACAGGCGCATGGCCGTGGTATAGGGCAGATAAACGCAGTCGTCGTCGCTGCCCTGCTGCATGTCCGGGTCGCTCACCTTTGCCGCCAGCACGCCCACGATGCGGAACTTGTTGGCACCGATCTTGAGCGTCTGGCCAAGGCCGTTGCCGCCAAAGGCCACACGGTTGAGGTAATCGCCGATGACACACACATGCTTGTTATCCTTCATATCCATGTACTGCAGGCCGCGTCCCTGCGCGATCTGGTAATTTTTCATGGCGGAATAGTTCTCGTCCACGCCGCTGATGTTGGACCAGCGGTAGCTGGTAGTGCCGATCTTCAGCGTGCCGCTGCCGCTGAAATCGATCTGCGGCGAAATGGACTGGATCAGCTCCGGGTACTCCGTGGGCAGCTTGTACATTTCCTCCACCGAAACGGTGCGGGAGCCGTTGCCCCACACCTGCACCGAAAGGGTGTTGGTACCCAGTGCCGAAAAGCTGTCGCGCATGCTTTTGGTCATGCCGTTGCCCAAGCCCACGATGACGATGACTGCCATAACGCCGATGATAATGCCCAGCATGGTAAGGAAGGTGCGCAGTTTGTTGCTCCACACGTTCTGGATGGCCTGACGGAAGGTTTCAATGATCATGCTTTCTCCTCCTCATCCGGCGTTTCCGGCAGCAGCGTGGGCTGCACCATGGCTTCCGGTGCATGGGCATCGCCATCGTAGACCACCCGCCCGTCCTCCAGACGGATGATGCGGTCTGCCTGCACCGCAATGGAATTATCGTGGGTGATGAGCACCACGGTGTGGCCCTCATCGTGCATCTGCTGCAGCATTCCCAGCACTTCGCGGCCGGTGTGGCTGTCCAGTGCGCCGGTAGGCTCGTCGGCCAGGATCAGCGCCGGCTCATTGACCATGGCGCGGGCAATCGCGACGCGCTGCTTCTGTCCGCCGGAAAGCTCATTGGGCTGGTGGCGCATCCGCTCGCCCATGCCGACGCGCTCGAGCCATTCCTTGGCGCGGCGGGTGCGCTCCCCTGCCGGGACGCCCGCATACAGCATCGGCAGTTCGACGTTTTTTAACGCGCTCTGGCGTCCGATCAGGTTATACGTCTGGAACACGAACCCGATTTTGCGGTTGCGGATGGCCGCCAGGTCGTTGTCGTCGGCGTCGTGGATGTTGACGCCGTCCAGCACGTACTCGCCCGCCGTGGGCTTGTCCAGCACGCCGATAATGTTCATCAGCGTGGACTTGCCGGAGCCGGACTCGCCCACGATGGCGACGAACTCGCCGGGGTAGACGGTCAGGTCGATACCGTGCAGAATTTCCAGCTCGTTCGGCTGGCCGATGTAGTAGCTCTTGCGGATGCCCTGCATCTGGATCAGGGGCTGCGCGGGGTGCGCGGCCTCCTCCCCTATCAGGCTCTTGGCAATATTCTGCGCAAACTGTTGTGTTTTTTCCGGCATTATTGACCTCCCGGGCCGCCGGGGCCGCCGCCGGGACCGCCCATGACGACGGTGCCCTCGGGCATATTGCTGCCGTCGCCGACGTAAAGGTCGCCGTTCTCCATCATCTGCACATCGCTGTCGGACGTGCCAGACTCAATGCCCTGGGTCAGGTCCGCCGTGGCGCGGATGACGTCGCCCTCGTTCAGGTCGCTGCCGGTGATTTCCACATAGTAGTCGTTGGTGTCGCCCTCGGTGACGGCGACCTGCTCAAAGGTCATATCGACGCCTTCTCCGCCAGTCTTGCGCAGCACGTAGGTGCTGCCGTCGTCGTTGGTGCCCACGGCGTCGCGCGGGACGGTAAAGACGTTGTCCTTGGTGCTGATGACGATCTCGACCTTGGCGGGAATGCCGACCAGCAGACCGCTGTCCTGCCCGTTGACCGTGACGGTAGCGCCGAAGCTGCCGCTGTCGTTGGCGACAGGGTCGATACGGGTCAGGGTACCGGTGACGGTGTCGTCCGTGGCGTCGCTGGTGATGTTGCACTGCAGGCCGGTCTTGAGCCTGCCGACGGAGCTGGCCGGGATCGTGACTTCCACCGTCAGGTTGTCCACATCCTGAATCGTGGCCACCGTGCCGCTGCACACCGCGCCCACCGTGGCGTCCAGCGCGGTGATCGTGCCGTCCATCGTGGCAGTCAGGGTGCAGTTCTCCAGTGCGGTCTGCAGATTGGTCAGGGTGTCATCTTCGCGCTGGGACTGCGCGAGCTTCGTCTCGGCGTTGTCCACGCTGCGGGACGCGCTTGTCGCGCTGTTCTGATAGGACTGCTGCGCCTGCTCCAGCGCCTCGCGGTACTGCTCAATTTTATTGTAGGTCTGGCTGACGGCGTCAAAGCCCTGCAGGCCCAGCTCCGGGATGCTGCACTGGCCCTTGGCGATATTTTCCCGGTTGGTGTAATCCGCGATCTGGCCCTGCAGGCCGTTTGCGCGGGCCGTGTCGCCGTCCTGCTGGGCCTGGGTCAGCTGAATGTTCAGGTTGGCAAGGGTGTTCTCGTATCCGGCGATCTCCTCGGCGTAGCGGGTGTACCAGTCGGTGACGATCTCACGGTTCGTCTTGCCGCTGTTGGCGGCGGACGCCATCGACGTATAGTAGTCATCCATGCCCAGCGTGTCGTAGTTCTTCTGCGCCTTATCGAGATTTTCCTGTGCCGTAGCCAGGTTTGTCGTCTGATCCTCGACGGCCTGGGTGTAGTTCTTCCGGGCGTCGGTCCGGGTGTCGCTGAGCTGCAGCTGCGCGTTGGCGATCTGCTTTTCCACGTCGGTGGTGTCCAGCGTGGCGATGACATCGCCCTTCCTGACCGTGTCACCGACAGCGACGTTGACTGCCGTGACCTTGTAGGTCTTGACGGAATCCGACGCCGTGACGCTGGCGCTGCTGCCGGCCTTGACCGTGCCGGTCACGCTGACCGTATCGCTCAGGGTCGTTTTGGTCAGCACGGTGGTGCGCACGAACTGATAGCTATCGGCGGCGGCCGCCTTGTCGGTCTTGCCCAGCATATTCACGAGGACGAGGGCCGCGACCAGCAAAATGGCCAAAAAGATCGTCAGCTTTTTGTGGCGTTTGACCCAGCCGAGCGGGCCGCGTCGGGTTTGTGTTTTTTCTGCCATACCGGGTTCCCTTCTGTTTTCGGAGATTTTTTGACAAAATTTAGTATATATTGCAAATGTGTTGGATTTTTGAAAGAAACATGAAAAAAGGCGGCACATCTTAGAAAGATGTGCCGCACGGACTTTTCTATAAGGCTTCCCCCTCGGGGGAAGCTGTCGCCCGCAGGCGACTGATGAGGGCAAAGCTTACGGCCACTTCCCATTCACGGGCAACAGCCACTAGGCCGCCCCTCATCCGGCCTCGGGCGGGGCCTCGGCCACCTTCCCCCACGGGGGAAGGCAACCTTACCGCTCCTCGCGGAAGTAGGCCAGACCCAGATGAGCCGGGGGCTGGTTTTCCTTCTTCTTGCGCATCGAAACGACGATCAGGACGATGATCGTGACGACGTAGGGCAGCATCTGCACAAGGTCGGTGATGTGGCTGGCCATCGTGATGCCGAGCAGCGTCGGCAGGAACTGGTACAGCCAATAGAGCATACCGAACAGGTACGCGCCCCAGATGGCGTTCAGCGGCTTCCAGGTCGTGAAAATGACCAGCGCCACGGCCAGCCAGCCCAGCGCCTCGATCTGGCCGGTGGTCGCCCAGATGCCCTGGTTGTAGTCCAGTACATAGTACAGGCCGCCGATGCCGCAGATGCCCGCGCCGATGCAGGTGGACAGGTACTTGTACAGCGTAACGTTGATGCCCGCGGCGTCCGCGGTGGCGGGGTTCTCACCGACGGCGCGCAGATTCAGGCCCGCACGGGTGCGGGTCAGGAACCAGTGCAGCACCACAGCCAGCAGGATCGCCGCATAGACGAGAAAACCGTAGGAGAACACGACCTGCCCGATGTCGCCCAGACCCGACAGCACGGGAATTTTGGCGCTGAACGCCTTGTTGGCGACGGGAGCGGCGGAGTAGCTGGCGCCGTTCAGGATAAACACGCCGAAGAAGTTTGCCACACCCATGCCGAAGGTCGTCAGCGCCAGACCGGTGACGTTCTGGTTGGCGCGCAGGGAGATGGTCAGGAACGCATAAATCAGGCCGCCCGCCATCGAGGCCAGAATGGCGCAGGACAGGGCGATGAGGATGCTGACAAAGCCGTTGGGGTTGGCAGCGCTGTTCTCATAGGCCCAGGCGCTGGCAAAGCCCGCGAAGCCGCCCAGGTACATGATGCCCGGCACGCCGAGGTTCAGGTTGCCGGATTTCTCGGTCACGGTCTCGCCCAGCGCACCGTACATGATAATTGTGCCAAACGGGATGGCGCGCATGATCCACGCAATCAGACTGCTGTGCATATCACTTGCCCTCCTTGTGTGCGCCGCGGGGGATGACGCGGTAGTTGATGAAGAACTCACTACCCAGAATGAAGAACAGGATGATGCCGGTGATGATGTCGGCAGCGTACTCGTTCAGCGAGTACGCAGACGCGATCTCCGACGCACCGCGCTCGAGAAAAACCAGCAGGAACGAAATGAGCGCCATATAGAACGTGTTGAACTTGGCCAGCCATGCGACAATAATGGCCGTGAAGCCGCGCCCGTTGGCGGACGCCGTGGAGATGGTCTGATCCTTGCCGGCCACGATCAGGAAGCCGCACAGGCCGCAGATCGCGCCGGAGATCAGCATCGTGCGCACCGTAACGCGGCGGACGTTGATGCCCGCATACCGCGCGGTGTTCTCGCTCTCGCCGACAACGCTGATCTCATAGCCCTGCTTGGAGAAGCGCAGATAGGCGTACATGACGAAGGTCAGCACGATGACCACAATGATGTTGATGGTGTAGCGCTGGCCCATAATGACGGGGAACCAGCCGGCCTTGGTCGCCTTGTTCAGCGTGCCGAGGCTCGACGCCTGGCCGCGCATGATGTTGGTCATGCAGGCAACAATGGACGTAGCAACGTAGTTCATCATCAGGGTGAACAGCGTCTCGTTCGTGTTCCAGCGGGACTTGAACCACGCGGGGATGAAGCCCCACAGTGCGCCCGCGGCAATGCTGCCCAGCGCCATGGCGGCAAACAGCAGCGGCAGCGGCAGATTGTTGCCCTGATACACCATGATGAGGGCGGCAGTCAGGCCGCCGATCAGGATCTGACCCTCGCCGCCGCAGTTCCAGAAGCGCATCTTGAAGGCCGGGGCCAGCGCGATGCCGACGCAGAGCAGCGTGGACAGGTCGCGCAGCATCCAGCTGAAGCGGGTCATGTTGGCGAAGGTGCCGCTCCACATGACGCCATAGACGGACAGCGGGTTCAGGCCGGTGACGAAAAAGATAAACAGCGCATCGACGACCAGCGCCAGCAGAATGGCGATGGCACGCACGGCGATCTTCTGGGGCATCGTCGTGCCCTCACGCTTGGCAATGCGCAGCAGCGGCTCGCGGGCCGCAGTGGCAGTCTGACTCATGCCTGCTCCTCCTTTACCAGGTTGGTCATTCGCAGACCGACCTCCTCCTTCGTGGTCTTGCGGCCATCGAGAATGCCGTTGACCTTGCCGCCGCACAGCACAACGATGCGGTCACACAGCTCCAGCAGCACGTCGAGGTCCTCACCGACGTAAATGACCGCCACACCGCGCTTTTTCTGCTCGTTGAGCAGGTGATAGATCGTGTAGGACGTGTTGATGTCCAGACCGCGCACCGCGTAGGCGGTCATCAGGACGATGGGGTCAGCGGCCAGCTCACGGCCCACCAGCACCTTCTGGACGTTGCCGCCCGACAGGCGGGAGACCGGGGTGTTCAGGTCGGGCGTGACGACGCCCAGCTCTTTCTTGATCGTCTCGGCCAGCGCCAGCGGGGCCTTGCGGTCCACGATGGGCGAATGGCCCTTGCCGTAGCTTTTCAGCATCATGTTGTCGGTCATGCCCATCGAGCCGACCAGACCCATGCCCAGACGATCCTCGGGCACAAAGGACAGGTGGATGCCCGCCTCGCGGATGGCCTTGGGGCTTTTGCCGACGAGCTGCACGGGTGCGGCAGCGTCGGGCGCGTAATACTCGATGCTTGCGCCGCTCTCGGCGGGCTGCAAACCGGCAATAGTCTCCAGCAGCTCCTTCTGGCCGTTGCCGGAGATGCCCGCAATGCCGAGGATCTCGCCGCCGTAGACCGGGAAGGACGCATCGTCCAGCACGGTGATGCCCTCGGCGCTGCGGACGGTCAGATGTTCAATGTCCAGCCGCTTGACCGGGTTGACCGGCTCGGGGCGTTCAATGTTCAGCTCGACCTTCTCGCCGACCATCATCTCGGTCAGCTTGGCCTCGTTGGCGTCCTTTGTGGCGATGTCACCGACATACTCGCCCTTGCGCAGGATGGCGACACGGTCACTGATGGACAGGACCTCGTGCAGCTTGTGGGTGATGATGATGACCGCCTTGCCGTCGGCCTTCATGTTGCGGATGACGCTGAACAGCTTCTCGGTCTCCTGCGGGGTCAGAACTGCCGTAGGCTCGTCGAGGATCAGGATGTCCGCGCCGCGGTACAGCACCTTGACGATCTCCAGCGTCTGCTTCTGGCTGACGCTCATCTCGTAGACCTTCTGGTCGAGGTCAAGGGCGAACTCGTACTTTTCGCAGATGGCGCGGGCCTTGTCGTGGACCTTTTTCAGGTCGAACTTCTCGCCGCTGCCCATCGACAGGGCGATATTCTCCGTCGCGGAGAACACGTCCACGAGCTTGAAGTGCTGGTGGATCATACCGATGCCCAGGTCCAGCGCGTCGCGGGGGGAGCGGATGGTCGCCGCCTTGTCGCCGACATAGATCTCGCCCTCGTCGGGGAAGTAGATACCGGCGATCATGTTCATCAGGGTCGTCTTGCCGCTGCCGTTTTCGCCCAGCAGGGCCAGAATCTCGCCGCGGCGCACGCCCAGGGAAACATCCTTGTTGGCCACGACGGGGCCAAAGGTCTTGGTGACGTGCTCCAAGCGCACAGCATATTCGTTCTGCGCCATTGTGCAGGCTCCTTTCAAGAGTCAAGTTGGTAGGGGCCGGGCATGCCCGGCCCGCGGCCTTGCGCGGCCACCCATAAACGGGCAACCGCGGTCATGCTGCGGGCGAGGCATGCCTCGCCCCTACAGGGATTCAAAAAATCAAGGCAGGAACATTATTATAATAAACCACCAAAAGGGAAGGCTGCGGTTCCACCGCAGTCTTCCCTTTAGATTCAGTCAGAATCAGGCGACGGGGTCAGCGTCCTCGATGATGCCATCGATGCGCAGGGCAAACGTCGGGGCTGCACGCAGCTCACCCTCGTGGAAGTAACCGTCGGAGATGGCCTCCTTGGTCTCGCCCTGATAGACAG
>ERZ773157.3248-NODE-3248-length-11112-cov-2.701275_pt1 | contig 11112 bp, 10 predicted proteins | sample MGYA00511480_ERZ773157 | MGnify/ENA primary metagenome ERZ773157 (study PRJEB29015, sample SAMEA2737863) | human gut metagenome | biome: human gut; feature: human-associated habitat; material: faeces | place: China | collected 2012 ... | reverse complement strand
GGTCGCAAGAAGGCGCTCAAGTCCATTCTCAAGTCGTTCCGCGAGAACTATGTGCCCGATCGCACCATGCCCATCGCCATTATGACGGCCGATGCCGAAAAGGACGGCGACTGGCTCGAAGCCGCACAGCTCATCTTCGGAGGCGCGGTGTTCTACGGCGGCCTCATCGGAGGGCTTGCCGTAGGATTCCTTTCGATACGCTATCAGAAACTCGACACGGCGGTTGTTTCGGACTGCGCGGCACCTTCCATTGCGCTGTTTCACATGTTCGGACGTATCGGGTGCTTCCTCGGCGGCTGCTGCTACGGCGTGGAGTGGGAGCATGGCGTGACCTTCACGAATTCCCTCATTGAGAGCGCCAACGGAGTGCCGAGAGTCCCGGTTCAGCTTTACGAAGCCGGTCTGGAGCTTGCGCTGTTCCTCGCGCTGACACTGCTGCTTGTTAGGGGGAAACTCCGTGGAAAGCTGCTTGCCGTGTATCTGCTGGTCTACCCGGTTGGAAGGTTCCTGCTGGAATTCTGGCGCGGCGACGAATACCGCGGGTTCCTTTTCGGGCTTTCTACATCGCAGCTTATCAGCATTGCACTGTTCATCGGAACTATCGTGTTCCTCGCTGTAAGCGCCGTTAAAAAACGGAGAACTCCCATGCCTATCGAAGAATAAACATTTAGCCGCTGTTATTTCGACAGCGGCTTCGTTTACAAATCAGGTCAGGTGATTTTTTCGCGGTATATTGACATAATCAGGTCATTATGATACAATAATAAGGTAGAGAATTCATGCCGTATCAGTGATATGGCGCAAGGAAAGGGGCATTTTGATGCTTGAATTGCAAAACCTCGTCTGGGAACTGCCAGACGGAGGATCAATTATAAATGGAATAAGCTGTAAACTTGGCAGCCGCCTGACCGTTATCACGGGTCCGAACGGCGGAGGAAAGACCTCGCTTGCAAAGCTGATCGCCGGAGTGGAGAAGCCCACAAGCGGCAGAATACTGCTCGACGGCGAGGACATCACCGACCTTGACATCACCGGGCGCGCAAGGCTGGGAGTTGCATATGCGTTCCAGCAGCCGGTAAGGTTCAAGGGACTGACCGTCCGCGACTTGCTGGAGCTTGCGGCAGGCAAGAAGCTTACTGCGGACGAGCAGTGCGGTCTGCTGGCGAAGGTGGGTCTGTGCGCCGAGGAGTACATCGGCCGCGAGATGAGCGCGGCGCTCTCCGGCGGCGAGGCTAAGCGTATCGAGATAGCTACAGTGCTTGCACGCGGCGCGAAGCTCTCCGTGTTCGACGAACCGGAGGCGGGCATCGCCCTGTGGAGTTTCGCCCGCCTTGTGGAGACCTTCGAGGATATCCGCAGCAACACTTCCGGTTCGCTGGTGATAATTTCCCATCAGGAGCGCATACTCTCCATCGCTGACGAAATAGTAGTCGTAGCTGACGGAAAGGTACGCACCGCCGGACCGCGCGAGGAGATACTCCCGCGGCTGCTGAAGGGCGAGTTTACAGCGCGCTGCCCTGCGGCGTTTGACGTTCATGGAAAGGCTGGTGAGTGCAATGGCTGAGATGAATGACAGCTTCAACGAAGTTACCGCGGAAATGCTGAAGGTCATTTCTGATTACGACAGCGTGACCGGATTCCAGGGCGCGTACAATATTCGCCAGGACAGCATGTGTGCCGGCAGGAAGAACTCTGAAAACATCACGATAGAGTCCAAAACGGACAAGCCCGGAATCAACATCAGGATCAAGCCCGGCACTAAGGGGGAAACGGTATACATTCCCGCATGCGTTACCCATTCCAACGTTGACGACCTGGTTTACAACGATTTCTTCATCGGCGAGGGCGCCGACGTTACGATAGTCGCAGGCTGCGGAGTTCACAGCGACGGCTCCGAGACCGCGCGCCACAACGGCATACACCGCTTTTTCCTGGAGAAGGGAGCGAAGGTGCTGTATAAGGAAAAGCACATCGGCACCGGCAAGGGCACGGGGCTTCGCAGTATCGACCCGGTAACTGACGCGTATCTCAAGGAGGATTCCTACCTTGAGATGGACACGGTGCAGCTCCGCGGAGTCGACCGCACGACCAGGAGCACCTCCGCGGTGCTTGACAAGGGTGCGAAGATAGTCGTACGCGAGCGTATCATGACCGACGGCGACGAGGACGCAGTAACGAAATTCAAGGTGGAGCTCAACGGCGAGGACTGCGGCGCGGACGTTGTGTCGCGCTCCGTAGCGCGTGGGAACTCCCACCAGGCATTTTATTCAGTTATCGAAGGAAACGCGCGCTGCACGGGGCATTCCGCCTGCGACGCGATTCTCGCCGATAACGGCAGGGTGGACGCTCAGCCGGCTCTGAACGCCGCAAACGTAGACGCCGCGCTTATCCATGAAGCGGCAATCGGAAAGATCGCCGGCGACCAGATAATGAAGCTCTGCTCGCTGGGTCTGACCCGGGAGGAAGCCGAGGAGAAGATCATTGAGGGATTCCTGAAGTGACGTTCGGGACGATATAAGGTAACCTCTAAAAACCTCCTTCACGGCAGATTTCTATGACTTATATCATCTGCTTCGTTGTCAAACCTTGAAATACATACAGTATTACTGCGGTTTGACGCCTAGCATCTGATATAAGTCATGTACGAAATCTACTCGTGTCCCGGTTTTTAGAGGTTACCATAACAAAGGGAGCCGTTTCTGGCTCCCTTTTGTGTCATTTTTAACAGAGAGGAGTTAAAAGATGATGCATTATGAAGTATTCCGGGAGTGCTTCCCGGAGCTGAAACTGACTGAGGAACACTACGATAAGCTCGCCGAGGAAAAACTCTGCCGCGCGTTTGAGCTTCCGGAAGGCTTCGCGCTGGTGAAGGAAAACGAGCTCCGGCTGCTGTGCGTGCTTCCGCAAAAGCGCGGTAACGGTGCGGGAACGCGCCTTTTCCGCTCCGCAGAGGATTATATCCGCAGCCGGGGTTACGAGCGAATGGAAATAGGCGGGGCAGGCTCCGGGCTGCTGATAGGCGCTCCGGAGGATACCTGCGGGTTCTTCGAGAAGATGGGCTGTACCCTGGACGACCGCGTTGCGGAAATGTCCATCGGTGAACTGAACCTGCCAGATAAGCCGCTTTCCGGCGCGGATTTCGAGATTTATACCGGGGACAGCCAAAAGCTTTATGAAGCCGTTGCGAAGGTCGACCCGGACTGGGCGCAGTTTATCGGCGTCGGAGACGTGTTCTGCGCGACATTTGGCGGCGAGATCGCGTCATTCTGCATTCTCGGATACAACGACACCACGATACTTAACGACGGCGCAAAGCGCATGGGCAGCATAGGCTGCGTAGGAACTGTTCCGGATTTCAGGCGGCGCGGAATAGGTCTTGAAATGGTCGCTGAGGCGGCTAAGCTGCTGTTGCAGCGCGGCTGCGATGATATTTTTATCCACTACACGGCGGTGTACGACTGGTATTCAAGGCTTGGATTCAAAACCAGGCTATTCCTCAAACTTGGCGGAAAAAAACTGTGATCTTAACATAAAATGCCTTGTAATTATTGCCGATTTATGGTATAATCATATAAAACACCAGACCGCAGGAGGTGAGCAGATGGGCGGCGAAACAAGGCTGAATCCGGCTGTGCAGAACATACGCAGCGGCGGAGAGACCGTAATAAATCCGGCGCTGGGCATTGCTGCGGAGCTTCCCGTCGGTACGCTGCTCCCGGGCGGCTACGAGGTCGTCGGCAGGCTTGACGTCCCGGCGGGGGAAGCGGATATTTTCCTTTGCAGGAAGGACGGTCAGGACTATGCCGCGAAGCTCTACCGCCGTCAGATAGCGGTAAAAGGCGAGGTCCTGGCGGCGCTGGAGGGAGTTGACTGCCCCTACATCGCGCCGATGTACTATTCCGGGAGCTATTCCGGCAGGCACTTCGAGGTGCTGCCGTACTACCGCCGCGGATCTCTGCGGGGCAGGCGATTTGGGATAGACGAACTGAAAAGCCGCATTATCCCGGAGATAAACGAGGCGCTGGGGGCGCTCCATGACGCGGGGATAATCCATAAGGATCTCAAGCCGTCGAACATAATGCTCACCGACAGCGGCGACATAGCGATAATCGAAGCCCATCGCCCGGAAGAAGTTGCAGGCGCAGTTTCCGCCGCTCTCGCGCAGCTCTTGCAGATTGCCGTAGAGCCCGCCGTGATTCTCGGCCATGACCCCGGAGTACTCCGCGCCGGAGACCTTCCGCAGGCTGTTCCTTGAGGAATCCGACTACTATTCCTTTGGGATAACGCTCTACGAGCTGTTCTGCGGGCATACTCCCTATGCGGATATGACCGCGGAGGAGATCGCGCAGTACACCGCGATACAGCGTATTCCGCTGCCCGGAGGCATGCCGCAGGAGCTGAAAGGTCTGATAACCGCGCTGACCTACTGCGACCTTACGAACCGCCGCAGGCGCTCCAGCCCTGACCGCCGCTGGACCTATACCGAGGTCGACAACTGGCTGAGGGGAGTTCCGCAGCCGATTCCCGGGGAGGGAGTTTCGCAGGGGCGCGGCTTCCCGGCGTACAACTTCCTGAATATCACCTACAGCGACCTGCACAGCCTTGTTAACGCGTTCGCGGAGAACTGGGAGCAGGGCAAGAAGCAGGTGTTCCGCGGGCTGCTGTCGGCGTTCCTGAAGCCGTACGACCCGCAGCTTGCGGGGTACGCGCTTGACGCGGAGGAGGAAGTTTCCCGGGGCGGTGATACGGACGTTTCGTTCTTTCGGCTTCTGTACCGCCTCGACCCACAGCTGAAGGCGTTTTGCTGGAAGGACAGGCGGTTTTCCGGGCTGGCGGCGCTTGGCGGGTTCATTCTGAACGACGCCCGGGAAAACGGCGTTTCCGGGGAGTTCACCGGGGAGGTGCTCTCGCGGCGGCTCATTTCAGAGTACGTAAGGCTGACCACCGCAGACGAGCGGCTGTTTGAAGCGGCTCGGTCGGTGGAGGACAACGCAAGGCTCAGCGCCGGGGACCTCCGTGGGGAACTGTGTGCAAGATTCACGGCGGGATTTGCGCTTGCAAAAGAGCGGAAGCTCCATGTTGACGACCTTGAATTCTCAGGCACTGGGGAGATTACGTCTCTGCTGAATTCGCTGCTCAGAACAGACGTGCTGATGTTCGAGCGGCTGATAACCAGACTGACAGGCGTGGACGGTACGCTGGATCCGCAGTTCGAGGCGTGGCTTATCGCGCTTGGCAGGCGTGATGAGGTGGAAAAGTGGAAATCATCGCAGGAGGTGTGACATGAGCGGTCCCAAAACATCAAGATACAAACTTACCCCGGCGCAGCGCCGAATGCTCATCGCCCAGAGGGAGCGTCAGCGCAGGTGCGGCGAGGCTTCGGCGTTTCTTGCGAGTATACGCACGAAACTTTGCAGACTGAAACAATTTCCCGCAGATGAACTTGAACGTGCGGAAATACTCATGCAGCGCACCGGCGAGCATGTATACTCTGAAAAGCGTGACGAACTCTGCCAGCGCGTGCAGGAGGCTATTGAGAAAATAGACGAGGTAAAGGGCAGCAATGATCCGGCGCTCCTTGAAAGAACTCTGGAGCAGGCAAAGCAGGAGTACGAAAGGCTGCTCAACCTGCGCGGGGAACTGGACGGAATATCCTGCGAGATCGCCGCGAAGCTCCGCCGGGACGTTAACGGCAGAATCGACAAGGCGTTCAGCGCGGACTTATCCGGGCTTGGCTCCGAGGAGGAGCGCCGCTCAGCGGAACTCCGGGAGGCGATATTTGCCAGGGTGGAGCGGTTTTCCTCGCCGGAGCTTTCCGAGCCGCTGAAGCTGGACGTCATGGAGGTTCGGGAGCGCCTGGCAAAGCTGAACAGCGCCGACGAGCTGTCGAATTTCAGCGCGCTGACAGTCGCGCCGCTGGAGAAGCGCTGCCGGGAATACGAGCAGCTCCGCAGAGAGCACGGCGTAGAGTTCGACCGGCTCACGGCGCGGTATCACGCGCTCTGCGGCGAACTCGGAAGGAATCCGGAGGCTGTCACGCTGGAGCGGGGAGCAGTCCAGCGGCTGGAAACGCTGAGCGCTGAGCTTGAAGCTGAAATTCAGCACGCCGAGGAGCAGGCGTACATAAACCGCTGCATTGACGAGGTTATGGAGGAGATGGGCTACCGCCTTATCGGAAACCGCAGCGTAGTGAAGCGCAGCGGCACGAGGCTCCGCAGCGAGCTTTACAGTTTCAGCGAGGGCATGTCGGTAAACGTGACCTATTCCAGCAGCGGCAGCATTACAATGGAGCTTGGCGCAAATGACGTCCGCAGCAGGCTCCCCGGCGAGGACGAAGCAAAGCGCCTGACCGAGGATATGCGCAGCTTCTGCGGAAGCTTCAAAGAATTCGGGCGGCGGCTGCTCGAAAAGGGCATCGAGGCGGAGCATTTGTCGCTGCTCCCTCCGGAGCCGGAGTACGCGCAGGTAATAGATATCAGCGGATACGAAATGACCGGGGAATCAGCCCGGGACTTCACCGCCGCCGCACCAAAGGAAATGAGCGCAGATGAGTAAATTCAAGATATGTCCGGACTGCGGCAGGCGCAATCCGCCGGGAAGAATAGAATGCGAAGAGTGCGAGGCTGATCTCTCCGCAGTCCCGCTGACTGACGGCGAAGCCCAAGAAAATACCGCGCATAGCGCCGCTGTGCAGCCTGAGCCGCCCGCGAAGCCGCGCCCGGTGAGAATATGCGCCTGCGGGGCTGAGAATCCTGCTGCGGCGCGGGTATGCGCTTCCTGCGGGGAGGATATCTCGGATATAATCCCGACAGCACCCGGGGAAATACGCTGCGCGCTTGCCGCCTGCGATGGAAGCTGGGCGCTCGCGCTGACTTCCACGGAGATCATTCTCGGCAGGGAGCGGGAGCTTGCGGAGCATTTCGCCGCGAAGCCGTTCGTGAGCCGCGTCCACGCAAAGCTGAGCATATCCGGCGGCAGAGTGTTCATCGAGGACATGGGAGCGACGAATCACACCTACGTCAACGGCGAGCTTGTGACAGGGAAACCGCGGGAGCTTCTTGACGGAAATGTTGTCGGGCTGGGCGGCAGTTCTCCGGACGATGAGACACAGCGCGGCGCGGCGTACTTTACCGTGCGCATATGCCGATGATGTACGCAGCGAGGATCCTATATCCGGTTAAAACGCTGGGACCCGGCGACCGGGTAGGAATATGGCTCTGCGGCTGCTCACACGGCTGCCCGGGGTGCAGCAATCCCGAACTGTGGAGCTGCGGAGAGCAGTTCCGTATCACCCGGGAGCGGCTGCTTCAACTGGTAGGTTCGATCGCACAGGGCGCGGAAGTCAATGGCTTCACGATTACCGGCGGCGACCCGCTCGAACAGTCAGAGGAGCTTGCGCTGCTGCTTCCGGAACTGCGGAAAATCAGCGGCGACATACTTGTCTACACGGGTTATACGCTGGAGCAGCTCCGCGCGATGGACTCCCCGGCGGTGGAGAGCGTTCTGAGGAACACCTCCGTACTGATTGACGGCGAGTACATTCAGCGGAGGAACACCGGGCTTCCGCTGCGCGGGTCGGATAATCAGCGGATAATATACCTTGACGAGAGCCTGCGGGCGCGGTACGAGGAGTACATCAGCGGCGGCAGCGGGATACAGGATTTCCCGGCGGCGGACGGAATGGTTTCGGTCGGGATACACCGCCCTGATTACCCGCAGGAGCTTGAGCGGCGGCTCGCGGAGAAGTCCATAATAAAATGCGATACAGAGGAGAACGGAAATGACGGAGCTTGACGAACTGAAACAGCGCCTGGAGATAGAGGAACTCCGCGGGAGACTGTCAGCGGCGGAAAAGCAGATTTCAATACTGACCGACACGCTTGCCACTCTGACCGAGATACAGACCTCCGACCGGCTGGGGAGCTATATAAACAGTCAGGTGCGGCTTCTGAAGGCTGCGGAATTCCTCAATTCCGTGTCAGACGGCGAAAAGATAGCTCCGCAGCTCCAGCGGCAGAGCGTAGAACAGGCGGGGATTCGCAAGGCGGAGCTTGACGAACATATCTCCAGGACGGTGCAGCTTTCAAAGGAAAAGAGCCTGCATACCGTCGACAGCCGCATAGCGAATGCGGTCGATAACTGGCAGAGCAGCACATCGGCGCAGGATCCGAAGCTGTTTACTTACCGCAACGAGGGCGGCGGGATCACGATAACAGGTCTTGTGCTGCGGCGGGATTTCGGCGGCGAGGCGATACAGCCGTCCGTGCTGGAGATACCGTCGGCGATAAACGGCATTCCGGTCATAAAAATAGGCGACGGAGCGTTCCGCGGGTGCCATGTTCAGAAGGTGAAATTTCCGGAGGGGCTGCGCACCATAGGGAAGGACGCTTTCAGCGGCTGCGGACAGCTTTCCGCAGCGGCTTTTCCGGATTCGCTGATGTCGGTAGGCGCGGGAGCTTTCGCAAGCTGCGGATTCCACTCGCTGCACCTTGAAAATACCAGCCTCGCTGTTATCCCCGAGAAGTGCTTCGGCTGGTGCAGCGGACTTCAGAAACTGGCGCTTCCGGAAGGCCTGCTTTCCATTGAGAACAATGCGTTTGCGGAGTGCCGTGCGCTTACGCGGCTGATAGTTCCTGAAAACACGCTGACGGTCGAAAGCCCGTTCAGCAGCTTCACCGGAGGGGAGCGGCGCTCCATAGCGGTGATAGGCATGAACACAAAACTGGTGGATATCTGCGGGCTGACCATTTCCGGGGCGCTTTTCGGCGGCAAGCCGATGGTGCAGAATCTCACCGTGTACTGTCTGCCGGACAGCGAGGCGCAGCGCTACTGCCTTGATAACGGCGTTCCGTGCAGACACCTGTCAGAGTTTCCCGCAGAGTAAAGGAGGCGGCACATGTCGAATACCCCGAAATGGCACCGCGAGCTTGAGATATTCAGCCGCATAAAGCCCCTTATAATGCTGGAGGGGAATATCCTGGACAGCTACCAGTTTCCGTACGAGGGAAGCGTTCCGAAGGGAAGTATACTGCGGCTCAGCGACTATCTCCATTATTTTTATAAGGACATGGGCTACGGGAGCATTGTGTTCTATGACAGCCGCCGTGGGTTCTATAATTCCTGCGAGAGCGGCTATGTCGAGGGATTTTCCGAGCTGACAGGCGCGGAGGTCAGCGGCGGTTTTGTTGAAGCGGGATTCCGCACCGGTGAGGCTGCCCGGCTGATACAGCGCGCCCTCTCGCAGAACAGAACGCCCTGCGTGGTTGTGATGAACTTCGCGTCCAGGTGCATAGCCTCGCCGGAGCGGCTTCAGCAGCCGGAGGTCGACAGTTTCACCGCGCTTCTGCAGGCGGTGATGGATTCCGCGGAAGTGCGGACGGACGGCGGCAAGCTGCGGAATCTGCTGATTCTTGCGGTCAACAAGTCGAACGATATCCCGGCGTGGTTCTACCTTGATAACCCGAACGAAAAGACGATAACCATCGGCACTCCCACCCGCGATGAGCGTCTTGAGTTCGTCAGCGGCGGGAATTTCCCAGCGTTCTTTACATCGGAAAACTACCGCCGGGGCATGGAATGGTACGGTTCCAGGGGCGATGAGCTTCGCGCGGTTCAGGAGCGATTTGCGGCGCTGACCGAGGGTTTCAGCTTCACGGAACTGAACGGTCTGCGGAAGCTCTGTAAGAACGAGGGCTTCGCGATGAAGGACATGTGCGGAGTTATCGACCTCTACAAATACGGTGTTCGTGAGAATCCGTGGCGCAGCCTTGACATAGAGAAGCTACGCGGCGCCGAGGAGTACTTCCGCAGCCGTGTGAAGGGTCAGGACGCGGCGATAGTACGCACGCTTGACGTGGTAAAGCGCGCAGTGACCGGACTTTCCGGGCTCCAGGGAAGCTCCCACACCCGGCCGAAGGGAGTGCTTTTCTTTGCAGGACCGACCGGCACGGGTAAAACCGAGACCGCAAAGACGCTTGCGGCGCAGCTTTTCGGCGACGATAGCTGCTGTATCCGGTTCGATATGAGCGAGTACAGCCAGTCTCACAGCGACCAGAAGCTGCTTGGAGCGCCTCCTGGATATGTGGGCTACGAGGCGGGAGGTCAGCTCACGAACGCAGTAAGGAACGCGCCGTTTTCGATACTGCTTTTCGACGAGATAGAGAAGGCTCACCCGTCGGTCATGGATAAATTCCTGCAAATTCTTGAGGATGGCAGAATGACCGACGGTCAGGGGAACACAGTGTATTTCTCAGAGTGCGTAATAATTTTCACCAGCAATCTGGGAATATACACGCGCGCTGCGGACGGCGGAAGGCAGCAGAACGTCACTCCCGATATGCCGTACCCGGAGGTTCAGAATCGCGTCCGCAGCGCGATAGAGGAGCATTTCAAGCTGGAGCTTGGCAGACCTGAGATACTGAACCGCATCGGCGAGAACATCGTTGTGTTCGATTTCATACGCCCTGAGGCGGCTCGGAAGATACTGCGTTCGCAGGTCGACAGGATATTCCGCGACCTGTCAGCGGAGCGGCGAATTGAGATAACGATATCGGAGCTGGCTTATTCCGTTCTACTGGAGCATGCGCTTGGAAATCTGGAAAACGGCGGCAGAGGAATAGGAAACATCGTAGGCGCGCTGCTGATCGATCCGCTGTCGAGGTTTCTTTTCGATAACGGCATTTTTTCTGACGCGCGGCTTGAGATAACCGAAATAGACGCTCAGGCAGCGCCGCCGTGCCTTGAGTGCCGAAGGAGCTGACTATAAAACTAACGGCGGAAGGAGTGAACGAGATGAAGGTAAGCATGATAACACGGCGTGGCATAGGAAGCGAAGCAAGCCAGGACCGGGTGCTGATAGGCGGGCATGTGCTCTGCGACGAGGAGTTCTTCGGGGAGTTCGATAAGCCCTGCGCAGTCGGAATAGCGGACGGCGTAGGCGGGAATGCCGGCGGCGATGTTGCTGCCGAATTCGTGTGCAGGGGGCTTTCGTCTCTGAGCGTGTTCACACCGCAGGAAGCTCTCCGTGTAAATTCTGAACTTCTGGAGTACGCCGGGGCAATTCCGGGAATGGAGAACATGGCGTCGACCTTCTCGGGGATATTTCCAGGCGGG
>ERZ773157.3242-NODE-3242-length-11121-cov-5.728719_pt1 | contig 11121 bp, 11 predicted proteins | sample MGYA00511480_ERZ773157 | MGnify/ENA primary metagenome ERZ773157 (study PRJEB29015, sample SAMEA2737863) | human gut metagenome | biome: human gut; feature: human-associated habitat; material: faeces | place: China | collected 2012 ... | reverse complement strand
CGTTCGCAAAAATCAGATGGCCATGGTGGGCGACCAGATCTTTACGGACTGCCTTGCCGCGGGGCTGTACGGCATCCCCTGCCTGTATACCATGCCGCGTGGGGGCGACCACCAGCGCGGTGTGCAGTTCAAACGCAGGTTTGAACCCTACTGGCTGGACCGGTATTACCAAAAAGGGGGCCGCCTGTATGAGTGAAGTACCGCGCTTTGGCACGGCTGGGCTTTCGGACAGCTACCGTGTCCGCAGCTTTGACCCGCAGGCCATGGCGGAGTATACGGCTTCCTTTGGGCTGACGGCGTTTGAATACCAGTGTGGGCGTGGTGTGCGCCTGGGGCTGGATAAAGCCGCCGCCTTAAAAGAAGCGTTTGATGCAAAAGGCATCACTTTCTCGGTCCATGCGCCGTACTACATCAGCATGAGCAGCCTGGAGGAGGACAAGCGGCTGAACAGCGTGAACTACCTGCTGCAAAGCTGCGCATTGGTCAAGGCACTGGGCGGCCGCAGGGTCATCTTCCACGCGGGCAGCTGCGGCAAGCAGAGCCGGGAAGCCGCACTGGAAAAGGCGCTGGACACCATGCGCCGCGCTGTGGCTGCGCTGGACGAGGCGGGCTTTGAGGATATGACCCTGTGCCCGGAGACCATGGGCAAGGTAGGACAGCTGGGCACGCTGGACGAGGTGCTGACGCTGTGCGGCGTGGACAGCCGCATCACCCCCTGCATCGACTTCGGCCACCTGAACGCCCGCACGCTGGGCGGCATCCAGACCAAGGCGGACTATGCCGCCATTCTGGACCGCATGGCCGAGGTGCTGGGCGATGACCGCGCCCGGCAGTTCCATGTGCATTTTTCCCGCATCGAGTACTCGGCGGGCGGCGAAAAGCGCCACTGGACCTTTGCCGATACCCAGTTCGGCCCGGAGCCCCAGCCCCTGATGGAGCTGCTGGCACAGCGTCAGCTGACCCCGGTGGTCATCTGCGAGAGCGCGGGCACACAGGCCGAGGACGCGCAGACGATGCAGCAAATGTACTGCGCAGCGCGGAATGTGTAAAAGATTTTGTGTTTTTATCGTCTTTTTTGCCCAAACCCCTTGCCAAACAGGGGCAGATTGGGTAAAATAAATAGAGATATGCGTTAAGCATCTGAGATTAAATTTATGGAGGAATTCCTATGATTTCTGCAGGCGAGTTTCGCAATGGCGTGACCTTTGAGCAGGACGGCCAGGTTCTTCAGGTCGTTGAGTTCCAGCACGTCAAGCCCGGCAAGGGCGCTGCCTTTGTCCGCACCAAGACCAAGAACGTCATCACCGGCTCTGTGGTCGAGACCAGCTACAACCCGACCGCTAAGTTCCCTCAGGCTTTCATCGAGCGCAAGGACGTGACCTACAGCTATGAGGATGGCGATCTGTACCACTTCATGGACAACGAGACTTACGATGACATCCCCGTCAACGCAAGCGATGTGCCCGATAACTTCAAGTTCTGCAAGGAGAACGAGCTGTGCAAGCTGCTGAGCTACAAGGGCAAGGTGTTCAGCGTCGAGATCCCCAACTTCATCGAGCTGGAAGTCACCCAGACCGAGCCGGGTGTCAAGGGCAACACTGCCACCAACACCCTGAAGCCCGCTACCGTCGAGACCGGTGCTGAGATTCGTGTGCCTCTGTTCATCAACGAGGGCGACCACATCCGCATCGATACCCGCACCGGCGAGTATATGGAGCGCGTCTAATTTACCGACAGACCGGGCAGCGGGCAACCGTGTGCCCGGTTTTTGCTTCACAGGCTGAACCGTGCGGCGGAAAGTTTTCCGCTATGCCAAGGGCTCCCCTATTAGGGGCAACGACGACGACCGCCGCAGTGGCGGATGAAGGGAGGAGTTGTTGGGGCAGCGGCCAGCAATACACGAGCACAATACTTTGTGCGAAGTGGATGCTGGGAGCCGCAACCTGGCATTGGCCGCGGAGCGGCCTGAGAGGTTATTTTAAATAGGAGGTCATTCTTATGAAGGAAAAGGCTGCATACCTGCGGGGCCTGATCGAGGGCCTGGGCATCGACGAGACCACCAAAGAGGGCAAGGTCATCAAGGCCATGAGCGAGCTGCTGGGTGAACTGGCAGAGGCTGTGGACGGCATCGATGAAGATGTGACCCGCGCCTACGACCAGATCAACGACCTGAGCGAGGAGCTGGAGGATCTGGAAGCCGACCTCTATGAGGACGATGAGGATGACGAGGAGCCCGAAGAAGAGGAAGAGGATACCGAAGAGGACGACAATGACGATGATATCGCCAGTGAGCCGTTCTATGAGGTGGCCTGCCCCAACTGCGGCGAGACCGTTTACGTCAGCGAGGACGACCTGGACGCGGGCGAAGCAAACTGCGCCCACTGCGGCGTGACCTTTGAGGTCGCGCTGGAGGATGAGGACGAGGAGCAGGAGGAAGGCCCCGTGCAGTACGAGGTGACCTGCCCCGCCTGTGGTCAGACCACTGTGTTTGAGGAGGACGACCTGCTGGATGGCGCACCCAAGTGCCCCGGCTGCGGCAAGCCCCTGGACTTTGAAGTGACCGAAGAGTAAAGCACAACAAAAAGGACCGTCTCCTCAGCGGGAGACGGTCCTTTTTTATGCCGTTCAGCGGGTCTCGTTTGCCTTCTGCAGCCAGATGCTGCCAATGTCCAGTGCGTTGTACAGGCCATTCTTGGTGGTCTGGCGGAACACGCGGGCCTCAGGGGCCAGGCTGTCGTTGGTGGAAAAGACCTGAATGTGTACCTTATCGGCCACATCCATGCCGCCCACGGATTTGGTGCTCAGGATCTGCATCCGCAGCACATAGGGGTCGGTCATACGGCCGTAATACAGCTCGTTGTCCTTACGGACGAGGGGCTTGCCTTTATAAGTCAGTTTCGGTGTAAATGGCATCGTGAAAGCCTCCCTATCGTTTGATACACTTTAGTATAACACATCTGGCAGGATGGATGCAAGCCGCAGGGGCCGTACAGGCAGATTTTTCTTTGCGGACAGTTTCTGCTTGACAAACCACGGGCAGATGTGATATCTTTGACCCAGAAGAACGGGTTTGCCTGCTGACGGAACGTTGTGGAGCACCACAGTGCAGACAAAACCGGGTTTTGTTACGCCGACCGTCTGGGCAGCCTTGCGCTATTGGTGCGCAAAGCTGTCCTTTTTTGCATTTCAGGGAGGATTTGAGCATGAAGTCTGATATCGAGATCGCACAGGAAGCCAAAATGAAGCCCATCACCGAGATCGCTGCCTCGCTGGGCCTTGCCGATGAGGACGTGATCCCCTATGGCCGCTACAAGGCCAAGATCAACCACCGCCTCATCCACAAGGCATCCAGGCAGGGCAAGATGGTCCTGGTTACGGCCATCAGCCCCACCCCGGCAGGCGAGGGCAAAACCACCACCAGCGTGGGCCTGGCCGATGCCATGAACGCTCTGGGCAAAAAGACCATGCTCTGCCTGCGTGAGCCGTCCCTCGGCCCCGTGTTCGGTGTCAAGGGCGGCGCAGCCGGCGGCGGCTACGCACAGGTGGTGCCCATGGAGGATATCAACCTGCACTTTACCGGTGACCTGCACGCCATTGGCACCGCCAACAACCTGCTGGCTGCCATGATCGACAACAGCATCCAGCAGGGCAACCCGCTGAACATCGACCCCCGCCGCATCACCTGGAAGCGCTGCATGGATATGAACGACCGCCAGCTGCGGTATATCGTGGATGGCCTGGGCGGCAAAGTCAACGGAACGCCCCGTGAGGACGGCTTTGATATCACCGTTGCCAGCGAGGTCATGGCTGTGTTCTGCCTGGCCACCGACCTGGAAGATTTGAAGGCACGCCTGTCCCGCATTGTCTGTGCCTACACCTACGACGGCCAGCCTGTCACGGCCGGGCAGATCGGCGCAGCGGGCGCGATGACCGCCCTTCTGAAAGACGCCATTGATCCGAACCTTGTCCAGACGCTGGAGCACAACCCCGCCATCATTCATGGCGGGCCGTTCGCCAACATTGCCCACGGCTGCAACAGTGCCATTGCCACCAAGCTGAGCCTGAAACTGGCTGACTACGTTGTGACCGAGGCGGGCTTTGGCGCAGATCTGGGCGCGGAGAAGTTCCTAGATATCAAGTGCCGCGCTGCCGCGCTGCACCCAGCCGCCATTGTGCTGGTGGCAACCGTGCGTGCGCTGAAATCCCACGGCGGCGTGGCGAAGCCCGATTTGAGCAAGCCCAACGCCGAGGCTGTGCGGGCGGGTTCTGCCAACCTAGCACGTCACATTGAAAATTTGCAGAACTTCGGCCTGCCGGTCTGCGTTGCCATCAATGCCTTCCCCACCGACACGGCGGAGGAAATGGACGTCATTTACGACGTCTGCGCCAAGGCCGGTGTGCCCTGCGCCCTGAGCGAGGTCTTTGCCAAGGGCGGTGAGGGTGGCAAGGCCCTGGCCGAGACGGTGCTTTCCATCCTGGACGACAAGGCCAAGGTCAACTACACCTATGAGCTGAATGCACCGCTGGCCGATAAGATCGCGGCGGTTGCCAAAAAGATTTACCGCGCGGGCGGTGTGAGCTACACCCCCGCCGCAAAGAAAACGCTGGACGAGCTGACCGCGCTGGGCTATGGTGATTTGCCGGTTTGCATTGCCAAGACGCAGTATTCTTTCAGCGACAATGCCAAGCTGACCGGTGCCCCCGAGGGCTTCACGCTGAATGTGCGCGAGGTACGACTCTCTGCCGGTGCGGGGTTTGTGGTCGTGGTCTGCGGCAGCATCATGACGATGCCCGGCCTGCCCAAACCCCCCGCCGCTATGGACATTGACGTGGATGTACATGGAAAGATCACGGGGTTGTTCTAACTTATTACATCAATCAAGCAAAGCGGGTATCCAAACGGATGCCCGCTTTGTTCATTATACCGTAGGGGCGGGCTTCAAGTCCGCCCGTGGACATTTGCCGCACCTTTTCCCTGCTCTTTCCAGACCGGGTATTCTATGCCCGCGGCTTGGCGGTGTCAGGCATCGGCTTCCGGGCATTCCTCTGGTGCCTTTTTCATATCCGGTGCGGTCTCGCCGCCGGGCAGCTTCTGGCCGAAGGACGGCACAAAGAAATATTTGCGGATGATGAAGATCAGCGCGATGGCACCGACGCTGACGAGGTTCTGCACGGCGTCCTCGTGGCCGACAATCATATGGCGGGCGATGGCGTAAAGCAGCACTTCCAGCACGCTGCCGGGGCTGTGCTTTGCCAGCATCTTGATGAATTCGATGCCGATAACGATGTCCAGCGCACGTTCCAAGAACGTATGTACCTCTATGCTTTCCGCGTCGGTCAAAAGGCCCGGCATCAGCTCCAAAAGCGGGACGATGCTGAGCAGCAGGGCCACCAGCACAACGCCGGAGAGTACAACCTCCAAAATGCCGGCGGCCTCGGCGATCTGATCGCGGAAAACGCGCTTGAACCATTCCTCCTTGCCGTGCAGGGTGCGGCGTGTCAGGCGTCGTCTGGGTTCACTCATAACTTTCTCCTTTTTGGGCTATTTTTATTATCATAGCATATTTTGCCCCGATATACCAGCATAATTATACAGGCCGTTTTAAAGTATGACAATCACCTTCAAAACTCCATCAAAAGCGACAAAAAGCACCGGTCAAAACCGGGTGGCGTGGTTTTTTGGCTGAAATGTCCGCCGGGCGCTTGCAATTTCTTTTCCCAGAGTTTACACTGGTTTCACAGGGCATCATCTTACTTTTATATTAAAGGGGGATCTTCCGTGGCAAACGCAATGCAGCGTCTTGGTTTTCACGTGGGTGTTCTGTACCGTCATACTCTTTTCACATCAAAACCGCAGCGCAGTGTATCCTAACGGGGCACTGCGCTGTTTTGCTTCGTAAAGGAGGTTTCTAAACGCATGAAAAAAGTAGCGATCATCATGGGTTCCGACAGTGATTGGCCGGTGGTCAAATCTGCCTGCACGGTGCTGAAGGATTTCGGCGTGCCGTATGAGGCGCACATTCTTTCCGCCCACCGCACGCCGGAGGCTGCCGCCGCGTTTGCCAAGTCTGCCCGCGCCAATGGATACGGCGTGATTTTGTGCGCTGCCGGTATGGCCGCACACCTGGCCGGTGCCTTTGCCGCCAACACCACCCTGCCGGTCGTCGGCATCCCGATGAAGGGCGGCGCGATGGACGGCCTGGACGCATTGCTTGCCACTGTGCAGATGCCCAGCGGGTTCCCGGTCGCCACCGTGGCGCTGAACGGTGCCAAGAACGCCGCCTACCTGGCCGTGGCGATCCTGGCTGTTGCCGACGACGAGCTGGCAGAAAAGCTTGACAAATTCCGCGCCGATACTGCCGCCGCGATTGCCAAGAAGGACGCCGCCATTGCCGCCGAGGCTGCGGCGCTGTAACACTTGCATACCATCCACAACCATATTATAATAAAGTAAAAGGAGCGTTTCTCATGAATTACGAAGTTAAAGAGCAACTGTACGAAGGCAAGGCCAAGCAGGTTTTCGCTACCAATGACCCCGAAATCGTCATGGTCCACTACAAGGACGACGCCACCGCAGGCGACGGCGAGAAGAAGGGTACCATCCGCGACAAGGGCATCGTCAACAATAAACTGTCCAACGCTCTGATGCAGAAGCTGGAGAAAGAGGGCATCCCCACCCATTACGTTAAGGAAGTCAACGACCGTGATACTTTCGTCAAGAAGGTAGATATCGTTCCGCTGGAAGTCATCATCCGCAATGTCGCCGCCGGTCATTTCAGCCTGCGCATGGGCGTACCCGAGGGCAAGGTGTTCAAGACCCCCATCCTCGAGTACAGCTACAAGAACGACGACCTGCATGACCCGTTCATCAACCACTACTACGCCCTGGCCCTCGACCTGGCTACCCAGGAAGAGCTGGACACCATCGCCAAATACGCCTTCAAGGTCAACGAAGTACTGAAGAAGATCATGCTGGACGCCAACATCCGTCTGGTCGACTTCAAGCTCGAGTTTGGCCGCCTGTCCGACGGCACCATCATCCTGGCTGACGAAATCAGCCCTGACACCTGCCGTTTCTGGGATGCTACCACCGGCGCACACCTGGATAAGGATCTGTTCCGCCGCAACATGGGCGGCGAGGCGGATGCCTACCAGGAAGTCATGAAGCGGCTGCTGGGCTGATTTTCCGACAATTCGGGTGACGCGTAGGGCGGCATCTGCCGCGGGGCGTCGGGGACGCCGCCCCCCTACAACATACAAACGGAGCAAAACATGAGCGAATTTTCCCAATACACTGAAGCCCTGCACGAGGAGTGCGGCGTGTTCGGTATGTATGACAAAACCGGCGAGACTGATATGGTCAGCGCCGTGTACAGTGCGCTGTACGCCTTGCAGCACCGCGGCCAGGAGAGCTGCGGCATTGCCCTGAACGTAGACGGCGTTTTGTCCGGCCACCGTGATCTGGGCCTTGTCAGCGAGGTTTTCACCAAGCGCGTGCTGGAAGAACTCCCCCGTGGTGCCAAGATGGCTACCGGTCATGTGCGCTATGCCACGGCCGGTCAGCGCAGCCGTTCCAACGCACAGCCGATGATCCTGCATCACTGCAAGGGTGCTATGGCGGTCTGCCACAACGGCAACCTGGTCAATGCGCCCAAGCTGCGCCGCAAGCTGGAAATGAGCGGTTCCATCTTCCACGGCACATCGGACACCGAGGTCATTGCCTATCTGCTGACCCAGAACCGGCTGCTGACCCCCAACATTGAGATGGCTGTCAGCCGCACGATGGACGACATTGAGGGCGCATACTCCCTCGTCATCATGACCCACACCAAACTGATTGCGGCGCGTGACCCCAACGGTTTCCGCCCGCTCTGCATCGGTGAACTGCCCGACGGCAACGGCTGGGCCTTTGCCAGCGAGAGCTGCGCACTGGACGCTGTGGGCGCAAAGTTCGTCCGCGATGTTCAGCCCGGCGAGATCGTCATTGCCGACCACAACGGCCTGCGTTCCATCGTGGATCATTGCGGCACCGCGCCCCACACGATGTGCGTGTTTGAGTACATCTACTTTGCCCGCCCGGATTCCATCATCGAGGGCACCTGCGTCCACGAGGCCCGCCTGCAGGCTGGCCGTTTCTTGGCACAGGAGCACCCGGTCGAGGCTGATGTTGTTATCGGTGCACCGGACTCCGGCCTGGACGCCGCGCTGGGTTACGCCCAGGAGAGCGGCATCCCCTACGGCGTTGGCTTCATCAAAAACAAATATGTCGGCCGTACCTTCATTCAGGGCAACCAGGCCCAGCGCGAGAGCAGCGTGCGCATTAAGCTAAATGCCATTTCGTCCACGGTCAAAGGCAAGCGGGTCGTCCTCGTCGATGACTCCATCGTGCGCGGCACCACCAGCGCCCGCACCATCCGCCTGCTGCGCGAAGCCGGGGCCGCCGAGGTACACTACCGCATCAGCGCCCCGCCGTTTGTCCACCCCTGCTACTTCGGCACCGACATTCCCGACGAGAAAGATTTGATTGCCACCGGCCATACCGTGGAGGAAATCAACAAGATGGTCGGTTCCGATACGCTGGGATACCTGAGCGTCGAGCATGTCCAGCAGCTGGCCATCCACAGCAAGTGCGGCTTCTGCACCGGCTGCTTTACCGGCAAATACCCGGTCAACCCGCCCACCGAGACCATGGATATCGTCTACGACAAGCCATTGAGCGTGTCGAACCCGAATAAGAAATTGTGAGGATTTCAAGATGGAAAAAAGCTATTCTGCAAGCTATGCTGCGGCCGGTGTAGATATCACCGCCGGTTACCGCTCTGTGGAGCTGATGAAACAGTACGTGGCCCGCACGATGACCGAGAACTGTATCGGCGGTTTGGGCGGCTTCGGCGGCCTGTTTGAGCTGGACTGCACCGGCATGGAGCATCCTGTTCTGATTTCCGGCACCGACGGCGTCGGCACCAAGCTGCGTATCGCCATGCTGCTGGACAAGCACGACACCATCGGCATCGACTGCGTTGCCATGTGCGTCAATGACGTGATCTGTGCAGGCGCGAAGCCACTGGTTTTCCTTGACTACATTGCCTGCGGCAAGAATATCCCCGAGAAGATCGCAGAGATCGTCAAGGGCGTGGCCGAGGGTTGCTTGCAGGCGGGCTGCTCCCTGGTGGGCGGCGAGACTGCCGAACACCCCGGCATGATGCCCGAGGATGAGTATGACCTGGCAGGCTTCACTGTCGGCGTGGTGGACAAGGCCAAGATTTTGGACAACTCCACGATGCAGCCGGGCGACGTCATTATTGCGCTGCCCTCCACCGGTGTGCATTCCAACGGTTTCTCGCTGGTTCGCAAGATTTTCGACATTGACAAAAACCCCGATGTGCTGAAAAAGACCTTTGATGACATGGATAAGCCCCTTGGCGAGGCCCTGCTGGCCCCCACCCGCATCTATGTCAAGCCCGTTCTGGCCGTTATGGACGAAATCACGGTCAAGGGAGTTTCCCACATCACCGGTGGCGGCTTCTACGAAAACATTCCCCGCAGCTTGAAGAAGGGCTGCGCCGCCCGCATTGCCAAGGCCGATGTACGCACTCCTGCCCTGTTCGACGTGATGCAGCGTGAGGGCGGCATCTCCGAGCACGATATGTTCAACACCTTCAACATGGGCGTTGGCATGGTGCTGACCGTCGCGCCCGAGGACGCCGACAAGGCTCTCGAGATTTTAAAAGCTCATGGCGAGGACGCCTACCGTCTGGGCACCATCGTCGAGGGTGACGGGGTCGTGCTGGTATGAAGCGTGTAGCAGTTCTGGTCTCCGGCGGCGGCACAAATTTACAGGCCCTGCTGGAAAGCGAGCAGCGCGGCGAGAACCCCAACGGTAAAATCGTTCTGGTCGTCGCCAGCAAGCCCGGCGTCTATGCACTGGAGCGCGCCGCGAATTTTGGCGTGGAATCCGCCGTCGTCAGCCGCAGGGACTACGCCAGCAGCGCCGATTTTGACGCCGCCCTGCTGGGCGTTTTACAGGCCCATGACATTGATGTGGTCGTGCTGGCAGGCTTCTTGAGCGTGCTGGGTGAGCGTGTCATTGCGGTCTACCGCAATAAGATCATCAATGTTCATCCGAGCCTGATTCCTAGCTTCTGCGGTCCCGGTTTCTATGGGCTGAAGGTGCATGAGGCAGCGCTGGCCCGGGGCGTCAAGCTGACCGGCGCGACTGTGCATCTGGTCAATGAGGAATGTGACGGCGGGCCGATCCTGCTGCAAAAGGCCGTGGCCGTTCAGCCCGGCGACACCCCCGAGACTTTGCAGAAGCGCGTCATGGTGGAGGCCGAGTGGCAGTTATTGCCCAAGGCGCTGGCCATGGTGTGCAGCGACGAGGTATAAATTATGAAAAAGAACCTTTACAAATATCTTGCCGGGAATGAGTATCCGGGCCGCGGCATTGTGCTGGGACAGAGCCCCGACGGCAGCAAGGTGTTCGTCGCCTACTGGATCATGGGCCGCAGCGCCAACAGCCGCAACCGTGTGTTTGAGCCCATCGAGGGCGGCATCCGCACGGTGGCCGCTGACCCTGCCAAGCTGGAAGATCCGCACCTGATTATTTACAACGCCGTGCTGACCCTGCGGGAGAGCACCGTTGTGACCAACGGTGACCAGACCGACACGATCGCCCAGTTCATGAACGGCAACCTCTTCCCCGGATACAGCTTCGAGGCCGCCCTTGCCACCCGCACCTACGAAGACGATGCGCCGAACTTCACCCCGCGCATCTCCGGTGTCGTAGATATGCGCCGCGGCGGCTACAAGCTGTCCATCGTCAAATCCAACGAGGGCAACGCTGACAGCGTACAGCGCCAGACCTATGACTACCCGCAGCCCGTCGCCGGTGAGGGCCATTTCATCAGCACCTACGTCAAGAACGGTGCCCCCATCCCGAGCTTTGCGGGCGAGCCGCTGCGCGTCGCCATCGACACGAACGACGCCGACAAGTTTGCCGAGAAGCTGTGGGGATCCTTGAACGAGGATAACAAGGTCAGCCTGTTTGTGCGCAGCATTGAGCTGGAGACCGGCACCTACGAGGACGTTATCCTGAACAAATACACCGCTGTGGAGGGTTAA
>ERZ773157.3236-NODE-3236-length-11154-cov-9.186774_pt1 | contig 11154 bp, 10 predicted proteins | sample MGYA00511480_ERZ773157 | MGnify/ENA primary metagenome ERZ773157 (study PRJEB29015, sample SAMEA2737863) | human gut metagenome | biome: human gut; feature: human-associated habitat; material: faeces | place: China | collected 2012 ... | reverse complement strand
AAGAGAGGAAGGCTACAAGCCGAGGATACTTGCTGTTGATGAATTTGCAATCCATAAAGGACATAGTTACGCAACCTGCGTGATGGATCTGGAGCAAGGAGAGCTTGTAAAATAAAGTGTGTAAGTTAGAAAAATAACTTGCACACTTTTTGCATTTTGAAAAAGTGTGCTACAATGAAAGAAAGGAAAAAGGAATGAACGAAATGGCAAAGAAAAAGGAAATCACACCGGGCGAGAACCTCGCAAAGCAGATCATCGAACAGTATCATCCGAAAAGCGTTGTAAATATGCAGGACGCATTGAAAGACATTTCGGACCGATGTTTGAGGCGATGTTGCAGGGTGAAATGAATAGCCACCTCGGATATGAAAGTAACGATCACGGTGCAAAGTCTACCGATAACCGTCGTAACGGCTACACCAACAAGAAAGTCAGAACAAGTGCAGGAGAGGTTGAAATTAAAGTGCCTCGTGACAGAGCTTCAAGCTTTGAACCGAAGCTTGTACAAAAGCGGCAAAAGGATGTATCTGAGATTGAAGAAAAGGTATTAGCTATGTATGCAAGAGGAATGAGCCAGCGTGATATTGCCGAAACGATTGAGGATATATACGGCTTTGAAATTTCGCACGAAATGGTATCTCAAATTACCGATTGCGTTTTAGATAAACTTGACGATTGGCAAAACAGACCTTTGAAAAGGATGTACACATTTCTGTTTGAGGATTGTATGTATGTTACAATCAGAAAAGAGCATGAAAGCAAAAAATTATGCAGTATATACAAATTTAGGCTATGATATTGACGGACAAAAGGACATTTTAGGCTTGTGGCTTAATGAAAGCGAAAGCAAACACACATGGATGCAAATATTTGATGAATCAAAAGGACGCGGTATGGAGGACGTATTGTTTATCTGCATGGACGGTGTTTCCGGTCTTGAAGACGGAGCTAAAGCGATATTTAAAGATGTTGTTGTGCAGCGTTGTATCGTACATTTAATTCGAAATTCAATTAAATATGTGCCAAGCAAGGACTACAAAAAATTCACACAATCGCTTAAAAAAGTTTACTGAGCACCGAGCCTCACAGCCTCTCGAAAAGCCTTTGAGCAGTTCTGTCAGGAGTGGTCACAATATCACGGAGCAGTTGATGTGTGGAAACGAAATTTCAACCATGTCGAGCAGCTTTTCGATTATGGCAGTGCCGTTCGTAAGGTTATGTATACAACCAATGCGGTTGAAAGCATCAATTCGAGCTTTCGCAAGGTCACCAAAAAAGGTGCTTTTCCAAACGAAAATGCATTGCTCAAATTGCTCTATCTCAGAATTACCGAGCTTTACAAAAAATGGAACGGAAGCAAGGTACAAAACTGGGCTATGGTCAGAAATCAACTGGCTATAAATGAAAAAATCAGTGCCCGTATTGAAAAATACGAGCACATGGTTTGAAGCATTAACATAATTTTTATGATTTTTAAAAAACTTACACACTTTTCTTGACAAAGCCATTAATTGGAAGATTTGTTTTATTTGGTGATGTATATGACAGCAAAAACAATCCTGTCCTTGTTGCACTTGAATTAAATCCAACTGATAGAGGCGGAAAAAGTTTAAATGTTATCAAGGTAGCAAGTGCTTATGGTAAAGAAAAAAATCTGCAAAACTTTATTAACAAAAGTAAAATTTTGTATGTTGAACCAAATAAAAAAAGAACCCATATGTGGCTGAGAGTCAATAGGCTCCAATTGCCGTTACTCAGTAGTTCCACATATGGATTCTTTAATAACAGTATATCTCAAAATTCTAAAAATGTCAATACGAAAAATGACGAAAGTAGCAATGATATCAAATATTCTATTGGATATACCACAGATAATAATCCGGTTGTAGTAATTAATGATGACATTCTCAAAGGTGTAAAAAAATCAGACTGGGTAAAAACAGTTAAGAAAACGATATCAGATAAATTTTCAAACGGCATTCCTATTAAAGGCAGGTTTATTAAGGTTAACCGAATAACCAGAAATGAATATACAAATTCTAAATATTCTAAAAACAAGAAAAACTATGATACTGTGATTTATAAAGATAAATTTAAAACGGCAAATAATCTTGATGAAATAATTATCGCTTCAACAAATTATGTAAATGAGGATTTAAAGCATGAAAGGAAAGATAGTTTTAAGGAATTTGCAAGAGGTGATGTTTTAATAAGGGTTGGAAGTAATGATTATTCTGCAAAGGTAATTGTCGGATTTACCAAGGGCAACGAAATGGTACTGTATGATATTATTAATTTCGTACCTGAAAAATTAGATATAAAAAAGATAGATACGCAATACCGCCCAACAACAGAAAATGTTGAGAGCGATAGAACAAGCGCATCTATCACTAACAGTATATCCGAAAACAGAAATAATGTCAATACGAAAAATAACGAAAGTAGCAATGATATCAAATACAGCATGGGAGGATTGAAAGCAGAAACTGCGGACAAGAGTGCACTTGAGAAAGCTATGGAGCTTGAAAAGGACGGTACAGATTCCGAGAAAATCCGTAAGGAAACGGGTTGGTTTAAGGGATATGACGGCAAGTGGCGATTTGAGATAGATAACAGCGAATTAGAGTTTAAAACAGATATCAAAAAGAACAGAGCTGCCGCAATTGAACTTGCGAAAATGGAAGTTAAAAGTGCATAGCTTGAAGAAAAGATTGTAAATAATACAGCAACAAAAGCAGAGGAAAATGTTCAAACAATGTATTCGGGCAAAAATAAAGGAAGCCTTGCCACTACGCCAAGTGGAAATAAATCCCTCTCGCAAACGTCCGAAACGCTTAGTGGTACAGCTTCCTATAAAATATTAGCACATGAGGATAACAAAGTCAATATAAAAGAAAATGATAACGTTTCCGACATAAAGTACGCAACAGATGATACGATTCAGAGTGAAAAGTATGACAACCTTGAAACTATTGATGATAAAGAAATCAAGGTGTATAATAAGCGTGGATGGGCATATGGATTGTTTAACGGGGAAGACATGAAGTTGCTTAATGAAAAATTCAGTGAATTAGACAGACGATTAAACAGTAGGACAGATAATATGCTTGCTGACGGTACAAGAGTTGTTGAGGTAAACAACAAAATTGTGTCGATTGGCGGAACATATAATGATCCTGAAATTTACAGTGTATTTGAAATTAATGCTTATCATGAATATGAAGCAGAAAGAATAAAGGATGATATAAAATATGGACAAACAGGAAATGGAAGAAACCGTTATAGTTTTGAAGAACTCGGCAAACTTATCGAAAATTATAAGGGAAAAGAAAATGTCAGATTCTATTCAAGCACAGATTACTCTTATATTAGGGGAAGAACTGAAAAAGGAGCGAGAGCTATATCCACAGGCGATTTTAGCCGTTACGGATATAATAAAGAAAGCAACCTCAGAGGAACAAGTGATGCAAATGCTAAAGGAGAAGTATCCGCAGTACAGTTAGATGAAGATACCTCCGACATAAAGTACGCAACAGATGATACCATTAATGATTGGCTTGATGATGAAAGCACACCGCAGGGAATTGACTACGAAAAGGCAGTTGAAAAAAATCCTGTAATAGCAGTAGCGAAAATATATAAAAGTGCGGCACAAACTGCTAAGAGCGGACTTGCACAGGGAAAGAATGTAAAACTTGATGAGAAAGAATACCTAAGAATTGCCGGAAGTATAATGCAGACATACGGTATAAAAGGCAAGTATAACCCTAATTACAAGAAAGAGCTTGCAAGTCAACTTAAGAATTTTGTTGACAGCATAGGAAAGAAAGATGCGAATTTTACAGATTTATTTGAAGAACTTGTAAATGACTGCAAGGGAGGTATTCTGCTTAGCGGTGAGTATGACACAACTCTTATGCGTGAAGAACGAGAGTTTGTACTTGATATGCTCCAAGGCAAAGTACTGCTTATAAAACCGAGAGATGTACAGCAAATTGAGGAAGACTACGGTTCGGTAGCAAACTACCGCGTTGCACTTGAATTAAATCCAACTGATAGAGGCGGAAAAATTTAAATGTTATCAAGGTAGCAAGTGCTTACGGCAAAGATGTTGATTTACAAGGTTTTATAAATAAAAGTAAAATTTTGTATGTTGAACCAAATAAAGAAAGAACCCATAATTGGCTGACGGTTAATAGGCTCAAATTGCCGTTACCCAGTACCAGATATGGATTCTTTAATAACAGTATATCTCAAAGTGAAAATAATGTCAATACGAAAAATAACACCGGTAAGGGTGTTGAGAGTGGAGATGTTAAGTATTCAATTAAAGAAAATGTAAAAAATAAGGTTTCAGGTGAAATATATGATAAGGTGGTTGTTCTTGATACAAACATATTTAAAGGGATTCCACCACGCAATTGGGGTAAAACTTTTAGAAATTTTATTTCAAAACATCTTATAGGAAAAAAGTTTTTAACATTTGACGAGAACGGTAAAGAAGAAATTATAGAATTTGCAAAGCCAAATGAACGAGTAACCAAAAATGGTGCTAACAACAGTCATAAAGTTATTGATAAATTATCAAGAAAGTCAGACAGAAACAGTAAGTTAGTAATCGTTCATTCTGATGAAGTAATAAATATTTCAGAAAAGGAAAATGAAAATGCAGAACATTCACATCAATGGTTAGATGAAAACGGATGGGAATTTAGAAATGCTTTTGTAATGGATAAGTATGGTAAAATATACTCGGTAACATTAAATATTGCAAAGTCTAAAGATGGGCGAAATATACTTTACGATATAAATAAAATAAACGAAGTTGGGTACGGCGACGTGCTCTCAAATGCCAAAGGCAAGAGGAGCTCGCACATAAACCCCAACTTCGTCAATAACAGTATATCTCAAAGTGAAAATAATGTCAATACGAAAAATGACGAAAGTGGCAATGATATCAAATACAGCATGGGAGGATTGAAAGCAGAAACTGCGGACAAGAGTGCACTTGAGAAAGCTATGGAGCTTGAAAAGGACGGTACAGATTCCGAGAAAATCCGTAAGGAAACGGGTTGGTTTAAGGGATATGACGGCAAGTGGCGATTTGAGATAGATAACAGCGAATTAGAGTTTAAAACAGATATCGAAAAGAACAGAGCTGCCGCAATTGAACTTGCGAAAATGAAAGTTAAAAGTGCAGAGCTTGAAGAAAAGATTGTAAATAATACAGCAACAAAAGCAGAGGAAAATGAATACTACAATCTTGACGAAAAAATGATTGAGTACAGAAAAGGAGTGAAATTGAGTGATGTAATAAATCATCCAAAACTTTTTGAAGCGTATCCGCAACTAAAGAATGTAGATGTTTATTACGAGATTTCTTCGGTTAATCGAGGTGTATACAGTTCAAACGGTAATGTGATAATGTTAAATCCGATGCATACGATTGATGAGCAGAAAGAAGCGATTATTCACGAAATTCAGCACGCAATACAGGGAATAGAAAATTTTGCGAACGGAAGTAATTTGGAATACTGGAAAAATCTCGGATACAGCGATGAAGAAGCAATGGCAATGTATTATAACACTGCCGGAGAAAGAGAAGCAAGAGATGTTTCTGCCAGAAGAGATTACAATGCAGAGCAAAGAAAAAACATCCGTCCGGACATTGACAGGAAAGATGTTGTATTTGCTAATAGCGGTGATGCAGGGTATTCGGCGGATGAAAATATAATGCAAAATGATTTTGAGGAGAAAGTTGACCAAATAGAGAATAACACATACAATTCAGATGATGTTGTTATTATGGGCAGAACCCCAAAGGTGTTACAGGATATTGGATTTAATTCGCTGCCTGTTGCGATGACGAAAAAACATATATATTCTGTTGCTGTATCAGAAGCAAGAGCAAAAAGTGAGGGCAGATACAAGAAAAATACAAATTATCATAATTTAGGATTTAATACAGTTAAGAAAATTTATGAAAAAATATCTAATCCGCTTATGATTATTGCACACCCTGATTTTACTAATAAAGCAAGCAGAGACAGCACTCATAAAGTGATTGTATTGGTTGATTTATCCGTAAATAATAAGCAGGTAATAGCACCTATTGCGGTAGATTTTGAAGGTATATATAACAAAAAAATAATTGATGTCAATCTTGTAGCAACATATTTTAATAAAAATAATATTAACGATTTAATCAAAGAAGCGATTGCGTTAGAAAATGATAATAAGATAGGTTTTTATTATTTAGACAAAAAAAGAACTCAAAGTATAATTAAGCATGCAGGGTACCAATTACCCAGAATACTTAATAACTTGAGTTCCAATATTATTATACGCAAAATTGACAGCAATGTCAATAAAAAAATTAATAAAATTACCCAAAGCCAGCAGTTTGTAAGGTGGTTCGGTGATTGGCAGAATAAGCCGAAAACTGCAAGCAAGGTTGTGGACGGCAACGGTGAGCCTCTTGTAGTGTATCACCAGACGGGAAATGATTTTACAGTATTTGATACTAAGCATACAGGTGCTGGTGAGTTTGACAGCGAAATGCCGACAGGAATATTTATGAAGCCGACAAATAGGGTACCCCATAAAATTCTGTGTAAATAATAATCCTTCAAGCAATAACAAAACAGCGGATTGCGGTGTAATCAGTCTTTCTGATTTGCCCCGTGTCAACTTTTCATTCCGCAGACAGGAAATTCTATTCTCGGGGGCAAATCAAGCCGGTATTCTGTCCTCAAATATTATTTGATAACTGGCTCAAAACTATATCCCAGTTTCGACATCTTTGTGTCCAGCGTTCGACAATTTTTTGCGACGCTAAATACAACATTTTGCGCAGGCTGTCATCATTCGTGAATGACGGCTTGTTCTTCGTAATCTGCCTGAACTGGCGGTTCAGCCCTTCGATAATATTCGTTGTATATATTATCTTCCGAACCTAGGGCGGATATGCGAAAAAGGTGGATAGAATATCCCAATTTTCCTCCCAACTTTTCACGCAGGACGGATAGATTTTGCCCCACTTATCCTTGAACAAAATCAGGTTGTTCATAGCTTCTTCCTCGCTGATTGCTTGATATACTTTCTTGAGGTCAACCATCAGCTCCTTGATGTGTTTGTAGCTGACAAACCTTGTGCTTGAGCGTATTTGATGAATGATGCAACGCTGGATTTGTGCGTTCGGAAAAGCCGCTTCAATAGCTTGTCTGAAACCTGTCAGACCGTCCACGCATAACAGAAATACATCTTTAATCCTACGAGTTTTGAGCTCGTTCAACACATTCAACCAGAATTTACTGCTCTCATTTTCGCCAATCCATATGCCGAGAATATCTTTCTGACCGTCAAGATTGATGCCCAGAACTACATATGCAGCCTTCGTGATATACTGATGATTTTTCTTGACCTTGTAATGGATTGCATCCATAAAAACGAACGGATATACAGCTTCAAGAGGTCGGTTTTGCCATGCAGTCACATCGGGCATAATCTTCTCGCTTATCTTGCTGACAAGCTCAGGGGAGATTTCTACATCATACAGATTTTTGATTTGTTCGGAAATGTCACGCTGGCTCATTCCACAGGCATAAAGTGAGAGGATTTTCTCTTCCATACCGTCTGTATTGCGGTTGTATTTGCTGATTATTTTGGGTTCGTATTCGCCGTTTCTATCCCTCGGAACTTTGATTTCAAGCTCTCCCATCTGCGTTTTTACCGTCTTTTTCGAGTAGCCGTTTCTGTAATTTTTCGACTTATTGCCGTATTCATCATTCGACATTCTTTCGCTTTTCTCATAGCCGAGTTCATCGGAAAGCTCACATTCAATAACCTCCTGAAGAATGTCCTTGAACATATCTTTCATCGCCGTCATCACTTCGTCTGTTGAGGTGAAATTCTGACTTCTTCTTTACCTTGATTCGCTATCTTTCTATTCATTCTGTCCGTTCACCATCCCGCAAAAAATCGTGATGAACCACTTTTTTATCAGTCATCGCTTTTTTGTGTTATTATTTTATTTAATTTTCAAAACAACTGCGAGAGTGAATTTCATATTTTCGGGGTCAAAATTATGACTTACATTACCGTTGTATTGTTTTGCTATTCGTTCTATACTTTTTATTCCGTAGCCGTGAATAAATTTATTGCTTTTGGTTGTCTGTAATTTGCCGTCCTTAAGATTAGGAGCAGTTGCGCAGTAATTCCATATGTTGATTACAATATAGTTTGTGTTCGTTTGCTTAACTGTAAGCTCAATTTTCTTGTTATCGGCATTTTGCGTTGCCTCGAGAGCGTTTTCAAGAATATTATCAAGTAATGATGTTATATCGTTATTTGAAATGCAAGAAAAATCTATATCTCGAATATCGCAGTAGAAGTCAATCTCTTTATCTTTGCAAGCACTGACATATCTGTTTATGATTGCATTTATAAGTTTGTTATCGCTGTATTTCTTTAAGTATTTAATCTGATAATCTTCATACAGACTGTCAATGTATTTGTTTATGCTTTCAAAGTCTTTTTCGTTTGAAAGTTCTTTTATTGAAAGCAAGTGGCGTTTTATATCGTGAATTAAAATATTAGAATTTTCGTATTGATTTTGCAAAATAGAGTAATATTCGGTATCAATTTCTGATTTTTGCTTTTGCAGCTTTAGCGCCGTGTTTTCGTATTGAGTTTTCAATACGTCTTCGTGTACAAGAAAAACAACTATATTTGAATACATTAAAAGCAGAGCGCCTACCGCAAACAAAACATATGTAAATTCGTCAAGTTTATAGTTAAGCGAAATGTATGACATACCGCATATTATAAGTATTGACGCCATCGGCAGAAAGAAAAGCATATTTGTTTTATTTAGCTTCAAATTTTCTTTATTTTCTTTAACGGAAATTTTAGATACAAAGTATGCAATAAAGAAGAAAAATAACTGCGAGCTGCCGCTTAATAAGAAAAATATCATACCGTTCTCAGTGATTCCTTTAATATCAATATTAAAAGTTACCATTACAAGGAACAGCAGAGTCATTTTTGTTATGAGAGTTATAGATGTGAGAAGAATTGAAGTAAATATTGCTTGAAAAACATTTGTGTTAAAGCAAAAAATACACAGCAACAGATTGCAAGCTAAAAATGCTACAATATTTGAATATTCAACACCTACCGTATTTATTATAAATTGCAGTGCAGCAGACAATGAAAAACATAAAAATAAACCCATATTGCTCATTTTCTGAGCAAATTTGTTGGAAATAAATATGTAAGAAATGATTGCCCCAAATACCGTTACCGTCGCATAGCTGAAAATTATCATACAATACCTCCCGCAAAATCAAAAAAGGCTTTTTTAAATTCTGCGTATTTTCTTTGCGAAATGCAATGCTCCATAAGATTCTCATTGGCCCCCTGAAATGTAATTGAACTTTTATCAAAGTTAATTACATTCTGTAAGTTTACGATATAGCTTTTATGCGATTGGACAAAGCAGTTAGGCTGATTGATTATTTCGTACCATTCGGCAGGTTTCTTATTGGTTTCGTATGATTTGTATTTAGTAACGATAAGTGAACCGTGTTTTCTGTTTTCAATATAGAGAATATCCCTTGTTTTTACGGTGAAAATTTCGTCATATTTTTCTATTATAATACTTTTACTGATTTTCTTGTAATAGTCAACGGCTTCAAGAAAATTTCTGTTAAACCTTTCAGTGTCAATCGGCTTTGAAAGATATCTGAAAACCTGAATTTTCATTGCACTGTCAAGGTAAGCTGGATATGAGGTAAGAATCATAATAATAATGTCGGGGTTTAATTGTTTTAATCTTTCCGATACCTCAAGTCCGTTTACGGCAGGCATTTGAACATCGACTATAGCGATGTCGTAAGAATGTTTTTCTTTAAAAATAAAATCACCGCAGGTACGCATATCTATATTAAATTCTATTTTATAGTTTTTTTGAAGATTACTTATAAGTAACCGTACTTTTTCGAGTATTGATTTATCATCATCACAAAGCAGAATATTAAGCACCGAAATTCCCCCTTTAGAAGATATTATACAACATAATTTTTAATTTGTCATATAAAAAACATCACTTTTGACTTTTTTTAATGCGTTTTTGCCCAAACTGTAACAAATGAAAATCCTTGTGCTATAATAAAATCAGTAAATAAAGGAAAAACAAGTACATTTAGAAGTTTTGTATTTAGCAGTTTTGATTATGGCACTTCACAGCTACTTCATACATCTGCGATATGATGTGTGAAGTAAAGCGGTGCTGTGCAACGGTACGGAGGTTTGTATAAAATAAAAAGGGAGAAATACTCTTGAATACAGTTGCATTACAGGATTTTCAATCATATGCAAAAGTTAATGACAATGTTATTAACAAATTCAAGAATAAAATTCCTGAAACTTTGCTTAAAATTTGGCAAAATTACGGATTAGGCACTTTTATGAACGGATATATTAAAGTGATTAATCCCGATGATTATCAAAGTATAATTGATAATACATAATTACCTTGGAAAGCGGCGAGTATATAAGTATAATGTATCTTCGCTACGGAATATGTGAACTGATGCTCAAAGATTTTGATTTCTTTTTAAAAAGACTTGCAGACAAGAGCTTTTTAAACGAATTTTTTTCCTTGAATCAGTATTATAAAGCTGTTAACGAACATGGAAATTTGTTGTATATAGAGTGTTTTGGTTATATGCCTTTATTAGCGCTCGGTGGGGACGAAGACACCGATAATCTGAAAAAATTTCAGATACTTGAGCACATAGCGTTGATAAATTCATATTTCCTCATACTGATGTAAATCCGTTCTGCCTGACATCTTGAGATTTATAAAAATTGAGTAATCGGCAATATTGATGTTTAAAGAGAGAGGGAGCAAGATGTTAGGCAACGAGATTTATTAATTTTAAATTTGATAGTATCTTATATGTTTTAGTGGTATCTGCAGTTAATGAGGATACTGCTTTTTTTTATTTGGCTCAATGTCAATAGTTGGGGTAAATTATGGTTTAGCGGAGTGTCGGTCAGGCATTGAAATTTAGCTAACGCTAAATTATCCTCCAAAAAACAAAAAAGTTTACTCAATTTTTTCAAAAATTGCGGGTTTGGGCAGCGCCC
>ERZ773157.3234-NODE-3234-length-11160-cov-2.763800_pt1 | contig 11160 bp, 10 predicted proteins | sample MGYA00511480_ERZ773157 | MGnify/ENA primary metagenome ERZ773157 (study PRJEB29015, sample SAMEA2737863) | human gut metagenome | biome: human gut; feature: human-associated habitat; material: faeces | place: China | collected 2012 ... | reverse complement strand
ATTCCAAGCCACGCTGCACCGTGCAACAGATCCAGCGAAATCTCCAGGCAGATGCGCGGTCTGCTTTTGATCCTTACTCTCCTTGCCACACTCACACCTCCCACCAAAGAAATCCTTCTCTTGCCGGACCACTCTCACCCTCCCGGCAGATAATGATCCCATAAACAGCTTCCCCATCCGTGCGCTTTGCCTCGACCGCCGCCCGAATGTCCTCTGTATCCTCTGCTGTGATCACCAGATAACATTTGTCGGTCTCCCCGTCGTTCCCACTCTTTTTGATCAACTCTGCAAAGCTGCCGGACAGCTCCTCCGTATCCGCCAATGCCAGACGCCGGTCAATTTTCTCAAGATGACTTTTATGAACACCCGCCTCGCAGCTTACCGGCTCCTTCGAAAGAATATCCGTCAGATTGCCGGATAACGAGACCGGCACTCCCTTTTGCAAAAGCTCTGCCGCCAGAGAGGAAGCAAGCGAGATCGCCATCTCCTGCAGCTCTCTCTTATGCCTCTCGTCACGACAGTCACCATTTAGCAGGATCTGAATCTCCTGCGAAAAGCTGGATTCATACATATTAACTAAGAGCTTCCCCGCTTTGGCGGTACTCTTCCAGTTGATCCGCCGCATACTGTCCGTTGGGCGGTACTCCCGCATGCCGCGAAACGCATACGGATCCTCCTCCAGCTGCTTTCTCGCAAGAAACTCTCCCTGCATCCTCCGGTAAAGCACATCAAACCGGCTCACATCCCTCTTATACGGGTAAACATAAAGACTCGCCACATTGTCCCGCCGCTCGGAGCAGGTTGCCGTATAAAAGAAATCACGTGCCAGAATATCGATCCGGTCAATCTCATAATAGCCACGCCGGGACGGAACAAACTCCAGCGCTCTTGTAATCTTTCGCCTTCCTCCAACCGCGAAAAGATCTGTCCGGTAATACTGATCCGTCACAGCCGCATTGCCCTCCTGCTCAAACAGAAAGGTATTCGATGCGGTAAACTTCACCTGCAGCGACGACAGAGGCATTCTCTTTTCATTGACCACCGTCTCCTCCAGATAACATTTCTCACCGGCACTGACGCCCTTTTTCTGAAAACGAAGCTGTACTTCGAGCCCTCTGTTCCAATGAGTTTTAAAATATTTCTGCTGTGCATAAAGCACAGCAAATGCTACTATAACAGCAATGATCAGCCCCACACAATCACCTCGTCCACTCTTCCGTTGGTGCCGGAATCTGCTCAAGGATTCCCTGCAGAATCTCTTTCGTTGATCCGCTCTGACCGGCACGGTAAGATATTATACGGTGTCCCAAAACAGGGACACATAACTCCTTCACATCATCCGGCGTAACATACTCCCGTCCCTGTATCATTGCGTACGCCTGCACACAATGCAGGTAGGACAGTGTTCCTCTCGGATTGACTCCCATCGCCAGACCATCATGTTCTCTCGTTGCCTGAATGATCTGCACCAGATATTTCTTGACGCTGTCGCTCACATAAATCCGGCGGCATAACTCCTGCAGCTGAAGAATATCCTCACAGGTACAGACCGGTTCAAGCTGCGCCAGCGGATCGTCACTCTTGTAGCGGTCGATGATCGCCAGTTCCTCCTCCATGGTCGGATACCCCATGGAAAGCTGCATGGCAAACCGGTCGATCTGCGCCTCCGGCAGAGGATAGGTTCCCGCCGTCTCCACCGGGTTCTGTGTGGCGATCAGGAAAAACGGAGCCTTCATCCTCCGGCTGACACCGTCCACGGTCACCTGACGCTCTTCCATGCACTCCAAAAGACCGGACTGCGTTCTCGGCGTGGCACGGTTAATCTCATCCGCCAGGAGAATATTACAAAATACCGGTCCCGCCGTAAATTCAAACACACCCTGATCCTGCCGGTAAATATTAAGTCCGGTCACATCCGACGGCAGAAGATCCGGCGTAAACTGAATCCGTCCAAACTCTGCGTCGATCGATGCCGCCAGTGCTCTGGCAAGCTTTGTTTTTCCGGTTCCCGGCATATCCTCCAGAAGGACATTACCGCCTGCCAGAAATGCCGCCATCAGCTTCCGAAATACTGCTTCCTTTCCAACGATCACCTTGGAGACATTGTTCTGAATCTCCATAATCTTCTTGGCAGCCTGTGCCACCTGAATCTGTAACTCCATATCTGTCACCGTTCCTTTCTTCGCTGCTTGAAGAATCCTCTCATTTTCTCCGAAAAGCCTTGTTTTATTTATCTTATCACAGTGCCCCTGAAATGAGAAGAAGCTTTCATCAAAGCAGCAAAGGCAGACCATTCGCAAACAGTCTGCCTTTTTATTCACATTTTCCATTGGAAATGCTGTTTTATTCCACATTTTTGAGTGCTTCATCCATCGGCACCTTCTTTATCTTACGCATCTGCATTGCTGCAACCACCAGATAAGATATAACCGTCAGAATAAAACACTCCACATAGGTATTCGTCGCGATACCAAACGGAATCCAGCCGCTGTAGCCCTTCATGAAGGCAACGAAGATCAGCCGGATCAATTCCGTAACAAGTACAAAGCTGAGCAGCACGGAAAAGATAACCACCCACGAAGTTGCCACCAGATAAAGTCTTCCGATCTCGCCATCCTCGTATCCAAGAATTTTTACCATGGAAATGGAGGTGGAGTTTCTCTCCAGAATGATCTTGGTCAGAAGATACACAACCAGAATAAACATTACAACAGCAAAGCCCTCCACGATCTGGAACATATTCCCCATGGATACCTTGAGCTGATCTGCCATCTTCGTGACATCACGCGAGGTGATCGTGCTGAAAATCTTATTCGTGCTGATATCCATGATCCTGGAATCCGAAAAGTATGCACAATAATAATCCTTATCCACATTGAAAAGATCCTCGTAGTAGGAATGACTCAGGTAGACACCGATCGTCGTCGGGCTGTCGAGGATTCCCCGAACCTGAAAGCGAATCAGCTTATCCTCATACTGCTCCTTTAACAGGAATGCATCACCGTTCTTAAGCTTATATTTCTCCGCCATGCCGCTTGTGATCACAGCACCCTTCTTCGGCAGCTTCGTTTTCACATAACGGCTGTCGTCAAAAATACCATACACGGTTGCCGCCTCCTGGTTATAGCCGTCCATATATGTATTCATCGTATATGCCGCAAACTTCTCGGCATCCTTATTGGATGTCTCCGCATCGCCCTTTAACATATACTGATATTTCGCCATCATATGATCTCTGGATATCTTCGATACATGATCAAGAAGAGGCAGAAACATCATTCCAAATAACAGAATTGTTGTTGCCACAAAAATTCCGAATACCAGCGTCAGATAACCGGAAATATTCTGTAAGATAATGCGTAAACGGAATCGGTTGAAGAAACTAAAATGCGGCAGCTTTACTGCCTTCCGGCGCTTGCTCTTTGTCAGGTCACGGCGAATAAACTGTAATGGCGAATATTTGAGCTTGCGCATCAGCGTAATTCCTGTCACTAGAAACATTAACAGGATCGGCACAACCGTTGTCAGCACAAATGCCTGCTGATTCCAGCGCGTCTCATATTTCGGAAGGCTATAGCTTGAATAGTACAGATCTGCAATGACCTGCTTCATATAAGAGTAACCCAGTATATTACCGATCACTGCCGCGATCAATGTCACAATCACCGGCATTGCCAGATAATGTCTGAATAATTCTCCCTTTGTATAACCGGATGCCCGAAGCGTTCCGATCACGGTTGACTCCTTTGTGATCGTATGACTGATCGTCACGCCAAAGATGAATGCCAGAACAGCGATCAAGATGTAAAGAAAGGCAAGCATGGAGCCTCTGTCGCTTCCCAGATCATCCCCGGCAAAATTCATCGCCTGGTTGGCGTAACGCGGAACATAATCATCAATACCATTGTCCATATTCAGCACGCCAAGCATGGAACCAAGCATCGTCGCTCCGCCGCCTTCTCCGGCAGCATCCACAACGGTATCCATCAGATCATCCGACCATTTCTTCTCCTCGATGTCATCTGCCGGATCACCTGCATTGTAAGTCCATGCATAGTTATACGTCAGACTCTTTTCAGAAAGGGTCTTAAATTCCTCTTTTGTTCCCATCGCCACACCGAAATTGACTGAATCAAACATCATATCCGTATTATTTTCGAACATAGTCGTATAGTCCGAGAAGGAAACAAGACCGGATACCGTATATGTCTTTCCGTCAATCGTAAGTTTATCGCCCGTCTTTGTCTTATTGTTGTCCGCAAACATTCGGTCGATCACGATCTCATTATCCTTCTTCGGAAGTGCACCATCCATGATACAGAGCTTGTTGATCTCTTCTCTGCTCTCATAAATACGAAGCTTTTTTTCTTTCTTGTCCTTTCCCTGATAGGTGCGCTCCACATAAAAATCCGGATAGATCGTGACATCGTCCTTTTCAATCTTCTCGATCGCCTTGTCCTTCATTGCCTGCTTCAGGTGAAAATGTCCGTTCTCCACATGATATTTTTGATAACGTTCGTTACAGGTTGCGATCATGCTGTCACTTGCGACCATATCGCCGGACTCCAGACCAATGGTCAGCACCATAAACAGAAAGATCACCGCATATTTTCCAAATTCAGAACGAAATTCGCGGAATATTCGCTTATTTAATGGATTTCTCATTACCATTCTAACTCCTCTGCAGATATCTTATTTTCATTGCGGTAAGCCTTGCGGATCCTGCCATCGCGCAGTTTAACCACCGTGTCAGCCATCTCCTTGATGGCATCGTTATGTGTTACCATAATAACGGTATTGCCGTATTTACTGTTGACATCGCCGATCAGCTTTAAGATCTCCTTGGATGTCGTATAGTCGAGTGCCCCCGTCGGCTCATCGCACAGCAGAATATCCGGATTCTTGACAAGCGCACGTCCGATCGACGTTCTCTGCTGCTGTCCACCGGAAAGCTGGTTGGGAAGCTTATGACGATGCTCATACAGACCAAGTGTATGTAACAGATCATCAATATCTAACGGGTGGTCGGAAAGATATGCGCCAACCTCAATATTCTCCTTAATATTCAGATTCGGAATCAGATTGTACATCTGAAAGACATAGCCCAGATGCTCTCTGCGGTATCTGGTCAGACGCTTCTCCGTCATATCCACCATCTTCTCCCCATTAATGGATACATAGCCGGAATCCGGTGCATCAATTCCTCCAATGATATTTAACAGAGTCGATTTGCCGGAGCCGGATGGTCCCAGCAGAACGCAGATTTCTCCCTTGTCCACGCTCAGATCAATGCCGCGCAGCACCTGCACACGGCTGTCACCCTGTCCAAAGCTTTTCTTCAGATCATTAATTTCAAGAAACATGGTACTCTCCATTCTATCTTTTCATTTTAGTTAGAATAAACTAACTAATTGTCATTATACCATTGAACAAAAAAAACAGAAAGACAGTTATTGATAATAAATATCATTAAACATCTTTCTGTTTGATTTTGTACTGATTCCTTTATGAAAACAAAGTATTATTTCTTAGCGTTCTTCTGACTTTCTTCCTTTTCGTCCTGCTTTTTCAGCTTCTCAATGGCTTTCTGATTCTGCTGATACAGTTCGTCCACCGTCTGGTTGTAGGAGGTAAGGGCTGTCATCTCCTCGTCAACCTCCTCCTGTGTCATTGTGGCTGCATATGACTTCGCATGGATCTCATTGACGCTGTTCCAGAGGTTATCAAGCTCCTCTTTCTTTTTCTTGCCCTGTTTCTTCTTATCAAGAACACGCTTACAATAAGAAAGCTTATCCAAAACCTCATCTGACTGCCGCTGCAGTGGCGTCTTGTCGACAGTGTTCATGCTTGTTGTCTGCTTTCCGGTCGAATCCGAAGACTTCATCTGGTTCTTAATAAAAATGCCACCAACAGCTGCCGCTACGATAAGGACTGCTGCCAGCACTGCGATCACTGCTTTATCTTTCATTGCTATTTCCTCTTTTCTTAAATGATATCCGTATCAGCATATCATACCGCGAAAACGAAGTCAATGAAAGAGCTTGTGCTTTGCCAAAAATTCAGGAAGCCAGACGGATTAAATAATTTGCCGGAACGAACCGATATATCATATAGTACATTTTGATCGTTAGAGGAGGAATCAGGAATGGACGTTGTCTCTTACACCGTAAAACACAGTCTGAATTATTATATGCGCAGTGCCTACCGTGGAAATGTGAATGCACTTCAGGAGGATTTTCGCGGCTCGCAGCCCCAGAGCGTCATTGTGTCGGCCGATGCAAAAGCCGTTCAGCGCATGACCGAGAAGCTTCGCGCACTGAACTATGATTCCGACCACGAAACGGAGATCCTGCAGACTGCGCAGGCATTCGTCAAAACCTACAACAACCTGATCAATTCCTCCGAGGGCATCAGTGACAGCAGCACCTCGGCTCTCAAAAAGAAAATGACAAAAATACTCCGGAACAGTAAGGAAGATCTGTCTTCGCTCGGCATTGAACTCAAGGGCGATGGCAGCCTGTCTCTGGATGAGGAAAAGTTTTCCGAAGCAAGTCCTTCCAAGATCGGCAAATATCTGTCTTCTGACGGTACATTTTCCCGTTCACTCCGGTCCATCGTCGCCAAAATATACCGTTCCTCCGGCAAGATTGCTACCTACAATTCTTCCGGTGAAAAGACGTCCTTAAATCCGGAGGAAAATGGAAAAACCGTTGACTTATCCCTGTGACATCGTTACAATTTAAATATCAAATCGAAGGGGAAAATAATGCATCCGGATCATCGGTTGCATTATGAATCAACAGAATGTCGCAGAACCTTGGCAGAGAATATACGATGTTTGTCTCGCAAAATATTCTTGGCATGCTCGGCATTTCCATTTACATTCTGGCGGACACCTTTTATATCTCCAAGGCAGCCGGTTCAAATGGAATTACCGTGTTAAATCTCTGTCTGCCGTTATACAATCTGATCTATGCGATCGGCTCGATGATCGGCGTTGGCTCCGCAACACGTTTTACTATCCTGAAAGCGCAGAGAGATTCCGGCTGCGATCGGTTTTTCTCCAATGCTGTATTTTGTTGTCTGATCATCAGCATTCCATTTATATTAATCGGTGCATTCTCACCGGACGGCATCCTGCGGATCATGGGCGGCGATGCAGACATCGCATCACTCGGTGTTCCGTATGCACGTATCTTTCTGATGTTCGCACCATTTTTTATGATCAATTTCATTATCAATGCATTCGTTCGAAATGACGGTGCGCCATCTCTCGCAATGGCAGCAACACTCGCCGGAAGTTTTTTCAATATTATTTTTGACTATATCTTTATGTTTCCTATGGGAATGGGAATGGCAGGTGCAGCACTTGCAACCGCCCTCTCACCAATTGTCAGTACCTGCATCTGCGGGATCCACTTTTTTAAGAAAGACAATCAGATTCGTTTTCTGTGGCAGCCACCGTCACCAAAACGGCTGTTTCAGGCATGCCAGCTTGGAACCTCCGCATTTATCGGTGAATTTTCATCCGGTGTAACAACCACAACCTTTAATTTTTTGATCCTTGGGATTGCCGGTAATGTCGGTGTTGCCGCCTATGGTGTGATCGCCAATCTCGCTCTTGTGGCAACCGCTATGTTTAACGGTGTAGCGCAGGGCTCCCAGCCGCTGATCAGCCGTTATTACGGTAAAGGCGACACCCTCGCTGCCAGACGGCTTCTGCACTACGGAATTGCTACTGCTCTTGCCCTTTCCGTTGTGATCCTTTTTATCACCAGAGCACAGACCGATCTTCTGATCGCCATGTTTAACAGCGAGGGTTCCAAGGAGCTGCACGGACTGGCATTTAACGGAATAAGACTGTATTTCCCAGGATTTATCTTTGCGGGTTTCAATATAGTAGCCACCGGTTATCTCAGCGCATCTGACTGCGCATTGCAGGCACTCGCCACCTCCTTTTCCAGAGGTGTTATAGCGATCATCCTGTGTGCGTTCACCTTAAGCCGGATCTTGGGAATGCGTGGTATATGGAGTTCCTTTATGGCCGCAGAAATGTTGACCACCATAATGATCATGATCATGCTGGTGTATTTGAACAAGAGGAGGAAATGATTTGAAATTACAGTACAACGAAAATGCAGAATATATGGAACGTTTTCTGCGGGATTACATCGAGGCTCATCAGCTCGAGCAGAGCCGTATCGCTCTTGACATCGCCCTGCGGATGCACCGGGATCAGAAAAGAACCGAGGGGCTTCCCTATGTGATCCACCCCATGACACTCGCTCTGCATGGCATCTCACTCGGCATGACGGATGACAACCTGATGGCAGTCATGCTGTTACACGATGTCTGCGAGGACTGCCCTGTCTGCCCGGACGAGCTTCCGGTCAATGAGACCGTGCGCCGCGGTGTAGACTGTATCACCAAGAAGCATCTGGACGGGGAAGCAAAGCTTGAGACGATGCAGCGCTATATGAAGGATATTCGCGGCAGCAGGGAAGCCTGCATTGCCAAGGTCTTCGACCGCTGTCACAATGTTTCATCAATGGCAGGTGTTTTTTCCGAAAAGCGTCTGCAGGCTTATATTACAGAAACAAAGGATTTCATCTATCCTCTGATGGAGCATGTCAAAGAAGATTATCCGGAATATGACACAATGATGTACGCACTGGAATATCAGATCACAAGCATCATCAAAAGTCTGGAAACAAAACTGCACCAATAACGCTTCCTATGGTTTGAAACATTATCGGTGCAGGATAAGATATCCATTTGCGAAAGTTAACGGATATAATTTCTATAATTTTTCATTTCCTTGGCGGCACGGCTGTGGTACATGTAACTGGAGCTAAACAGTACAAAACCATCACATCCTGCTGCTTTTTCTTTCTTGATCTGACTGACCAGATTGTTGTTCTTGCGGCGCCAGCCCAGATCGGAGGAGCTGTAGGCTCCGGCACGGTAGGTTGCCAGCCCGATATACATCGGCGTGTTATTATTGTTCAGATTCACCCATTTGTTTAACCGGTTAGTATACAGAGAGGTCACCTTGCGGCCCATTCTGTACTGGTCACTCCAATAGATCTGAGGCACGATATAATCAATATAGCCGTCCTCGCTCAGCCAGGTTGCCAGATCGCAGCCAAGGCTTTCCGCATACTCAATATTGCCGGCAGGACTGATACCAAACAATAGCTTCTCATCCTGCTTTTTGACCGTGCTGTAAATGGTTTGAACCATCTTGTTGATCACACGCTTACGCTTGGCAACAGACACCTTGGAAAACTGTGCCCCCTTTGCCTTCGCCGGATAGAAATAATCATCAAAATGAATGCCGTCCACATTGTAGTTCTGAACGATCTCCGCCACAATGCGCCGGATCCGCTTCAGAGAGGATGCCTTACCCGGATCGAAGCTTACGCCCATCTTCTTGCGGTAAGGATTGAGCCATGCATGAAATGTCATTTTGTTCTTATGTGCCGTCTGTATCAGAATCTCCAGCGGATCATAGTCCGGTGCAGATTCAAACATATAGGAACTCCACTTTAAATATTTGCTTGGATAAATGGCATCGTTACATGGAGCCACATGGAAATAGATGGTGTTGATACCGTCCTTCTTGAGCTTTTTGAAATACTTGTTCGCATTGGTCTGAAATGCGGACTGTGACTTGTTGTACAAGCCAGCCGCCTTGTAATCGCCAAAAGAGATCCAGACAGCCTGTACATCCGTAACCAGTGCAGAGCCGGTTGACACACTGCTTGCCGTCTTGGTGGTCTTGGTTGCCGCGCTGCTGCTCTCACCGGATGAATGGCGGAATGCTGTGGTATCCCAGACCATACAGATCAGAAGAAGAACTGTCAGTCCAAGAATGATAAATGATTTTTTACGAAATTCCCGTTGTGTCATAGGTAAAACTCCTTTATGTATTTTAACTGCTATCTTAGATGATACCATAAATATATGTTAAAATCATGTTAAAAATGCAAAAAAAGTGACTATCTGAAAACCACTTACCCGTTAACCGATAGTCACTTTTATTTATTTGGGAATCATACTATATCGTATGAACGATTATGCATACTTAACTGTACTCAGCTTTACACCAGGTCCCATTGTGCTTGCCAGTGTAACACTTCTGAAATACTGTCCCTTTGCAGATGCAGGTTTAGCCTTACGGATCGCATCCATAATTGCATTTACGTTATCTGCAAGCTGCTCCTCTGTGAAGGAAGCCTTACCTACAGCAACGTGGATGATGTTAGCCTTATCGAGACGATACTCAACCTTACCAGCCTTGATATCCTCGATTGCCTTAGTTACATCCATTGTTACAGTACCAGCCTTAGGGTTTGGCATTAAACCACGAGGTCCAAGGACACGTCCCAGACGTCCTACAACACCCATCATGTCCGGTGTAGCTACTACAACATCAAAATCGAACCATCCTTCGTTCTGGATCTTAGGAATAAGCTCCTCGCCACCAACGAAATCAGCACCTGCAGCCTGTGCCTCATCAAGCTTTGCACCCTTTGCAAATACGAGTACGCGAACAGTCTTACCTGTTCCGTGAGGCAGTACAACTGCGCCACGAACCTGCTGATCTGCATGACGTCCATCAACGCCAAGACGGATATGCGCTTCGATTGTCTCATCAAACTTTGCAACTGCTGTCTTCTTAATAAGACTTACAGCATCCTGTACTTCGTACTGTGTTGTCTTATCTACAAGCTTAGCAGCTTCTACATATTTTTTTCCCTTTTTCATAATATAATTAACCTCCTAGTGGTAGTAACGGCGTGTATTCAATGGCAGTCATCTGCCAGCCTCCCACGACGTTCAATCTAATAACAAGTCTTTTCAATATATAATGATTACATCGAGTTATTTATTAATATTAGTCCTCTACAACAACGCCCATGCTGCGGCATGTACCTGCGATCATGCTCATTGCTGACTCTAAAGAAGCTGCGTTCAAGTCAGGCATCTTGGTCTCTGCAATTTCCTGTACCTGAGCCTTGGTAATGGTAGCAACCTTTGTCTTGTTAGGTACACCAGAACCGGACTGAATCTTGCAAGCTTTCTTGATCAGTACAGCTGCCGGAGGAGTCTTTGTGATAAAGCTGAAGCTCTTATCCTGATATACAGTGATAACTA
>ERZ773157.3231-NODE-3231-length-11169-cov-15.934497_pt1 | contig 11169 bp, 9 predicted proteins | sample MGYA00511480_ERZ773157 | MGnify/ENA primary metagenome ERZ773157 (study PRJEB29015, sample SAMEA2737863) | human gut metagenome | biome: human gut; feature: human-associated habitat; material: faeces | place: China | collected 2012 ... | reverse complement strand
TCCGCCGTCAGCTCATCGAGAACAATCTCGTTGAAGCAATCATCATCCTTCCCCGAAACCTCTTCTACACCACTGACATCAGCGTTACGCTTTGGATTCTGAATAAGAACAAAAAGGCTCGTGTGGTTGAAGAAAATAGCGAGGTAAAACGCTTCCGTAACCGTGAGCGGGAGATTCTTTTCATGGACTTGCGGCAAATGGGAAGCCCCTATGAAAAGAAGTACATTGAACTGACAGAAGAAGACCGTGCGAAGGTCACGAGCGTCTACCACGCATGGCAGCAGGAAGGCTATGAAGAAACTTATCAGAATGTGCCTGAGTTTTGTTACAGCGCATCTTTTGATGAGGTTGCAGAGAAGGGTTTTACCCTTGTTCCGAGCCGTTACATTGAGTTTGTAAACCGTGATGAGAATATCGACTTTGATACGAAAATGAAGATGCTGCAAAGCGAGCTTCGTGATCTGCTTGTTGCAGAAGAGAAGTCGAAGGCTGACCTGTTGACCGTGTTTAAGGAGCTGGGCTATGAAATCGAATTATGAACCCCTTGGTAAACATATTCAGCTTGTTGATTATCGGAACTCCGAGGAAGTCACCAGCACTGTTCTTGGCATAAGCATCGACAAAGAGTTTATACCTTCCGTCGCAAATGTAATTGGCACAGATTTGAGCCGGTATAAGCTAATCAGCAAGGGACTGTTTGCCTGTAACCCAATGCACGTTGGACGCGATGAACGTCTTCCGATTGCGCTCTATGAGAAAGGTAGCCCCGCAATAGTATCTCCGGCATATTTCATGTTTGAGATTATTGATCGCGACATCTTGAATGAAGAGTATTTGATGATGTGGTTTCGCAGACCGGAGTTTGATCGCGAGTGCTGGTTCATGACGGACGGCAGTGTTCGAGGCGGAATTACATGGGATGATTTTTGCCGTATAAAGCTCCCTGTTCCTTCCTACGCGAGACAATGTGAAATCGTCGAGTCCTACCGTGCAATCACCGACCGCATTGCTTTAAAAAGATCGGAAAATGATAATTTGCTTGCGACTGCGCAAGCAGTTTACAAAGCGTGGTTTGTTGAGTATAAACCGTTTGGCGGAAACTGCCCAATTTCATGGAGGGTTGGAAGCGTAGATGAAATTGCCGAGTTCTTTGACTCAATGCGGAAACCGCTCTCTTCGTTAGAACGGGCAGACATGGCGCGTATATATCCTTATTATGGTGCAGTTTCAATAGTAGACTATGTGGATGATTACATCTTTGACGGCGAGTACCTTCTTTTGAGTGAAGACGGCATTTATGTCGTTGACGATAGTGGACATCCTCTTTTGCAACATATAATTGGGAAGTTCTGGGCAAACAACCACGCTCACATTCTAAAAGGTAAAGCTGGATTCACCGAAGATAGCCTGTACCTCTTTTTGTCCAACACAAATATGTCACCAATTGTTACGGGAGCTGCCCAGCCCAAAATCAATCAAGCAAACTTGAAGAGCTTTCCAATTACCATCCCTGATAGTGAGGTTCTGGATAGATTCAACTCTGTTGTTCATCCTCTGTTTGCTGGAAAGTTGAACAACGAGAAAGAAATACGGAAGCTCGAAACGATTAGGGAGCTGCTACTTAGCCGTCTGGTTAGTTAAGCCGCTAAATTATCATTTACCGTCCATTACTCTCACCAGTGGCGAGAGTTTTACCCTAAGAACTGCCACTGAAAAGTCGTTCTCTGAGAATAAACAAAGGAGATACGACAATGAAAAAACAACTGATTCAAGAAGTGCAGCGTCAGATGCTTCCGTTTCTGAACAACGCACAGTTAAAACAACTTCAAAGCGTCCTTGAAGGGGTGCTGAGTGGCGTAGAGCTAAGTTACAGCGCGGGCATGGTAGAAAGCGCAAAGGTCGACACGGTTGTCTGTTTCATCAACGCAAAACGCATTGAAGGCTGCTCAGAAAAAACCTTGAGCTATTACCGTCAGACCATTGTGTCGATGCTATCCGGCATTGACAAAGAACCACAAGAGATCGTAACTGAGGACTTGCGAAAGTATCTAACAGAGTATCAGACGAGCCGGAAGTCAAGCAAGGTCACGATAGATAATATTCGCCGCATCCTGTCCAGCTACTTTTCGTGGCTTGAAGATGAGGATTACATCGTGAAAAGCCCGGTACGCCGAATCCACAAGGTAAAAACGGCAAAAGTGATCAAGGAAACCTATACCGACGAGGCATTGGAAATCATGCGGGACAACTGCTGCAATGCACGCGATCTTGCGATGATAGACCTTCTTGCGTCCTCTGGAATGCGTGTTGGTGAGATGGTTGCCCTCAACCGCGATGACATCAACTTCAATGAACGTGAGTGCGTTGTTTTCGGAAAAGGGAGCAAGGAACGGATTGTCTATTTCGATGCCAGGACGAAAATTCATTTGCAAAACTATCTGGAAAGCCGTACAGACACATGCTCGGCATTGTTTGTCTCGCTGACTGCGCCGTATGACCGCTTGCAGATCGGCGGGATAGAAAGACGGCTTCGGGAACTGGGGAAAAGGCTGAATTTACCTCGTGTTCATCCGCATAAGTTCCGAAGAACATTGGCAACATCCGCCATAGACAAAGGAATGCCCATAGAGCAAGTCCAGCAACTCTTAGGACATCAGAAAATCGATACGACCATGCACTACGCCATGGTTAAACAGCAAAATGTCAAGCTGGCACACAGAAAATACATAGGGTGAGGTGTCACAATGAAAGAAGGATATAGGCTGCTTGGAGATTTCATTCAGCCAGTTGACGAACGAAACAGGGATTTGAGAGTTGATTATTTGCTTGGTGTCAGCATCAGCAAGCAGTTTATTCCCTCCATTGCGAATATTGTTGGAACGGACTTGTCGAACTATAAGATTGTTCGTACTGGGCAATTTGCATACGGACCTGTTACGTCTCGGAATGGCGAAAAGATTTCAATTGCTCTTTTACGAGATAAGGACTGCATTATTTCAAGTTCATATACTGTGTTTGAGGTTGTGAATAAGAATGAGCTTGATTCAGAATACCTTATGCTTTGGTTTAGCAGACCGGAGTTTGATCGCTACGCCAGATATATGTCTCACGGAAGTGTTAGAGAAATCTTTGATTGGGATGAACTTTGCAAAGTGGAACTGCCTGTTCCCTCTATTGATAGGCAACGTAGCATTGTGAGGGCGTATCAGACCATCACAGAACGTATCGAACTAAAGCGGCGGATAAATGATAATTTAGCGGCTTAGCCAGACAATCGAGAAAGCAGCAAATCAGATAGCTCTTGAAGCCGAATGATCTCACGGCTGTTTGTGAAAATAGTTCCAAAAACTGATGCAGCTTTTCGATTAAAGAGTTCTATCTGTTCAGTGACCGGCTTTGGAACTTCTATATTATTTAAGATTTCCTGCGTGAGCAACTGCTGACCAGTTCCAACGTGGTGATTGAAAAGATTCAGCCTCTTCAAAAGGAAATAATCGAAAAACTCATCCTTTGTGATTTTTGATTTTGCGAAAATGGCATTGTCGCTTACCCAGCATATCCCTTGTTCAAGGTAAACGCTTCCGCAATATGCACCAACACGACCGATTAGGACTGCATTTTCAATGTTGTGTTGGTCTGTGTAGGAAAGAACGCCATTTCCTCCGTAAACAGGGATAGTTCCATCTGTTTTCGGGCGCGATTTTCCGTTACCGAAAGTCATTAGCTCACCCAATTTGGAGTGTTCTGATGTGTCTTTTGAAAAAAACATCTTAGAATGCGACGCAGCCAGTACCGCTTCTAAATTATCATTTACCGTCCATTACTCTCACCAGTGGCGAGAGTCTTACCCTAAGAACTGCCACTGAAAAGTCGTTCTCTGAGAATATTCAAAGGAGACACGACAATGAAAGAACAACTGATTCAAGAAGTGCAGCGCCAGATGCTTCCGTATCTGAACAACGCACAGTTAAAACAGCTTCAAAGCGTCCTTGGAGGGGTACTGAGTGGTATAGAGTTGAGCCACAGCGCGGGCGCAGCAAAAACCGTAGAGGTCGATACGGTTGCCTGTTTCATCAACGCAAAACGCATTGAAGGCTGCTCAGAAAAAACCTTGAGCTATTACCGTCAGACCATTGTGTCGATGCTATCCGGCATTGACAAAGAACCACAAGAGATCGTAACTGAGGACTTGCGAAAGTATCTAACAGAGTATCAGACGAGCCGGAAGTCAAGCAAGGTCACGATAGATAATATTCGCCGCATCCTGTCCAGCTACTTTTCGTGGCTTGAAGATGAGGATTACATCGTGAAAAGCCCGGTACGCCGAATCCACAAGGTAAAAACGGCAAAAGTGATCAAGGAAACCTATACCGACGAGGCATTGGAAATCATGCGGGACAACTGCTGCAATGCACGCGATCTTGCGATGATAGACCTTCTTGCGTCCTCTGGAATGCGTGTTGGTGAGATGGTTGCCCTCAACCGCGATGACATCAACTTCAATGAACGTGAGTGCGTTGTTTTCGGAAAAGGGAGCAAGGAACGGATTGTCTATTTCGATGCCAGGACGAAAATTCATTTGCAAAACTATCTGGAAAGCCGTACAGACACATGCTCGGCATTGTTTGTCTCGCTGACTGCGCCGTATGACCGCTTGCAGATCGGCGGGATAGAAAGACGGCTTCGGGAACTGGGGAAAAGGCTGAATTTACCTCGTGTTCATCCGCATAAGTTCCGAAGAACATTGGCAACATCCGCCATAGACAAAGGAATGCCCATAGAGCAAGTCCAGCAACTCTTAGGACATCAGAAAATCGATACGACCATGCACTACGCCATGGTTAAACAGCAAAATGTCAAGCTGGCACACAGAAAATACATAGGGTGAGGTGTCACAATGAAAGAAGGATATAGGCTGCTTGGAGATTTCATTCAGCCAGTTGACGAACGAAACAGGGATTTGAGAGTTGATTATTTGCTTGGTGTCAGCATCAGCAAGCAGTTTATTCCCTCCATTGCGAATATTGTTGGAACGGACTTGTCGAACTATAAGATTGTTCGTACTGGGCAATTTGCATACGGACCTGTTACGTCTCGGAATGGCGAAAAGATTTCAATTGCTCTTTTACGAGATAAGGACTGCATTATTTCAAGTTCATATACTGTGTTTGAGGTTGTGAATAAGAATGAGCTTGATTCAGAATACCTTATGCTTTGGTTTAGCAGACCGGAGTTTGATCGCTACGCCAGATATATGTCTCACGGAAGTGTTAGAGAAATCTTTGATTGGGATGAACTTTGCAAAGTGGAACTGCCTGTTCCCTCTATTGATAGGCAACGTAGCATTGTGAGGGCGTATCAGACCATCACAGAACGTATCGAACTAAAGCGGCGGTTAAATGATAATTTAGCGGCTTGAGATTGAAGCTATAATAAGCTGTTGAAGCGCATTCAAGCGGTTGATTTCCAGGGAAGCCACCTTAAACTGTTCCAAAACAGGTTTTGCAACCATATCAAACCGAGAAAGTGCTTCGTGCGACGGCTTGGTCAAAGGGAACGCGGCAAGTTCATCGCCTGATACTCGCTGACGTCCACTCGAACCGTTCATGTATTGTAATGCGAAAGTCCGAAACTTCTTGCTTCGGATTAAAAAATAGTAAAATGAAGATGGCATCGTATCAACCGGAGAAAACACAATGTACTCCGTGGATCCGAAAGCAACCTCTTTGTCATTGAGGATGTTAATATACGCTGCCTTGCCATTTTCGAGGCAAGGAGTAATACGCGCAATTAGGGTGTCGCCATTTTGGAACCGGACACCGCCATTATAGGCTTTCATTTCGCCGCCTTCTGGGATGCAGCCACGAGTCGGAAGGCAGGACATATCATAGCATTTAGCGATGCAGCCTTTTGACAATGTTCGAGTTGGATTCACATTAGCAATTTCGCTGAGAGTGCAATCAGGCATTCCATCCCGAAGGAAGAGTTCATCAAAAAGAGCCTGTGTTTGCGCCTCTAAATTATCATTTATCTACGAAGGGAGGGATAAAAATGGATAAGGATACGCTGATCAAAATTGCCGAAGAGCTTCATCAAGGAGCTTTTGACGCAAAAGCCTATTACCTCATCTTGCAGCAGTATCGAAAGAACCAGCATGAATACGCGGAAGAAATGAAGTTGTCACCAGCGTTCTATCAAACGATCCACGGAGCTTTGATGAAAGCCTGCTTTATGGAGATTGCCAAACTGTATGATAGCTCAAATGGAGTCGTGTCCATTGGAACCCTCCTTGCAAAATGCGCGGAAAACCAAGACCTATTTCCTGAGTACAGAGAAACAATGACCGTGGAACATGAGGGGACAACGTATTCCTATCAAATCCCATATCAGCACCAGCTAAAACCACAGGAGGAACTCTTTTTTAAGGAACATGTCGAGATGAGCAGACATCTTTTTGCTATATTTGATGCTCCAGATGCTGAAACTATCCCTGTTCAGGTTGATTTGACTTTTCCTGAGTTTTTAGCCTTGTATCAGAAACGGTTCTGCGCGCTAAGAAAAAAAAGAGAGAATATCCGAATGCAACGGAATAAGCTCTATGCCCACAACGATGAACAGCGTATATTGAGCAATGAAAACCTGACAGACCGTCATCCTATTTTATATCCGGATGTGCAGGAAATGATAGACTTTGCACTCGATTGTACGGGTCTGATTCTCGGCGTTCTCACTGACGTAAACCATGCAACGCAATACTCGAACATTGATGACTGGGAAGGTACACTCATGCTGACACGTTTGGGATTGAAGTATCAGGAGTATGACTTCCAGCAAAGAGAAAAAGCCTTTGAAGCAGAAATGCAGAGGCGGTTAGGGGGAAATGATAATGGCGAACTTCAATGAGCATTCTCTTGAAATGTCCATTATGGAGTTGTTTCAGGATGAAGGATATATCTATTTGAATGGTGAGCAGATTCATCGTGAACGCTCTGAGGTTCTGCTTATCGACGATCTGCGGAAGTACCTCTTGAATAGGTATGCCACAGAAGGGCTTACCCAAGTGAAGCTGATAGCATCATCCTTCGCCTGAGGTCTATTTCCGGCACGATCTACGAGGCAAACAAAGCTGTCTGCAAAATGATTTGTGACGGCTTCATCTTCAACCGCGAGGATCACACAAAGAAGGACCTTTATATTGAGCTGATCGACTTCGATGAGCCGGAGAAAAACGTGTTCAAGATCGTCAATCAATTTGAAATTGAAGGCATCAACAACCAGCTACGCATACCTGACGGGATTGTCTTCATCAATGGTATTCCTGTTGTTGTGCTTGAGTTCAAGAGCGCAGTCAAAGAAAATACAACGATCATGGACGCCTATACTCAGCTCACCGTGCGTTATCGCCGTGATATTCCTGAACTATTCAAGTATAATGCCTTCATCGTCATAAGCGATGGTGCAAATAATAAATACGGTTCCTTCTTTTCTCCGTATGACTTTTTCTATGCGTGGAGAAAGATTGAGGCTGACGATAAGGAATTGGATGGCATCAATTCCCTTGTAACTATGGTGAGTGGACTATTCCGCAAAGAACGGCTCTTGGCGGTTATCAAGGATTTTGTCTATTTCCCTGATAGCTCAGATAAAGATCTTAAGATTGTTTGCCGATATCCTCAGTATTTTGCTGCGGTCAAGCTGTTTGAGAATATCAAGGCGCATCTCAGACCGGAAGGCGACGGCAAGGGCGGCACTTACTTTGGTGCGACAGGCTGCGGAAAAAGCTACACCATGCTCTTCCTCACCAGAATGCTTATGAAGAGTACCTTCTTCCATAGCCCTACAATCCTGATTATTACCGACCGAACTGATTTGGATGACCAGCTTTCAAAACAGTTTGTAGCATCCAAAAAGTACATTGGTGACGAAACCGTTGTGAGCATTGATTCCCGCGAAAAACTGCGTCAGGAACTTCAAGGCAGAACAAGCGGCGGTGTGTACATGACCACTATCCAGAAGTTCACCGAGGACTTGGAGCTTCTGACCGATAGAGCAAATGTGATCTGCATATCCGATGAGGCGCACCGTAGTCAGATAAACCTCGATCAAAAAGTCAAGGTCACTGCTGAAGGTGTAGAGCGAACCTATGGGTTTGCGAAATACCTACATGACTCTCTACCTAATGCAACCTATGTCGGTTTCACCGGTACGCCCGTGGATGGTACGATTGAAGTCTTCGGTCCAGTTGTCGATGCCTACACAATGACAGAGGCGGTCAAAGACGGTATCACAGTCAACCTTGTCTACGACGGACGCGCTGCACGGGTTACTCTTGATCAGGCAAAGGTTCGGGAAATTGAAGATTATTATGACCGTTGTGCTGTTGAAGGTGCAAATGAGCATCAGATTGAGGAAAGCCAGAAGGCGGTTGCTCATATTGATGCGATCATCGGTGATCCTGACCGACTTCATGCAGTTGCGGAGGACTTCATTAACCACTATGAGACCCGCGTTGCCGAAGGAGCTACGGTCGCAGGAAAAGCAATGTTTGTCTGCTCTAATCGCAAGATTGCATACGCTTTTTATCAGATTATAGTTGGAATGAGACCGGAATGGGCAGAGAAAAAGGTTTGCCCTGACGGGGTTCAACTGACGGAAAAAGAGAAAAAGGAACTCAAGCCCATCGAGAAGATCAAGCTCATCATGACGCGAAATAAAGATGACGAGCCAGAGCTTTATGAAATGCTGGGAACGAAGGATGATCGCAAGGAGTTTGACCGCCAGTTTAAGAACGTTAAATCCAACTTCAAAATTGCAATTGTCGTTGATATGTGGCTGACTGGCTTTGATGTACCGGCACTTGACACAATTTACATCGACAAGCCAATCCAGCAGCATACCCTTATTCAGACAATTTCCCGTGTCAACCGTGTCTATACCGGAAAGGACAAGGGCTTGATTGTGGACTATATCGGTATCAAGAAAAACATGAATCTCGCCCTCAAGAAGTACACCAACTTTGAAACCGATGAGTTTGAAGGTGTCGAACAGTCTGTCACGATTGTCAAAGACCAGCTTGATGTTTTGGCACAGATGTTCCGCAACTTCAATAGTACGGATTACTTCAACGGATCACCGAAAGAGCAGCTTGCTTGCCTCAACCGTGCTGTTGAGTATGTCCAGCTTACGGAAGATTTGGAAACTCGCTTTATGGCTGCTGTCAAGCGTATGAAGCAAGCGTTCAATCTATGCAGTTCCAGCGATGCAATTTCCGATAGAGAGAAGGACTATCTGCACTTCTATTGTGCTGTGCGTTCTATTCTTTTCAAACTCACTAAGGGTGATGCCCCCGACATTTCACAAATGAATGCCCGCGTCCGTGAACTTCTTGAGGGGGCAATTCAATCTGATGGTATAGAGGAGCTGTTTGAAACCGGAAAGCATATCTCAGTTGATATTTTCAGCGATGAGTATCTGGATAAGATCAATGCAATCCAGCTTCCAAACACGAAAATTAAGGTATTGCAGAGGCTTCTTTCTCAAGCGATTGATGAGTATAAAAAAGTCAACCGCATTATGGGCATGGAGTTCTCGGACCGCCTCAAGCGGGTTGTTGATGAGTACAATAATCGCCGTCGTGATGAAGCTTTCGCTAACGAAGTCCTTGACGATGTGGCAGAGCAGCTTGCGAAGCTCCTTGAAGAACTTAAAAAGGAAAAAGATTCCTTCAAGGGCATGGGAATTGACTATGAAGAAAAAGCATTCTATGACATCCTCAAGGCGGTTGCTAAGAAGTACGAGTTCGAGTACCCGGACGATAAGATGATCGAATTGTCGAAAAGGATTAAGGTCATTGTCGATGATAAAGCTAAGTACACTGACTGGTCTACCCGTGATGATATTAAGGCAAATTTGCAAGTTGACCTGATTTTGCTTCTGGATGAGTTTGATTATCCTCCGGTAACCATTGATGATGTTTACAAAGAGGTTTTGGAACAAGCAGAGAATTTCAAGAAGTATTCGGAATAATATATTGAGCGAAAATATGACGGACTTGTATGTAAACGCGATTGTAGAGAAAATTTAAGATGCAAGTGAGCTGTTATAAGAGATGACACGACAAGAATTATTTATATGGATACGCCAGCAGTACGGCACAGAGCCGGAATACCCCTGGCATGACTGGAATGCGGTGTTGCGGCACAATGACAATAATAAATGGTATGGTGTAGTTCTGGAAGTATCTGCTGATAAGTTGGGACTGCCGGAAGCAGGCATCGTTGATGTCCTTAATGTGAAAAGTGATCCGCTGCTGATCGGCTCTCTTCGTGGGCAGGACGGCTATTTTCCGGCCTATCACATGAACAAGGAAAAATGGCTCAGTATTCAGCTTGGCAAACCAGAACTGGATGATGCCATCAAAGACCTGCTTTCTTTGAGCTATGAGCTGACGGCACCGAAGAAGCGCAAACCAAAGTCATCAGCAAAAAATCCAGGAGATTCCGCAAATGGCAAAGAAAATGACAGAAAGGGCAAGCAGTGGCTGCTCACCTATACCGGCTCGCCGAAAAAGATGAACAAGCATTACCGGGAACGCTTTCATGCGGATAACGAAATACATTCCCTTCCGGATCAGGTGTGCAAAGGTATTAAAACTTTCGTAACCACTGTCTGCCATAAGGATGGTATTATTACAATACTTATGAAAACCATCAGATCAGTGCAGTAGATATGCATGTAGAAAATCTGGATAGTGATAAAATGATTTGTTATCCAGTAATTCAAGGAGAACGAATCAACTATCAAAATAAATAATGTTTTGAAATCAGGGATGAGGTAGAAAGGAAAGTTCCATGACAAAAGATGAAGTAAAAAAACTCAGGATGAACAGTCCGGAATCACTACAGTTTTTAAATAATGCTACAAAATTTTATAATTTAATGATGATGTATCGTTGTGCTATTCGGGAGATACAAACTAAACTTGAGGTTTTGGATGATGAATTTTCAGTTGAGAACAATCGAAATCCTATTTCTTTTATAAAAACAAGAATTAAGAAGCCCAATAGTATTCACGATAAACTGCAGAAGATGGGATATGAATTTACAACAGAAAATATACAGACATATCTCAATGATGTAGCAGGCGTTCGAATAGTTTGTGCGTTTATTG
>ERZ773157.3227-NODE-3227-length-11183-cov-3.281722_pt1 | contig 11183 bp, 9 predicted proteins | sample MGYA00511480_ERZ773157 | MGnify/ENA primary metagenome ERZ773157 (study PRJEB29015, sample SAMEA2737863) | human gut metagenome | biome: human gut; feature: human-associated habitat; material: faeces | place: China | collected 2012 ... | reverse complement strand
AATTTGCATTTGTCCTTAAAAAAGCCAAAAAAATGGGAAAAAATGGATTCTATATATTTGATGATAACGACTACGAGAGCTTTTTAAGAACAGGAAAGATAGTAGCGGCACTCCGTAATTCTGTTGTGAATGGATTCAACGGCTTTGAGGTGTATTACCAGCCAATTGTGGATTGCAGCTCAGAGCGGGTTATTGGTGCTGAGGCACTTATGCGTTTTTCTATGATGTCCGAAGAAGATACAGAGGTTATTTCACCGATAGAATTTATTCCGTTACTGGAAGAAACTGGATTAATTATTCCGGCAGGAAGATATATATTAGATGAAGCAGCAAAAACGTGTTGTGAAATGCAGCAATATATTCCTGATTTCAAGATAAATATAAATGTTTCATATGTTCAGATTATGCATGGCAATGTTGAACATGATATATTGGATGTGATTAAAAAGTATGTTTTAAAGCCGGATTCAATATGTATTGAAATGACCGAAAGTGGATTTATGGATATGACACCGGCATTCTGTAAGTTCAGGAAAGCGTTGGATGAGAATCATATCAGCTTTGTAATTGATGATTTTGGAACGGGTTATTCTAATTTTCATTGCATACGCGACATGAATCCCAGCTATGTGAAAATGGATAGGGATTTTACTGCAAAGGCGATGAATGATGCAAGAGATTATGAATTGTATAAAAACATCATTCCGATGGTACATAGTATTAATGTCAGGATATGTGCAGAGGGCATTGAAAAAAAAGAATGGAGCCTTAAAATGAAAGAAATGCAGGTTGATTATTTACAGGGATACTATTATGGCAGACCCTGTGAAAAAGAACAGTTTATTCAACGATATAAATGTTCATAACAGCCGCAGGCTTTTTGACGGATCATCTGGTACACAAAAAATTGAAAAAAATTAGCACTCACCTATTGACAGCGCTAATAATAAGTGCTATAGTACAACTAGAACAAAGGAAAGGAACAAATAAAGAAATTGAATGAAAATTTGGATACCCTGGGATTCGACCCGCAGTTCAATCAGTTAGAGAAAAAAAGATTGGCTTATATGGTTTATGGACCGCTTCCTATTTATCCCCTTTATCATCCCTACTATGCACAGGCTCCTGATTTCAAGCCTACCGATGCTTTCTACAATAAATTGGTTTCTGCAATTACCGAAGATGAAGCTTTGATTGGTATGAATTGGTATCAGGAGGCGTTGATCGGTCGGGTTCAGGCGATGGCTGCTAAAGATCTGGAAGATCGCGATAATCTGACTTTCACGAAAAAACAATTGGATTACGTTGAACAAAACTTCAAAAATCCTGCAGTTGTTGAATATTTGGTCGATCAAATCGTTACCGCTTATGTGAAAGATTCCGGTGTCGATCATTTGGCTGAAGTTGCTCCGGTATATAGTGCTAAAGTTACCGATCCTGCAAAAAAAGCTAAATTCGACGAATTGTGTGCAAAATGGGCTAGAATTGCTGTTGGACAGCCTTCACCGTCTTTCAAATATCTCGACATCAATGGCAAAGAGGTTAGCTTAGCCGATTTGGCCGGAAAATATGTCTATATCGACACCTGGGCTACCTGGTGTGGACCTTGCCGGGGTGAATTGCCTCACTTGAAAACTTTAGAAGAAAAATACGGAAAAAAGAATATTTATTTCGTAAGTATTTCTTGTGACCGCGACAAAGCAGCCTGGGAAAAGATGGTAAAAGAAGATAAATTAGGAGGTATCCAGTTGCACAACGGTGGCGACAATACTTTTATGGATGCTTATATGATTACCGGAATTCCTCGTTTTATCCTTTTGGATAAAGAAGGAAAAATCATCAATGCAAAGATGACCCGTCCTTCAAATCCTGAAACAGCTAAAACTTTCGACGCTCTGGAAGGAATCTAATCAGCCGTTTTTCAAATCGGTTGTCCTCGAATGAATACCCCCTGAAAGTTTTATTACAAGCTTTTAGGGGGTATTTATATGTCGAAATAAATGAGTTGGTGTATTTTATAAACTCATTCTATTTATCTTTTAAGTTACTACCGTTGACTTATCTTCTACATTTTTGTAACTGTTCAAACCTCTGTAATTATTTAAAAACCTACATTACCATGGATTAGTGTCACTTCGTTCCGGATCCGTATCTCCTTTTAGGTTGGCAAGCCTTGGATTGTGGTTGGTAATCTCGATCCGGAATGTAGTTTCGTCAACCGGTATCGAAGATGTGCCGATCTGCACGGCGCTGATCGGTCATCTCCGGCTACGTTAATCTTTTCCCGGCTTTGCCGGAAAATTCTGTGTATATCGGTGGAAAATATCTTCCAGCTGATAAACTTCTGTATGCAATGCGATAATCGGACAGCGGCGAACGGCAGCCTCGAAAAACAAGGCTTCCCGTGGATCTTTCCCTTGAGGGGAAGTTAAACGCCAGCAGTTCGGAGCCTGTTGTGAGGTGTGAGTGAACAGTTCGCTTTTACTTAGCCAGTGTGTATCGCTTCCCGGGCTGAATTCAACGCGAAGTACCATCCCTTCGTCTGCATGTGTACAGATCTCTCCGATCGGTCGGTCCGCAACGATTTTTCCCTGGTTAATGATTATTACCCGGTCACAAATCGCTTCTACCTCCTGCATAATATGGGTCGATAACAACACCGTCTTCTTTTTTCCGGTTTCTTTGATCAAATGCCTGATCTCTTCCAGTTGGTTCGGATCGAGTCCCGTCATCGGTTCGTCCAGGATCAGAATCTCGGGATCGTGCACCAAAGCTTGCGCTAATCCCACTCTCTGCCTGTATCCCTTCGATAATTGTCCTATTTTTTTTTGAATTTCCGGCTCGAGTCCGGTTCGCTCTATGATCGCATTCACCTTGGCTACAGGCCGGCCGACACGATAAAGCCGGGCCACGTGAAGCAGATATTCCCGGATATACAGATCCGGGTAGAGTGGGTTTTGTTCGGGTAAATAGCCGATAATCGCTTTGATTTTCAGCGGATTTTCACGCAGATTCATCTCCTTGATCCTTACTTCTCCCTGATAGTCGTTCAGACAGCCGGTAATGATTTTCATGGTAGTAGATTTACCGGCTCCATTAGGTCCTAGAAAACCGCATATTTCACCTTCTTCCAGCCTGAAACCGATATCGTCCAGCGCCTTTTGCCGGCCATATGCTTTACTGACATGCTCTAATATTACCGACATATTCTTTTCGATTAAACGCGACTCTGTTTTTATTTAAACCAACTGTTCACATCCTCATAATTCAGAATGTGGATGATCGTTTTGCCGTCTGCAGTGAAATTATGATGTTTACAGGCAAAAAGATTACCGGTCATTTCATTCATTTCCTCACAGCTGAGTGCCGTATTGTAACTGATTGCCGAGGCCTTTGCCAAAGCCAGTACCACCCGTTCTTTCATCTTCTCCCGGATACTGCCCTCCGTGTTTTTATAATGTTCGATCAGTTCGATCAGCACTTCCTTCGCCCGGGTATAAGATAAGTCCGGTGGGGTGGCATGTATGACATAACCGTTTTTACCGAAAACATTTAATTCGAACCCTAAATATTCCAGGTCTGCAAGAATTTCTCCTACCAGCATAAAATCGCCTGCCGACAACTCCAGTATTTCCGGGAACAGACTCTTCTGCCCCGTTACCTTTTGCGTATTCAGGGTCGTCATATATTTTTCGAATAAGATGCGTTCGTGGGCTCTTTTCTGGTCGATCAGCATCAAACCGCTTTGTACCGGCGTAACGATATACCGGCCTTTCAGTTGGAAATAGCAATTCGTATGCGGTACCACCGGATTGATATTTTCGGTCATTTCCGGTATCGAAGTCTGAATCGATTCCTCCTTTTCCTTTAAGCCGTCGAATAAGATATCCCAGTTGGCCGGTGCTTTTTCCTGGTGAAAACTGCTTGCTGTGCGACTGGGATGTTCGAAATCCGAATCCTGTGGATTAAGCTTACTGCTGCTGTAATTGAAAGGATTATAGTTCGGATTATAGTTGATTCGCGGAACATAGGGGGCTGCTGGCTTCTCCGTAGGAATGAGTTCGATACTTCCAGCCGTATCGAAGTCCAGGGGAGGAGTGATATTGAATTTTCCCAGGGCTTCCTTGATACCTGCCAACAGGATTTGGAAAAAATCCGTCTCATTCTGGAATTTGATCTCCGTTTTCGTCGGATGTATATTGATATCGATTAAAGACGGATCCACCGTAAAATAGATGAAATAGGAGGGGATACAATCCACACCGATCAGTCCCGAATAGGCCTCCGTCACTGCTTTATGAAAAAACGGATGCTTCATAAAACGGTTATTGACGAAAAAATATTGTTCGCCATAAGTCTTTCGGGCTTGTTCCGGACTGCAAATGAAACCTTTGATATCTACCAGACCCGTGGCACAATCGATATTGATCAGTCTCGAATTGATCGACTTGCCGAAAATATTTACGATCCGCTGACGTAGTCCCGAAGGGGATAAGTTGTAGATCACATTTCCGTTGTTCGACAAACAGAAGCTGATCTCCGGATTCGTCAAAGCTACCCGCAGAAATTCATTGGTAATATTGCGCAATTCCGTCGTATCGGATTTCAGAAACTTCCGGCGGGCAGGAATATTATAAAAGAGGTTCCTGACCGAGATGTTCGTACCTTTCGGACAGCTGACAGACTCCTGATTTTTTAGTTCCGAAGCCGCGATAAAGATAGAGGTGCCCAATTCATCTTCTTCCTGCCGGGTTTTTAATTCCACTTCCGATACCGAAGCGATAGAGGGAAGGGCTTCTCCCCGGAATCCTAAGGTGTTGATACTGAATAAATCCTGTGCCGAAGCGATTTTTGAGGTTGCATGCCGTTCGAAAGCCATCCGGGCATCCATGTTCGACATGCCTTTCCCATCGTCGATCACCTGTATGATCGCTTTCCCGACATTCTTCAACACTACCTGAATATGCTTAGCTCCTGCATCGATCGCATTCTCCATTAATTCCTTGACAACAGAGGCAGGACGTTGTACGACTTCTCCTGCTGCTATCTGATTGGCTACTGAATCGGGTAAAAGATGAACGATATCCATATTGATTGATGTAGTTAAGCTAATGTGCCGTTATATGATAGGACAAAGATAATGGATATTTGTCAAAGTCCCAGAAATCGCAGGATACCGTCCGGATTCTTTACAAACACATAAAAGGCCATGATGAACAACAACGTCAGGATCATAAACAAACGCAGCGCATAATTGCTATTCAGCCCGTTACGGTTCGCCTTCCGTTTTTCATACTCCTGTCTGAATTGTCCTTTTATATTCGGGATATAAGTTTTATCGTCGTCCTTTAAGCCGAGTTCTGCTTTTACCCTGCGCTCCCGTTCTTCCCGTTCTTCTTTGGCAGGATCCCAGTAGCGGGGTTTCAGATTGAATCTTCTGTATTCCGGTTTTTTAAATATCAAAAACATAATTACTACTGATTTTCAAGGTTATGATTTAAATCGTCCGATGGGGTAGAAGCTGCCGATGGCTTCGGACGTCCGCCGAAATGTTGCCCTATCCATTTCGGTACGATAAAAACACCTACGAACAGATAAGGATAATAAGTGATCAGACGCCATACGATGGCCATAGCGATCGCTACACCGGCTCCTCCTCCTATAATAAAGGAACCCAGATATTCTTTAAATACGAATTCGGCAAAACCGCTTCCTCCCGGAGTCGGACTGATCAGCATCATGATCCACATAATCAGTTGCCGGGCAAAAATCAGAAATTGAGTCGCCCAATCCGTATCCTTCAATACAAAAAAGGCCATTAAGATCGCATTCACTACCCAATACCGTGCCGTCCATGAAAAGAAAGTGGCTCCGAAAGTCTTCAGCCAGAAAGAAAACGGCATATGACGCAATTCGTAAGAGTTACGGATGATATCCGAACCTGCTTCGTTGGCACTGTGCCGCCATTTACGTAAAAGCTTTAATTTGAAACATTTCATCAATAGATATTTCAGCCCCCGGGGATTCTTGAAAAGTCCGTAACTCAGAATTAAAAGATATACCAGCTTGATCGAATAGCCGCCCACTGCAAACCAGATCAGGCTTTTGCTTACTCCTGAACTCACTCCCGACATCTCCCACAACCCGCTCGAATCCACGCAAAGCAGAATAATCGGAAACATCAGAATAAAATAAAGCTCGTCCAGAAAAGAAGTAGCCATGACAATAGCCGAGCTGCGTCCTACTTTGATCCCCTCTTTATTGACAAAAAGAATAGCGAGACTGGTACCGCCGATCGCTGAGGGAGTTACCGCCGAGGTAAATTCCCAAAGAAAAATAATCCGGATCGACTTGATCCAGCTCAAACGATCCCCCGAAAGAACCCGGATACGGATAACGTACCCCAGATCACGGATAAACATACACATCACTGCTACGGAAAGCCAGAACACCGAGCTCCAGCCGAAAGAAATTTGCTCGAAAGCAGTGAGATCGAATTCCCGGTATAGCATATACGACACAACACCCAGACCGATAATGACCGGGTAAATGATCTTATAGGGACTGATCTTACGGGTTAGTTTTTTATCTGATTCTTCCATAAAACGAATAATAAGAATTCGATAAAACAATAAAGTCCATAAAGTTAATGGAAAGTTTCCTGATAAGGAATACCTTCGGTCATAAACTTTATGAACTTTACAAACTTTAAGAACTCTGGAGTGGAGAGTATCGGGGTCGAACCGACGACCTCTTGCATGCCATGCAAGCGCTCTAGCCAACTGAGCTAACCCCCCATAATTTTCTTTAACGCTGCAAAAATAGAATAATTCCCCAAATCCACCAAATAATCTTCGGAATTTTCTGATAAATCAACTTCCCTTCCTTATCTTCACCTTGATCGGATAATGATCCGAAAGCGTGATATCCTCCCGGATATAACCCACCGTATATAGTGTCGGGGAATGTAAGACGTAATCGATGCGGAAAGAGGGAAACTCTCCGATGTAAGTATTGCCGATGCCCCGGCCTTTTTCAATAAAACTATCCGTTAACTTCCTGCTTAATTGCCTGTAAGTATAGGAGAGAGGAGTATCGTTGAAGTCGCCGCACAATATCACAGGATAAGGGCTTCCGTCGATATGCCGTTGAATTTCCTCCGCCTGATGTGCCCGGTTTTTGTTCGCTATCATTAAGCGTGTCGTGAGATTCTTCACCCCTTCGGGGATATCGTTACCTTTCAGCCCTGAGCTGATTTCTTTCATAAATTGCCGCTCCTTCTTGCCCAGCTTGTAGGATTCCAGGTGAACACTGTACAACCGCACCGTATCTTTTCCTAGCTTGAAATCTCCGTAAATACAAGAACTGCTGTAACCAGGGGCGAAAGTCAGGTGTCCTTTGTGCAGAATCGGGAGCCTGGAAAAAATAGCCATATCCTTCTCGATATAATAATAGGGGTAGGTATGCAATTGTTCGATTACCGTTTTCCGTCGGTCCGGATTCCCGTTCATTAGAAATTCCTGCAAGCAGATCACATCCCCGTCGAATTTATTCAGATAATTGAATAATTTTTCCCTCGTGTTTTTCTGATTACTCCAGCCATACACATCGAAATAACGGATATTGTACGACAAGAGCGACAAATCGTACGAAGCATCCCCTGTTTCGGTTTTCGCTGTCCCGTAGTAAGTCCTGAAAGTCGGATACCCGATCGCAATCACGACTACGATCTGCCAGGTCCTCCGCTTCCAACGGAAAATCCAGTACAGTAAAAGGATAAAATTGCCGATCAGAAGATAAGGATAAGCCAAACCCAGTAACGAAAAAAAGACAAAGGTATTGGGGTTGATTATAGGGGAAAGATATGCTCCTATTAACCCGAACGCAGCGATCAAACTGACGATATATACAATCTTATCCAATATTTTCAGCATAGTAGGGAAAACACTTCTGGTTTGATAAAGAACTGCTATCTGGTTTACTTACCTCCATAAAATCAGTTTTTAGCCTTGAAGAGGATTGCTTTTTCTTCCCGGGTCAGGCTTTCGTAACCCGAACGCGAGATTTTATCCAGAATCTCGTTGATCCGTTCTTGCTCGTTCTTCTTATGGGCATTGTATTCCCGGTCGTTCATTTCCGAGACATGCTTCTTATACCTCACCCTCATCTTCTTCTTCCGCTGGAAGAGCCGTCCGATCCCTTCGAAAAAATTCACGATTCCTGAAGCAAAGTCCCGGTTTCTTCTCACTCCCACGATAAAGAACCACCCGAACAGGGCTCCGCCTAAATGGGCGATATGTCCCCCCGCATTTCCCGAAGATATACTCATAATATCGATCAGGGCGGTAAACAACGCCAGATAAACCAGTTTCACCGGTCCGAGCAGGAAAATATAGACCTTATGTTGCGGCAGATAAGTACATACCGCAAAGACGATTGCCATCACAGAAGCCGACGAACCGATAGCCCTCGAGGTCAGCCGTAGCACCGGGCGGGGGAAAGGACTGATTTGAGGCTCACTGAAATAAGGGAAAATATTATAGGCCGCAATATACAGCAAACCTCCGAATAGGCCACCCAAAAGATAGACACCTGTTAATTTACGTTCCGTAAAGTAATTCAGGAAAAAACTCCCGAACCAATAAAGCCATAACATATTGAACAACAGATGTAAAAAATCGAACTGAGTAAACATATAGGTGAAGATCGTCCACGGACGGCTCAATAAATACTCCGGATCTGCCGGCACGCCGATCCATTCCAGCAATGTCGGATAAAATTCTTCTCCTTTCCCCAACAACAACATCATGATATATATCAACTTCAAAGCAAGAAAAATCCCGCAATTGATATAAATCAGACGGGTGAGAGAAGAACCCTTCCGGAAAGAATTTTTGATCCCTTCCCGGATTCCTTCTGAAAAATTTCCGCCGTAATTGTTGTAATACATCATCTCTTAATAGAACCTTCGCCTGTTTTTACTCCAGTATTTGACCATAAAGAAACCGAACAACATCCCTCCCAGATGAGCGAAATGGGCTACATTGTCCGTTGCGCTATTCTGCATGCCCAGGAAAAGCTCCAGCAGACCGTATCCCAATACAAAATACTTTGCTTTGATCGGAATAGGTATAAACATCAGATACAATTCCGTATTCGGAAACAGCATTCCGAATGCCAGCAAGATACCGAATATCGCTCCCGAAGCCCCGATCATCGGGACATTTACTTTCAGTTCTACGATCTGACGGAAGAGTTGTTTCCCTGCTACAATGTATTGTTGCGAATCCGGATTGTTGGTCCAATTATCCACCACCTCCCACACCCACTGGGCCGGATGGCCTAGCTGACGCTCCACAAGCTGCGCTAAAAGCGCAGGAGAAGGCGCATTCTGGAAGGCATAATATTGCTCCATCAGCCGGTGGATTTCCAACCAGCCGACCGCACTATTCAGCAAGCCCGCTCCGATACCGCAGACAAAATAGAAAATCAGAAAACGCTGCGTTCCCCATACCGATTCCAGTATCCGGCCGAACATAAAAAGAGCGAACATATTGAAAAACAAATGCCCGAAAGACCCGTGCATAAACATATGTGTAACATATTGCCATGGGCGCCAAAAGACAGATTGCGGCAAATGAAGTCCTAATAGATGGGCTGTATCCACATGCATCCGGCTATCGATAAACATACTCAGAAAGTACATCACGATGTTCAGAATCAATAAAATTTTGACAGCAGGGGTAATACCGGTAAAAGGACGATAGTTTTGCATCATTGTTCAGTTTTGGATTGTGAATGCTGATCGGTTCGTGGCTTGGGCCTTTGTATAGGTCTCGAATCTCTGCGCTGATCCTGTCTCGGGCCGTTACGGAAAGGCCGTTGTCCTCCCCGTTCTCCGTTTCTTTCATTTTTTTCGTTACGGGGAGTGTTAGAGTTTCCATTTTCACGATTATTATTATTTCGTTGCCTGGAATGACGCTTCTTCTGCTTCTTTTCGTCGAAACGGTTCAGGCTTTCTTCTCCCACGCCGTCCGTATATTTTATATCTGTCGGGGTATTTCCGCTTTCTTCTACCGCTTTTGGAGGAATAATTCCTTTCCGGTTCATCGCGATGATTTCCTTTACCCGTTTTACCGGAATCTGGATAAAAATACCCTTCCCTTCTTTATCCGTACTATAAGACGTCATCTGACCGAAGATATCCGTTTTTTGATGGTAAAGCAAACCCTCTCCCGTATTTAAAGTAATATTGGTCGAAGGGAAATCTTTCTGCGCATCGACGTACGCATCCACTTCATAGTTCAGACAACATTTCAGTTTCCCGCACTGTCCGGCCAGCTTCTGAGGATTCAGCGAAATATCCTGATAGCGGGCGGCTGAGGTCGACACCGAAATAAAATTGGTGATAAAAGTCGAACAGCATAATTTGCGTCCGCAGGGACCGATACCCCCGATTCTGCCTGCTTCCTGACGTGTCCCGATCTGTTTCATTTCGATACGGATATGGAAAGTCTCCGCCAACACCTTGATCAGCGTCCGGAAATCCACCCGGTCGTCTGCGATATAATAAAATATAGCTTTTGTTTTATCTCCCTGATACTCCACATCACCGATCTTCATATTCAGTTTCAGGTCGGCTGCGATTTTCCGCGAACGGATCATCGTATCGTGCTCTAAAGCAATGGCTTGTTGCCATTTCTCGATGTCGTGGGGTTTGGCCTTCCGGTATACCTTCTTCAGCGGATTCCGCTCGAGATCCACCCGTTTGATCCGGATTTGTTCCTTTACCAGTTCACCCGATAAAGATACCACCCCGATATCGTGTCCCAAGGCTGCTTCAACCGCCACGATATCTCCTGCTTTTAAAGCTAGTTTCGACGGATTGCTGTAAAACCCTTTCCGTGTATTTTTAAACCTTACTTCTACGATCTCCGGGGCACAATCCGTCGCAGGCAGATCTTCCAGCCAGTCGTATACCGTCAATTTCCCCGCTAGCAAACGATGGTCGATTACCGGTACATCCCGCCGCGGATGCTTCGTATGAAGTTCCTGAATTTCCTCTTCTTCCTCTTCTTTTTTCGGGACTGTAAATTCCCCGGCTTCGATAATTTCTATCTCTTCCGTCTCTTCGATCTCTACGGCTTCCTCCGTCGGTTCTCCCGGTTGTTCACGGGGCTCCC
>ERZ773157.3215-NODE-3215-length-11226-cov-3.727419_pt1 | contig 11226 bp, 10 predicted proteins | sample MGYA00511480_ERZ773157 | MGnify/ENA primary metagenome ERZ773157 (study PRJEB29015, sample SAMEA2737863) | human gut metagenome | biome: human gut; feature: human-associated habitat; material: faeces | place: China | collected 2012 ... | reverse complement strand
CGATAAAATAGAATGTGCCTTGGCACATTCTCGCGCCGAAGTGCGGTTGCTTCGGCAACCATTTCCCTTTGCACCGAGTGCGCATCCTCGTAGAGCGTTTTTATCGTATAGGAACAAAGTTTCCTATACGATAAAAAACAGGCAGGACCTCTTTTTCAAAATGTCCTGCCTGCTGTTCCTTCTGAGTGTTTCCTGCCCGCCTTAAATCGCCCGTGTCGCTTCTTTGAGCCATGCCGCCTCTTCTTCGTTCAAGTAAGGCGCCATCTTTTCGCGCACCTGTGCGTGATAACGGTTTAACCGCTCGATATCTTTTCTCTCCATCACAGAAACATCGATGGCATCCAGATCGATCGGTGCCCAGGTCAGCGTATCGAAATACATGAACTGTCCATCTCCGTTTTTCACGCCGTTTCTGGCAACCATCACATTTTCAATCCGGATGCCGTGGCTTCCTTCGATATAAATACCGGGCTCGTTTGTCACATCCATCCCTGCTTCGATCGGCACTTCCTTCTGATTGCCGGTGAAACGCCAGCGGATGCCCTGGGGGCCCTCATGGACATTCAAAATATAGCCGACGCCGTGACCGGTTCCGCATTTATAGTCGATGTTCTGATCCCACATGGGCTGACGTGCCAGAATATCCAGGTTTCTGCCGGTGCAGCCGTACAAAAATTTCGCGTCTGTCAGCTGCAGCATGCCCTTTGCAACCGCTGTGTAATGCTCCTTGATCGTCTGGGAAACCGGCCCCAACACGATCGTTCTCGTCACATCCGTCGTACCGCCAAGATACTGACCGCCGGAATCCACCAAAAGCATACCTTCCGGCGCAAGCGCTGCGCAGTTGTCCTCGGTCGCCTCATAATGCATCATCGCTGCATTTGTCCCATAAGCGCTGATCGTTGGAAAGGAAAGATCCAGATAACCGTCGATCTCACTGCGCAGATGATCCAGATACATCGCAGCGGAATACTCCGTCATCGGAATTTTACCAACATTTTTCTTGACCCAGTAAATAAACTTGCAGACCGCCACGCTGTCTTTTAAATAGACCTCTTGCATATTTGCCAGCTCGGTTTCATTTTTTACCGCTTTTAACAGCTCTGTCGGATTCGCTGCATCGATTACTTCTGCACGGTTTTCCAGAATTTTATAAAAAGCGTAGCTGACGTTGCCTTCATCGCACATCACGCTGCCTGTGATGGTACAGGACTCCATCCACTCTGCAGCCTCTTCATACGGATGCAGGGTAATGTGATACTTCGCCGCATGCGCTTTTAACACATCCGTCACTTCCCCATCCTGGAGAAAGAAATGGCACTCATCCTGTGTCAGATACGCATAGGACAATGCAACCGGATTGCATTCCACATCCGCGCCGCGGATATTCAACAGCCACATCAGATCGTCCAGCTTGCTCAAAAACAGACCGGACGCGCCGTGAGCTGCCATATCTTTACGAACTGCAGCCAGCTTTTCGGAAACATTCTGTCCAAACAGCGCCTCGTCCGGAACCAGAACCGGATGGCACGGAAGTGCCGGCCTGTCCGTCCAGACTTCATCTGCGAGATCTTTGCCATACACGATTTTAATCTGCTTGTCCGCCAGGTCTTTTTCCAGCTTCAGACCAAATCTCGTATCGACGACACGACCATCAAAGCCAAGTGTTTGACCGTTTTCCATCTTCTGCTGTAAAAATTCTTCCTTCGTCGGAACGTTGTCCTCCAGCATCCGGTATAAAGTAACTCCGGTTCCTGTAAGCTCCCGCTCCGCCTGGATAAAATATCTGCCATCCGTCCACAGACCAGCTTCGTCCATTCCGACGATCAGCGTTCCGTTTGATCCGGAAAAGTTGCATAAATATTCTCTTACCTTAAAATAAGCGTCCACATATTCCGAATTGTGAAAATCCGCTGTGGGAACCATGTACCAGTCTACGCCGTTTTCCTTCATGACCGCCCGCAGCGCTGCCAGACGATCCTGTATCTTCTGATTGACCATTTGTATTTCCTCCATGTGCCGGAGATTTTGGCACTACCAAAAATCTATCACAACTGCACATACCGCGCAAGAACTTGTCATAAGATTTTTTAAGGCACTTTTCATTGATTTTAAACTCGATTACAGTTCACCCGCGCCATTCGCAAAACGCGTCCTCGACGCTCTCCGCTGCTTCGCAGCTCATTTTTGCTTACAAAAATGTACGAGTGAACTGTACTCAAAATTGTAAACTTATTCTAAACTTTTTGTTTTTTTCTTGTTTCTGTTCCTGTACTCGTGCTATAATTTACCATAAAATCAGCAAATTCCGGTACAAAAGCACAATGGTATTCGACGAATTTCAGCTGTCATGTCTATTTTCAGACATATCCTCATTTCTATGTATGTTCCGGCTGTCCTTTGCACAGCAAGCATCCTTTTTCTTTTGCATCGGTACAGCCATATATTATTTTCAGAAAGGCGGTATTTCCATGGAACTTCAGGTTACGAATAATTTTTCCGATATTACATCCGAAATCCTTGCGCTTGCAAAAATGAGTGAGCAGGCAGGCTCCATTGCGCCTGAGCTCTACACACAGTACGACGTCAAACGCGGTCTGCGGGATTTAAACGGCAAAGGCGTCCTCGCAGGGCTCACCAATATTTCTGACGTGCGCGCCACAAAAATCGTAAACGGCGAAGCTGTTCCCGCACATGGACAGCTGTTTTACCGCGGCTACAACGTGGAAGATCTCGTGCGCGGCTTCAGCAAAGACAACCGTTTCGGCTTCGATGAGGTAACTTATCTGCTGCTGTTTAACAAGCTTCCTAACAAGGAGGAGCTGGAATCCTTTTCCCGACTGCTCAATTCCTATCGAAGCCTGCCCACCAGCTTTGTCCGCGATATTATCATGAAGGCCCCCAGTAAGGATATGATGAATACCCTCGCCCGCAGCGTTCTGACCCTGTATTCCTACGACGACCGTGCAGACGATGTTTCCCTGCCAAACGTCCTGCGTCAGTGCCTGCAGCTCATCAGCCTCTGTCCGATGCTGTCCATCTACGGCTACCAGGCCTACAGCCACTATCATGACGGCAACAGCCTGTATATCCACCAGCCTTCCCAGACGCTCTCCATGGCGGAAAATATTTTACATATCCTGCGCCCTGACAGCAGTTACACCCCTTTGGAAGCAAAAATCCTCGATATCGCGCTGATTCTGCATATGGAGCATGGTGGTGGTAATAACTCATCCTTTACCACGAGGGTTGTCACCTCCTCCCTGTCCGATACCTATTCTGTTATCGCAGCGGCAATTGGCTCCTTAAAGGGCCCCCGCCACGGCGGCGCAAATATCAAGGTTGTCAGGATGTTCGAGGAAATGAAAGAAGAAGTACACGACTGGAAAGACGATGAAGAAATCAGCCGTTACCTCGCACGCCTGCTCAACAAGGACGCATTCGACCATGCCGGTCTGATCTACGGCGTCGGCCATGCGGTTTACTCCAAATCTGACCCGCGTGCTGTCATCTTCAAGGGCTTCGTAGAACGCCTTTCCGAAGAAAAGGGACTGCATGATGAATTCGAGCTTTATAACAGTGTAGAGCGTCTCGCCCCTGCAGTCATCGCCAAAGAACGTCAGATGTACAAGGGCGTCAGCGTCAACGTCGACTTCTATTCCGGCTTTGTATACAAGATGCTTGGACTGCCGATGGAGCTCTACACCCCGATCTTCGCCATCGCGCGTATGGTCGGCTGGAGCGCGCACCGCATGGAAGAGCTTGCCACCAACAGCAAGATCATCCGCCCTGCGTATAAGACGCTCTGCACCGATCAGCCTTATGTGGAGCTGTCGGAAAGAAAATAACAGCGCGCACGTTTTTGCAATTGTGTAATCAAGGGGGCGACAGCAAAGAATGCTGCCGCCCCCTTTGCCGGGCACACAAAAAACGGAGAACCCTCAGGTTCTCCGTCATTTCTATCATCCATCTCTTTGTGATTTATGACATTGGAAAGCTCGCAGAGCACGCATTCTATTGTTTTTCCAAGAACTCCATCACTGCCTGTTTCATGCCATCTTTTTCGCACTGGATGTTATGGAGCACCGGTGCGTTGCGGATTTTTGTGATCGCATCCGGAATCTTCACTCCACTGATCTTTTCCAATTCTTCCGTCAGGGCAAAATCATCCATATCTGCATATTTTTCATCCATAGCACTCATAACGGTTCTGGTGAATTTATACGGACTTGCAGTAGATGCGATCACAGTTTTTGTCGTGTCGCCGGTTTCTTCTTTATATTTGTTGTAAACCGCTGCTGCAACCGCGGTATGCGGATCGAGCACATAGTCGGTATCTTCGTACAGGCTGCGGATTTGCGCCGCGCATTCCTCCTGCGTCGCATAATTTCCGTAAAAATCACCGAGCTTTTCTTTCATCTCTGCAGTGATTTCATATTTGCCATCACCTGCAAGCGCTGCCATCAGGGACGCGTTGCATGCAGCATTCTCTCCTGCAATCCGATAAATCAGCCGTTCCAGATTGCTCGAAATCAGAATATCCATCGACGGGGACGTTGTAAGGATAAAATCACGATTTCTGTCATAAGCACCTGTACGGAAGAAATCATATAATACTTTATTGTCATTGGACGCACAGATCAGCTTTTTGATCGGCAGTCCCATATTTTTTGCATAATAGGCAGCCAAAATATTGCCGAAGTTTCCGGTCGGAACAGTAACATTGATCTCCTCGCCTGCTTTGATACGTCCTTCTTTTACAAGCTGTGCATATGCATAAGCATAATAAACGATCTGGGGAACCAGACGTCCGATGTTAATGGAGTTTGCAGAAGAGAACTGATAGCCTCTTTCTTCCATCCATGCTGCAAGCTCTTTATCTGCAAACAGCTTCTTGACGCCGGACTGGGCGTCGTCGAAATTTCCGTGGATACCGATCACGCGGGTGTTTGTGCCGGTCTGGGTGACCATCTGTTTTTCCTGAATCGGGCTGACACCGTCCTTGGGATAAAAGACCATAATTCTCGTGCCGGGCACATCCGCAAAACCTGCCAGAGCCGCCTTTCCGGTATCTCCGGAGGTCGCCGTCAGAATTACGATTTCATTTTTGATCTGATTTTTCTTCGCCGCAGTCGTCATCAGGTACGGCAGAATCGAAAGTGCCATATCCTTAAACGCGATCGTCGGACCGTGGAACAGTTCCAGATACCACGCATTTTTCACTTCTGCCAGCGGGGCGATTGCCTCTGTATCGAACTTATCGTCGTACGCCTTGTCGATACAATAACGAAGCTCTTCCTCTGTAAAATCCGTCAGCAAAAGCTTCATCACTTCATATGCGGTCTGTCGATAATTCATCTGTGCAAACTCGTCCAGCGTTTTATCAAAAGAAGGCAACGCCTGGGGCACAAACAGACCACCGTCCGATGCAAGACCTTCCAGAATTGCTTTAGATGCCGACACGCTCTCTTCATTTCCTCTCGTACTTCTATACAAAACTTCCATGCTTCCTCCTGTTTCTGCTGCAGTTGCACAGCTTCGTTTCTTTTTTCTGTCCGTTTCGCTCAATTTTATCACAGGTTTTCTGACAGGACAATACCTTTTCCGATTTTTTGTCTTTATCCAAAGAACTCATGTCCGCCATACGCAAACAGCCTGACCAGATGTGTATCGAACCAGCGCATATTTTTTTCATTCGCCGCATTCCGCGCAGCAAAGTACAGCGCACCTTTTGACAAATCCGTTCCATCCAGCGCCAGCTCTACCGCCTGTTTCGTTTCCTCACTGATTGAAACAGTGTCGATCGTTCCGTTTTTTACCGGGGAAAACTGATAAACACCGTTGCTGTGCTGATACACCACATCTGTCACACAATCCGGGAACAACTCGCTCTTTACCCGGTTTAAGACGACGTTTGCAACCAAAATCCTGCCGTTTAAATCCTCCGATCCGGCTTCCGCCTCCACGATTTTCAAAAGCACCTGATAATCCGCGCTGCTGATAGAAAGCTGCGTGCTGTCTGAAACAGCTGCTGCGCTATCCTCCCGTTCCAGCATCCTCACCTGCAGCGTCGGCTCTGCCAGATCGTTTTCCTCCAGTGCCCGCCCATTTTCCTCTTTTTCATAATCCAAAAGTTCCTCCATGCAGACGACGCTGTCCATGCTGTCCAGATACCGTCCCATTTCTCCTACCGTTCCGGTCAGCCGGACGCAAAACCATGCAGATACAAACATCATGGACGCCCCGGTCAGCCATATGCCATATTTTAATGTACTGTTTTTTTCCATTTCCATCCCCGTTCCCGGCTGTACGCCTTCTAAAAGTCTATACAGCCAGTCTGAAAAAAATCACTTTTTTCACAGACAAACTGCGACAGAAACTTCATTTTATGGTAGGATGGAGGAATACTGGGGCAAAATAGGAACGAATTCCGCATGTTTTTAGAATTGCATCCGTGTGAAAGCAATCCAGTATTTTATCTTGACCTGAAAGGATTTCTATCTATGATGATATTAAAAAAACGATTCGTACCCATCGCTCTCCTTTTGTGTTTCACTCTGTCGTTGTCCCTGACCGGTTGCAGTGCATCTTCTGTGCAGCCGTTTTCCAAAACCGGCTTCTATTTTGACACCGTGATTTCCCTGACATGCTATGGAAACGATGCAGAAGCCGTCCTGAACGAGGCATTTGAACTCTGCGGGCACTATGAAAATCTATTGAGCTACACCAAAGAAGGCAGTGATATCTGGAATATTAACCATGCGAATGGACAGCCTGTCACTGTCGATTCTGAAACCGCCTCCCTGCTGCAGACAGCGTTATACTGGTCTGAAAAAACAGACGGTCTGATCGATCCGACAATCACGCCAATTTCCCAGCTCTGGAACTTTTCCGGAGACCCGGCAGGTCCTGTCCCAAAGCAGTCCCAGATCAATGCCCTGCTCCCTCACGTCGATTACCACAATATCCGGATCGACGGCAATACGGTTACCCTCGCCGACCCGGATGCACAGCTTGACCTCGGATTTCTGGCAAAGGGTGCGATCGCAGACCGCCTGAAAGCATTTTTCCTCCAAAAAAATATCACAAGTGCCCTGATCAATCTTGGCGGAAACGTCCTGGCTGTCGGGCAAAAGCCGGATGGCACAGCATTTCGTACCGGCATCAAAAAGCCGTTTTCTGAAACAAACGAGCTGGTCGATATCGTCGCGTTAAAAGACCAGTCCCTCGTCTCTTCCGGAAATTATGAGCGTTGCTTTCGGGAAAACGGAGTCCTGTATCATCATATTCTAGACCCTCACACCGGTTATCCCGCCGACACAGGTTTGAGCAGCGTCACGATCCTCTCCGATTCCTCCACGGACGGAGACGCCCTCAGCACGTCCTGCTTCTTACTTGGATACGAAAAAGGCAGGGAGCTGATCGACTCCCTGCCGGATGTTGAAGCACTATTCCTTTTAAGCGACGGCACAATTTACCGCACGGAAGGATTCCCGCAATCGTAACCGATGAGAAAAATCAGTGCTTCACAATCACTTTCTTTGGACATTTCTCTGCGCAGATTCCGCAGCCCTTACAGGTTTCAGGATCAATCTTTGCGAGGAAGTCCGTCACTTTCGCTGCGCCAACCGGGCAGTTTCTTTGACAGAGTGTACAGCCGATACAACCTGCGCTGCACTCCTTCATCGTCACAGGACCTTTTGCCTTGGAGCTGCATGCCACCAGATACTTTGCATCGTAAGGAACCAGCGAAATCAGGTGCTTCGGACATGCTGCGACACATTTTCCACATGCCTTGCAGGCTTCTTTATCGACAACCGCCACGCCGTCTACGACATGGATTGCATCAAAGGGACATGCCTTTACGCAATTACCGAAACCGGTACAACCATAATCACAGGATTTCGGACCGCCGTTCGGGACAAAGGAAAGCATCGCACAGTCAGCGATTCCATGATACTCATAATCTGTCTTCGCCTTATCGCAGGTTCCCTGACAGGCTACAAATGCAACCTTTTTCGTCTCTTTTCCCGCTTCTACGCCCATGATCTTTGCGATCTCTTTTCCAACCGGCTCACCGCCCACCGGACAGGCATTGACCGGCGCTTCCCCTTTGGCAATTGCTGCCGCCAGATTTGCACAGCCCGCATAACCGCAGCCGCCGCAGTTATTTCCCGGAAGGGCTGACAAAACAGCCTCTTCCCGTTCATCTACTTCTACTTTAAATTTGATTCCGGCAATGCCCAGAAACAGGCCGATAAACAGACCAACCGCTCCTACCACTGCCATTGCAATCAGGATACCGCTTACCATTCTCCGCCTCCTATAACAGTCCGGAAAATCCGCAGAAAGCGATTGCCATCAGTCCTGCTGTGACGAGAACCATCGGCATTCCCTTAAAGGATTCCGGATAATCGTTGTATTCCAGTTTCTCACGGATGCCCGCAAGAATGACAATGGAAATCGTGAAACCAAGCGCTGTCGCAAAGCCATTTACCATGCCGGTAAAGATGCCGTACTCCTTCTGCACGTTGGTCAGCGCAACACCGAGCACCGCGCAGTTGGTCGTAATCAGCGGCAGATAAACGCCGAGCGCCTCATACAGCGATTTCATATATTTTTTGAGGAACATTTCTACGAACTGTACCAGCGCCGCAATGACGAGGATAAATACGATCGTCTGCAGATACTGGATGTTCAAAGGCGTCAGAATAAATTTGTAAATTGCTCCCGCCACACCGGAAGAAAGCGTAATGACAAAAATAACGGCGGTTCCCATTCCCGCTGCAGTTTCTACTTTTTTGGATACGCCCAGAAACGGACACAGTCCCAGAAACTGGCTCAATACTACGTTGCTGACCAGCGCAGAGCTGATCAGGATCAACAATAACTGCTGGATCTGTTCCATCATGTTCAGCCTTCCTCCTTCTTTGTCTGAGCAGCCGGATCCGAAGCGCCGTAAAAGCTGTGACCGCAGCAGCCGGAAACGCTACAGCTTAAACAGTCATCCGAGCAGCCGGACTGGATTTTGCTCATATCTTTTCCTTTTTTCTCACCGTTTATCTTGATCTTGTTCTGGGCAGCAGTCAGAAATGCCAGCACAAAGAATGCGCCGGGCGCCATAACGAAGATCGAAAACGGAACGTAGGACTGAGGCATCACGCGGAAGCCGAACAGCTCTCCTGCGCCGAGGATTTCACGGACTGCACCGATACAGGTCAGCGCAACGGAAAATCCAAGTCCCATACCGATACCATCGAACAAAGAAGGGAGTACCGGATTTCTGGACGCATAGGACTCCGCTCTGCCCAGAATGATACAGTTTACGACAATCAGCGGAATATAAATACCCAGCGAATCATACAGGGACGGAATAAAGCCCTGCAGCAGAAGCTGCATCATCGTAACCAGAGACGCAGCGATGACGATGAACGCAGGAATTCTCACCTTATCGGGAATAATCTTGCGCAGTGCGGAAATGATCAGGTTACACAGTGCAAGGACTACCATCGTAGTCAGGCCCATGCCCAGACCGTTGACTGCGCTGGTCGTAACCGCCAGGGTCGGACACATACCCAGCGTCAAAACAAACGTCGGGTTTTCTTTGACAATACCGTTATAAAGCCGCTCTGCAGGCGTATTTTTCTTACTCATTTGCTGCTCCTTCCCCTGCACCTTGCTGCAGCATGGTCTGGAAATAGTACACACCAGCGTTGACTCCATTGGTCACAGCATTGGTTGTGATCGTAGCGCCGGAAATGGCATCAATTTCATTGTCTGCTGTCGAACCGGTTTTAGTGTATACATACGGATAGGCATTTTTATCTGCAAACTGGGGAACCAGAACGTCTCCCGCCTGCATGCCAAGACCTGCTGTTTCGGAAATAGACAGCAGAGAAATCCCGTTTAATGTGCCGTCATTGCGCACGCCAACGGTAAACTGGATATCTCCGCCGTAGCCCTCATGGGTTGTCACCGTCAGCACATAACCAAGTACTGTTCCAGACGCATCCTTTGCCTCCTGACAGGCATTGACACTGGCTGCGCTGTAGCCGCCCTCATTGAGCACAGTCTGTGCAGCTTCTTCTGTAAAATCTGTCACAGCTTCAAAGCTTTCCGCATCAGAAAAGACTTCACGACACGCATTTTCCTGTGCCAGCGCCTCCTGACGTGCGATGGGCTCTTTTGTTATCTGATAAACACAACCCAGCAGCAATCCGGCTACCAGGGTGATTGCGAACAGAATGCCCGCATCTTTCAGCATGCTCTTCATGACCGCTCTCCTCCTTTTCCGAATGCTTTCGGCATCGTATAACGCTCAATCAACGGAACCAGAAGGTTGCCCAGAATAATTGCATAGGATACACCCTCTGCGCTCGCGCCGAAAATACGGAAGATCGCGGTCAGAAAACCGAGAATCACACCGTAAATGTACTGTCCTTTTTTGGTGACAGGACGGGTTACATAATCCGTCGCCATAAAGAATGCACCGAGCATCAGACCACCGCCTGCCAGCTGTGCGGACAGATATGCCGGGCTAATTGCAATTCCGCTAAGGGCTGCAAACAGCAGGACAAAAACGGCAAAGGAAGCGATATAGCTGCCCGGTACGCGCAGGTCGATTACACCTGCAACGATCAGAACACAGGCGCCCAAAACGATCGCAATCACGGAGGTCTCACCGATCGTACCAGCCGTGCGTCCCAGAATCATGTTCAGAACGTTGACGCTTTCTCCTGCTTTCAGACTTGCCAGAGGCGTCGCACCAGTATAGGCATCGCAGTTAAAATTCGTCATCAGGGAGGTAAAGGAAATCAGCAGAAAGCAACGTCCGGACAGGGCCGGGTTCATAAAATTATGGCCCAGACCGCCGAAGCAGCATTTGGTAAACAGAATCGCAAATACGCTTCCGAGAACCGGTATGTAAAGGGGAACGCCGTTCGGAAGGCAGAGCGCCAGGAGAAGTCCTGTGACAATGGCACTGCAGTCCGTGATCGTATTCTCTCTTCCGGTTGCCTTATCAAATAAAAACTCCGTCAGAACCGCCGCAGCAATAGACGTAAGAATCGTCACAAGCGCGGAAATTCCAAAATGGTATACGCCCATGACCGTCGCCGGAAGAAGGGCCAGAATCACGTCGCACATGACATGTCTGGTCGTAAGCTTACTCCGCACATGGGGGCTGGAGGATACATTCATCAGTTTACTCATTTCTTTGCACCTCCC
>ERZ773157.3208-NODE-3208-length-11248-cov-5.654606_pt1 | contig 11248 bp, 8 predicted proteins | sample MGYA00511480_ERZ773157 | MGnify/ENA primary metagenome ERZ773157 (study PRJEB29015, sample SAMEA2737863) | human gut metagenome | biome: human gut; feature: human-associated habitat; material: faeces | place: China | collected 2012 ... | reverse complement strand
TGCGAAGCATGAAACTGACGATGCAGCTTAAAAGCCGCAGCTACGATATTATTTTAAAGGCCGGCTGCCTTGCCAACCTCCACCAGTTTACCAATGTGCAGGGCCGCAAGGTCTTTGTGCTGACGGATTCCGGCGTGCCTGCCGACTACGCCAAGATCGTGGCCGGCCAGTGCCAGGACTCTACCGTCTACACCATCCCTCAGGGCGAGGGCAGCAAATGCCTGAAAGTCTACGGCCAGGTCTTGCAGGCCATGCTGGAATTTGGCATGGATCGAAAAGATTTGCTGGTCGCCGTGGGCGGCGGCGTTGTGGGTGATCTGGGCGGCTTCTGTGCTGCCAGCTATATGCGCGGCATTGATTTCGTCAACTGCCCCACGACGGTTCTGTCCCAGGTGGACTCCTCCATCGGCGGCAAAACGGCCATCGACCTGGGCGAAACGAAAAACATCGTCGGCGCGTTCTGGCAGCCGAAGGTCGTGCTCGTCGATTTTGACACACTGAAGACCCTGCCCCGCCGCCAGATCGTCAACGGCCTGGCCGAGGCGCTGAAAACCGGCATCATCGGCGACCCGCAGCTGTTTGCCCTGTTTGAGTGCGAGCACCCCGAGGAAAATATTGAACAGATCGTCTACCGCAGTCTGAAGTTCAAGAAGAAGATCGTCGAACAGGACGAGCGCGAGGGCAGCGTCCGCGCCTGCCTGAACTTTGGCCATACCATCGGCCACGGCATCGAGGCCGTACGCGGTGTGCGCGGCCGCCGCACGACCGGGCTGTACCACGGCGAGTGCGTCGCGCTGGGTATGCTGCCGATGATTGAGGACAATGCTCTGCTCAAGCGTACCCGGGCAATCTACCGCACGCTGGGCCTGCCCACCCGCACCGGGGCCAACAAGGAAAAAGTCCTGGCCTACATGCAGCACGACAAAAAGGCCCGGGGGGATTCCATCACCATCATCAAGTGCCCCGGCCTTGGCTGCTGGCGCGCCGATAAGCTGCCGATGACCGAGCTGCCGACTTTCTTGGGCATAGATTGAGTGTGCAGGGGCGGATGGTTGCATCGACCCCTGCGGAGATATACAAGAGATAAACTTATGAAAAACACCTTTGGAAATACCGTCAGTATGACGATTTTTGGTGAGAGCCATGGGCCTGCGGTGGGGGCGGTGCTGGATGGTCTGGCTGCGGGGCTGCCGGTGGATGAGGCCGCCATCGCTGCAGCCATGGATCGCCGCCGCGCCCGGGGGGATGGGCTTTCCACTGCCCGCACCGAGGCCGACGCCGTGGAATTTCTCTCCGGCGTTTACAACGGCCACACGACCGGCACAGCCATCACCTTGATGGTCCGCAACCTGAACACCCGCAGCAGTGATTACGCCAAGACTGCTGACCTGCTGCGCCCCGGCCACGCCGACTACACGGCCTACGCTAAGTATGAAGGCTTTCAGGACGCGCGGGGCGGCGGGCATTTCTCCGGCCGCATCACGGCGGCCAGCGTCGCGGCGGGCACGATCTGCGAGACCGTGCTGAACAGCTTGGGCGTAAAAGTCTATACCCACATTGCCGAGTGCGCGGGCGTGCAGGACGCGCCCCTTTCCAGCGCGGCGGGACTGGTGATGCCCGACCCGCAGCCCGGGCATTTTGCCCTGCTGGATGCCTCAAAAGAGGAGGCCATGCAGACGGCCATCCGCGCTGCGGGCAGCGAGGGTGACAGTGTCGGCGGCATTCTGGAGACCATCGTCACCGGGCTGCCCGCCGGTATCGGCGAACCATGGTTTGACAGCGTCGAAAGCGAGCTGGCCCACCTGATGTTTGCCATTCCTGCCTGCAAGGGCATCGAGTTTGGTGCGGGCTTCGGCTTTGCCGCCCTGCGCGGCAGCCAGGCCAACGATCCCTTCACGATGCGCGGCGATACGGTTGCCACTGCCACCAACAAGAACGGCGGCATCAACGGCGGCATCACGAACGGTATGCCCATCGTGTTCCGCACGGTGCTCAAACCCACGCCCAGCATCTATAAACAACAGCATACCGTGGATTATATCGGCAAGACCGACGGAGAATTGCAAATCAAGGGCCGCCATGACCCCTGCATTGTGCCCCGTGCCGCCGTGGTGCAGAACACCCTGACGGCCTTCGGGCTGCTGGACCTTTTGACCGTGCGGTACGGCACCCTGGCCCAAAAGCACGGCCTGCCCCAAGAGTAAAAGGAAGTGAACACTATGCAGCAACCGCTGTACGGATTGATCGGCGGCAAGCTGGGCCACAGCTACTCCAAGATCATCCATGAGCAGATCGCGGATTACACCTACGACCTGCTCCCCCTGCCCACCGAGGCAGAAGCCCGCGCGTTTATGGAAAAACGCGTGTTTGCGGCCATCAATGTGACGATACCGTATAAGCAGCTCGTCATTCCCTACTGTGACGAGGTTGACCCTAAGGCAAAGGCCATCGGTGCGGTGAACACCATTGTGAACCGGGACGGCAAGCTGTACGGTTACAACACCGACTACGCGGGCTTTGCTTACCTGGCCAAGGCTCACGGCGTGGATTTTGCCGATAAAACCGTGCTGATTCTGGGTACCGGCGGTACGCATTCGACGGTCACAGCGGTCTGCCGCGACGGCGGTGCAAAAGAAATTTTGACCGCCAGCCGCACCGGTAAGGACGGTGCGCTGCTGTACAGTGAGGCCATGCACCGCCGCGATGTGCAAATCATCGTCAACACGACACCCTGCGGGATGTTCCCGAATGTCGGGCAGTGCCTGATCGACCCGAAAGCCTTCCCTGCACTGGAAGCCGTGCTGGATGTGGTGTACAACCCCTTCCGCACTGAGCTGCTGCTGCGGGCCGAGGACTGCGGTGTGACCGCGGCTGGCGGCTTTGAGATGCTGGTAGCCCAGGCCGTGTTTGCGGCCGAGCATTTCACCGGCAGGCAGCTGGATACGGCGGCCCTCATCCCCGCTGTCAGCCGCCGTCTGCGGCACGAGCTGGCGAATGTCTCCATCATCGGGATGCCGGGCTGCGGCAAATCCACGGTGGGCGCGGCGCTGGCCAAGCGGCTGGGCAAGCGATTCGTGGATCTGGACGCGGAAATTGAACGCCGCACCGGGCATAATATTCCCGACATCTTTGCCCAGGAGGGCGAGGCTGCTTTCCGCCGCTATGAGACGGAAGTGCTGGCCGAGGTTGCCAAGGGCAACAGCCAGGTCATCGCCTGCGGCGGCGGGGTCATCAAAAATCCGGCCAACACCCGCGCCCTGCGCCAGAACGGACCGGTGCTGTGGGTGCGCCGCCCGCTGGAACGCCTGGCTACGGGCGGGCGTCCCCTTTCGAAGGGCGGGGCTGCCTTAAAGCAGCTGGAAGCCGAGCGCACACCGCTGTACGAGGCCGCCGCCACCGCCGTTTTGGAGAATAACAGCACCTTGACCGAAGCCGTGGACAAAGCAGTAGAACTGTTTGAAGCGGATGAGACGCTGTAAAAGCCTTCCCCCGAGGGGGAAGGTGGCGCGAAGCGCCGGATGAGGGCAAAGTTTATGTGGCCTGCCGTGAAAAAGCAGTATTTGTAAGGCTTGCCCTCATCAGTCCGCTGCGGCGGACAGCTTCCCCCGAGGGGGAAGCCAAAGGTTTGTTTTATAGAGTAAAAAGTATATAAAAAAGAGGTTCCTCCATGATTATTTCCACCAAAAAAGGTACGCCCCAGGTTGAACTGGATCGCATCGTTGACAATTTCGAGAAGCAGGGCCTTTCCGTCACCTTGATCCGTGGCACGGATTACAACGTCTTTGGCCTTGTCGGTGATACGACGAAAATTGCTGAAAAAGACGTGCTGGCCAACCCCTGGGTCGAGAACGTGACCCGTGTGTCTGCCCCCTATAAGCGCGCCAACCGCCTGTTCCATCCCGAGGATACCGTCGTGGACGTCAACGGCGTCAAGATCGGCGGTAAGTCCCCCATCGCCGTAATGGCCGGCCCCTGCAGCGTCGAGGGTGAGGCCCACACTATCAAGATGGCAAAGGCTGTCAAGGCAGGCGGCGCAAACTTCCTGCGCGGCGGCGCGTACAAGCCCCGCACCAGTCCCTACTCCTTCCAGGGTCTGGGCACCGAGGGCATCCTCGACCTGGTCAAGGCCCGCGAGGAGACCGGCCTGCCCATCGTCAGTGAGTTGATGGACGAGATCCATATCCCCGAGTTCGAGGAGTATGTCGACGTCGTGCAGATCGGCGCGCGCAATATGCAAAACTTCCAGCTGCTCAAGGCCGTCGGCAAGATGCACAAGCCCATTCTGCTCAAGCGTGGCCTGGCAAACACGATCGAGGAGTGGATCATGTCTGCCGAGTACATCATGGCGGGCGGCAACGAGAACGTCATCCTCTGCGAGCGCGGCATCCGCACCTTTGAGCGCGCGACCCGCAACACGCTGGACCTGTCCGCCGTGCCGGTCATCAAGGAAAAGACCCACCTGCCCATCATCGTCGACCCCAGCCACGCCACCGGTGACTACAAGTACATCGAGAGCATGGCCCTGGCTGCAGTGGCCGCCGGTGCGGACGGCCTGGAAATTGAGGTCCATGACGACCCGCCCCACGCCTGGAGCGACGGCGCGCAGTGCCTGAAACCCGATAAGTTTGCCGATGTGATCGCCAAGTGCCGCAAGGTCGCCGCCGCCATCGGCCGGGAGATGTAAATTGGACGCGAAGATTCATGTCAGCCGCCTGAGCGGCACAGCCACAGTGCCGCCCAGCAAAAGTGCGGCCCACCGTGCAGTTTTGTGCGCCGCTTTGGCGGACGGCACCAGCCATATCACGAATATCGAATACAGCAAGGACATCCGCGCCACATTGGGCGCAGCGGCCCAGTTGGGTGCCAAAATCACCGAGGAGCCCCACTCCCTGACCATCAAAGGCCACGGCACAGCGGGGGGCTTTGTGACGGTGACGCGCCCGGTGTTCTGCAACGAAAGCGGGTCGACGCTGCGGTTTATGATACCGCTGTTCAGCCTGACGGCCCAGAAAGTGCGCTTTACCGGTGCGGGGCGGCTGTTTGACCGCCCCCAGGCAGTGTATCAAATGCTGTTTGACCGCCAAGGCCTACACTTTGAGCAGACGCCAGAGGGCATCACGATTTTTGGCCGCCTGCGCCCCGGCGGGTTCACCCTGCCCGGCGATGTGTCCAGCCAGTTCATCAGCGGCCTGCTGTTTGCCGCGCCGCTGATGGACTCTGAGAGCAGCATTGAGGTCCTGCCCCCCTACGAGAGCCATTCCTATGTGGATCTGACCATCGACGCGATGCAGCAGTTCGGCGTCAAGGTGTCGGCCCGCGCCCGCAAAAACGGCAGTATGATGTACCGCGTGGCCGCGCCGCAGCGGTACACGGCCAGCGATTTTGCAGTCGAGGGCGATTACAGCCAGGCGGCATTCCTGGCTGTGCTGGGCTGCGTCATCGGCGGCATCACCATCACCGGCTTAAACCCCGACAGCCAGCAGGGCGATAAGGTCATACTGGACATTTTAAAGCGCTGCGGCGGCAAATTTAAGGAAGTCGAGGGAGGCTACCACTTTGACCGCAGCCTGCTCAAAGCCACTGAGATCGACCTGGCCAACTGCCCGGACCTGGGGCCGATCCTGTTTACGCTGGGCTGCTTTTGCAGTGGCGAAACAGTCATCACCAACGCGGGCCGTCTGCGCCTGAAAGAGTCCGACCGAATCGAAGCTATGCGGGATGAGCTGCAAAAGATGGGTGCACGCATTGAGGTGGACGGCGACACCGTGCATATTCAGGGCGTGGCGCTCCACGCGCCGAACGCGCCGCTGTCTGGCCATAACGACCACCGCATTGTCATGGCACTGGCCGTGGCAGCCATTGCCAGCGGCCTGCCTGCCCTGCTCTGCGGGGCCGAGGCTGTGGACAAGAGCTGGCCCGCGTTCTGGAACGTGCTGCGCGGTTTGGGTGCCAAGGTGGAGCTTTCCACGGACAAAACGAACGAATTTGACATAAAGGCGTGATTTTGTATGCTGGACAAAAGCAAGAATTATCTGATTGTCGGCCTGGGACTGCTGGGCGGAAAATACGCCCAGGTGTTGAGCCAGAAGGGCTACAACGTGACCGGCATTACCCACAGCCAGGCGACGCTGGACTATGCCTTGCAGCATGACTATATCCGCGCAGGCAAAAACGCGGATTTTGAGGATTTGATCCGGGCGGCCGACTGCATCGTGTTCGGCCTCTATCCCACCGTTTTGCTGGAATGGGCCGCGCAGTACGGCCAATATATCCGCCCCGGCACAATGGTGACGGACGTCTCCGGCGTCAAGCGCGGCGTGGTTGAGCCTGTGCAGGCTGCTTTGCCTGATGGAGTGGAGTTCATCGCCAGCCACCCGATGGCAGGCCGCGAGACGAGCGGCATTGCCCACAGCGCCGAGGTCAACTTTGCCCCGGCCAACTTCATCATCACGCCGACGGAGAAAAACACCCAGGCGGGCATCGACTGGTGCCGCGACCTGGCTGAGGCGCTGGGCTTCAAGCGAATCAGCGTACTGACCCCTGCCGAGCACGACCACATGATCGGCTATGTCAGCCAGCTGTGCCACGCGATCGCCGTCAGCCTGATGTGTGCGGCGGATAACTCCGAGCTTGCGAATTACACCGGCGATTCCTTCCGGGATTTGACCCGCATTGCGCGTATCAACGACAAAATGTGGGCGGAGCTGTTTTTGTGGAACAAGGACAACCTGATTTCGGAGATCGATATGTTTGACAGCGCCTTGCAGGATATGAAGGAAAAGCTCGTCAACGACGACCGGGAAGGCCTGGAAGAGATGTTCCGCCTGTCCACCAAGCGTCGTGAAGCGTTTGATAAGAAATAAGCGTTGACGAAACGAAAGATTTGTGGGATAACATAAATAGAAAAGGCACTGCGACAAGCGGTTGGCTTTTTGTGAGAGTAGTTAGATAATCCTAAGAACCGTCACTTGGCCGAGTGGCGGTTCTTGTTTTTTACAACAGAAAACGACAAAAAGCAAGTAGATCGGACAAAATCCGGCGTACTTGCTTTTCTTTTTGCATATTTATACGTTGATTTTTCTGCCAACGCGCAGCACCAGCACCCCAATCGCTACCCCCCTACAACTGGGGATAAAATCACATATGCAGTCTCTTGACCAGTTCGTTTTTCAAGTCGCGGCCGCGGAAGATGACCAGCCCCAAAAATGTGATGATGCTCAAAATCAGGCAGATGGCCCAGGGGATGCTGTGGGCATCCAGCTTACCGTCGTAATCAATGCGGAAGAACAGTAAAATATACGGCAGAACGCCGATACCAATGTTCATGAGCAGGTACACCAGTGCGTTGGCGGTGAAATTGCTGTGCAGGAACGCAAAAATAAAGTTGCAGGCCAGCGCCACACAGCACAAAATCGGCACGACCAAATCAAGGCTGTACCCGGTGTAGCCGTTGAACCAGTCGGTAAAGACCAACAGCGCCGAGACGAGCAGCAGCAGGTTGAAAATCTGGCGCGGGCCGTTGAATCGGCGGCGCAGCACGGCGCGAAGTACCCGCAGGAGGGCAACGGCCCAGACGGCCATCAGCACACTGAAATGGCGGTGGGGTGTTTCTTCCAGCAGCAGAAAGTCGAACGCGCCGCCCACGACGACAAGCGCCGACAGCACGAACGCCACGATTTTGTACAGCAGCGACGCGCGGTGGATGCGCGGCGCGGTGGCCGGGAAGTATGGCTCCCCCGCCGAGCCGGGCAGGCGGTTCTGGCACAGCGGGCAGTATCGGGCATCCCCACCGACCCGGATATGACAGTGCGGACAGGTATTCATTTCTCCACCTCCGTGGCATAGAGCGTGACATCCAGCCCGGCCTTGGTCAGCTCGCGGTAGAACCGCTGCAAAATAGCCGTGCTGCGCAGCGCCGACGCCGTACCCAGCACAAGGTCGTCGCCGTAGGAGCAGACGACCGTGAACAGCGTTTTGCAGCTGGAAAACGCTGCAAAGCTGTGGATGTAGGGTTTCAGTTCCTCGGGCACCGTCACCCGGCCCATGTTGGAGACGACCGCCGTGACATAGCGGTCCTCCAAGCGGGTGAACAACTTGACTGTGGCGTTTTTCACGACCAGCGGCACCGGGCGGATGCCGGGCATATGTTCGAGCTTTTCGTACTCGTCCATCTGGGCGCGAATGTTCTCAGGTTTTAAGACCTCTTTCAGCTTGGCATCAAACACCGGGGCGACGGTTTCCAGCGTGTCAGCATCGGTCAGCGTGTGGGTGACATAGACCGAGTTGAAGAAGTTGCGGGCCGTCTCGCTGGGATAGTAGTTGCGCAGGTTGACCGGCAGACTGATACAGATAGGCTTTTTACGTTCCAGCGCGGGCATATCGTGGTAGATCGCCAGCATGAATGACGCGCCGAGGTAGCTTGTCATCGAGACGCCCAGCGCGTGGCAGCGTTCCAGCACCTGTTTGGCGCTCAGATGCCCTTCAAAAAATTGCAGCTGGTCGTAGGGCAGGCGCAGTCCGCGCGGGCGGTAGGCCTTGACTTTTTTGGCCGCATTATCGCGCTTTGTGCCGCCGTAAAAGTTGCGGAAGCTGTCCTGCACCAAGTCGGCCGCCGAGGCGCTGTTGGGCGAAGGTACGTCGTCCAGCTGGCCGGGGTGGCGCAGGGCCAGATAGTTGCGCACGATGGATTTTAAGTAGAGCAGCCCGCCGTTGCCGTCGGTAATGGCGTGGAACATTTCCAGGTTGATGCGTGCGCCGAAATAGGTCACGCGGTAGATGAGTTTATTGCGGCGCTCCGGCGTGTACAGCGGCGCACAGGGGGCCTTATTCTCCGGCTGGGCCGTGGGGACAAGGTCGGTGGACTCAAAATAATGCCAGAACAAACCGCGGTGCAGTGTCACCTGGAACTGCGGCCATTCCTGCGCGGTGGCGCGCAGGGCGGTATTCAGCGTGTCGGGGTCGATGTCCTCCTGCAGTGTGCAGGAGATGCGGAACACCCGCGGGTCGCGCTGGGACGCCGTAGCAAGGAACACCTTGGCGACGTTATCAACTTTGTACCATGAATCGGACATGTTTTTCCTTTCTCTGCTAAAGGATTAAGGGGAGGCTCCCGGGAGGTGTTGTATTATGTTTCCTCAAATAATCTTCTGCACAAATCGCCCCGCGCTCTCCATCGCGACGGCGGCGCGGCGGATGGGCATTTGCTGGAAAACGTGCCAGCACTCGGGGTAAACTTCCAGCTGGGCGTAGACCCCGGCTTTCTGTAAATTTTCGACCAACTGTTCACTGTCGGACTTCAAAATTTCGTTTGTGCCCACCTGCACAAGCACGGGCGGCAGGCCGCGCAGGTCGGCAAACAGCGGGCTGTAACACGGGCGGGACCAATCGGCATCGGGGCCGGTGTAGGCTTCGCGCACGGCGGCGATGTACTCCATCGTCAGCATCGGGTCCAGCGTTTTGCAGGTGCGGTAGCTCTTGCCGCTGGCCGTCATGTCGGTCCAGGGGCTGAACAGCAAAAGCCCCCGCGGCTGGGCGCGGCCCTGCTCTTTCAGCTTTAACGCCAGTTCCAAAGCCAGGTTGCCCCCGGCAGAATCGCCCGCAATAATCACGTCCCGCGCACCGTAGCCCATGTACATCAGGTAATCCCACATGGCAACGGCGTCTTCGATGGCGGCGGGGAACGGATGCTCGGGCGCAAGGCGATACTCAAACGAGAGCACGTCAAACCCGGTGGCAAGCGCCAACTTGCTGGCCAGAATGCGGGCATAGCCCAGCTGGCCGCAGGTGTAGCCGCCGCCGTGGCAGTACAAAACCGCGTGGTGGCGGTCGTGGCCGTGCTCCAGGCTGACCCACTCGGCGGGAATACTGCCCACCGTCAGGCTGTCATTGCGGATGCCGATGCTTGGCGTGACCAGCCGCCCAAACAACTCCTGCGCGGCGCGCTGGTGCTCCAGATCCTCCGGCGTGGTCGAGGTATGGTCGCTGATGCTGTGTACGGCCTTGATGGCCCGCATCATAGGGCCGAGGTCGTCGGGGTTCTGCTCCTGCTGGGGCACCAGCGTCTTGATGACAGCCTCCAAACGCTGGCTGAGGTCGGTCTTTTTTCTGGGCATAGCGGCTCCTTACAGCTTGGCCAGCAGCCGCGTCCAAAGGGTGCGCAGCAGCGGCGGATGGGCGGCGGGCAGGCCGCACAGGCGGTGGATCGCGTCTGGCGGCGGGAACGCCCCGCGCTTCGTGTACTTTTTATAGATCAGTTTCAGCTGGCGGTCCTTGGCTGCCCCGGGCAGATGCAGGATGCATACCGGGTCAAGCTGATAATTCGTCGATACATAGTAAAAACGACCGCCCAGCCAGTAGCGGAAAATATAGGCGTTGGCGGCCCGCACCGGCTGCCCTGCCCGCAGACTGCGGTAGGCCGCGCCGCACCAGACGGCCTCGTCACCCTCCTTGGGGGTGATGCCCCGGGCCTGCAATTCGTCAAAATATTGCTGGCACAGCGCCATAAAATCAGCTAACCGGACCTTGCTGCCCGCCACCAGTTCGCCGCCGAAATGCGTTAAGCTGTGGGGCACACCGCCCGATTCTACCGCGTCATAGCAGCGGCTGATGGCAGCGGTCATCGTCTGGCTGGCGGCGTGGGGCACCTGATACAGCAGCACCGCTTCCGCGGCTTCGCGCCAGATATCCTGATAGCCGCGCTGGGTAAAGGTATCGGAATCCAGCATCAGGTAGTTTTCGTAATGCTCGGTTTCGAGCAGATACTGCATGGCGCACAGCTTGTAATACGCCAGGGACCAGTCTAAATCCGCTTCAAAGCGGTAGTTGTCAAACGGACAGGCGATTACACGGATGCCCGCCTGGGATAGCTGCGCAGCATAGGGTTCCGGCACAGCGGTGTTGGTCACAAGGGCTGCATCGCAATTCTGGTTTTTCTGTTTTGCGCTGACAAGGCTGACCACAATGCAGCGGTAGAATACCTCGCTGCCCAGGTTGGCATTGCTGCCCTCGCGGTAGCCCTCCAGTGTGGCAAAGGCTGTAAAGATCAGGTTCATTCCATTCCCCACTTTTCCGGGAAGTTCCGGCCGCCTTACCGCATTCCCTTGTTGTCATCTTTTCCTATTATTTTATTATAGTCCTGTACGCAAGGCTTGTCTATTATTGTTGTACATTTGTTAAGCATTGGTCTACAAACTAGAAGTTATCGCTTTACTTTTGTTGTATCTTAGCCAAAATACTTTCTATTACAAGT
>ERZ773157.3207-NODE-3207-length-11249-cov-5.752546_pt1 | contig 11249 bp, 7 predicted proteins | sample MGYA00511480_ERZ773157 | MGnify/ENA primary metagenome ERZ773157 (study PRJEB29015, sample SAMEA2737863) | human gut metagenome | biome: human gut; feature: human-associated habitat; material: faeces | place: China | collected 2012 ... | reverse complement strand
TGATCGAGGAGTTCATGCTGCTGGCGAACCAGTGCGCCGCCAACGCGGGCCGCACCAACAAGGTGCCCTTTGTCTACCGTGTACACGAGGCTCCCGATGCCGAGAAGATGGAAAAGCTGTCCGCCACGCTGCTGGCCTGCGGCCTGAACGCCAAGTTCAAGAACCCCATCCCGACGCAGCTGGAGCTGGCCGCCCTGCTGGACGAGACCCGCGACCAGCCCATTCAAATCCCTGTGCACACCGGTATCCTGCGCAGTATGCAGAAGGCCCGCTACGCCCCGCAGCCCCTGGGCCACTACGGCCTGGTGCTGGCGGACTACGCCCACTTTACCAGCCCCATCCGCCGTTACCCGGATTTGGCCATCCATCGCATTCTGAGCGAAATGCTCACCGGCGCATCGGCCAGCCAGCTGCAGAAGGACTTTAATGAATTTGCCCAGCAGGCCAGCGAGAAGTCCAGCAAGCAGGAAGTCGCCGCCGTGCGTATCGAGCGCGACGTCGAGGATCTGTACAAGGCTGAGTATATGCACAGCCACCTGGGCGAGGTCTACACCGGCACGGTGGCGGGCATCACCCCGCGCGGCGTTTTTGTCGAGCTGGACAATACGGTCGAGGGCTTTGTGCCCGCCGCCCAGCTCTGCAAGGGAGAGCCGCAGGTCATCGACGGCGTGAGTATGCTGGACCCCCTGACCGGCAAAAGCTGGATGCTGGGTTCCTCCATGAAGATTCAGGTCGCCGCCGCCGATGTGGCGCTGGGCCGCATTGATTTTGAGTATATGGTGGAGTAAGGTTTCACCCTTATGAAATAAAAATCTCCCTGTCCACGCCGGGCAGGGAGATTTTTTGTGGCTTATATCACCTTATGTTCCATCCACTTCCCACGGAAGAACCGAACGCCGAAGCACAGGCTGCGGCAGATCCAGTCGATGAACATACCGAACCAGACGCCGGTCAGGCCCATGTGGAACTGCAAGACGAAAACATAGCTCAAAATCACGCGGAACAGCCACATACTGATGATGCTGACCGTCATCGTGTACTTGGCATCGCCGCCCGCGCGCAGGGCGTTGGGCAGGGTAAAGCTCGTCGCCCAGAAGAACACGCTGAACAGATTGAACCAGTGGACCACATGGGTACACATCGTCGAGGCCTCGGTCGAGAGGCTGAACCAGGTCACGACCTCGGGCATCAGGATGAACAGCGCCAGGTTGGACAGCGCCAGGCCGGTCATGGCAACGCCCATCAGGGTCATGGTGTAGCGCTGAGCCTGCTTTTTCTCGCCCGCACCCAGACATTGGCCGATGACTGGAATCATCGCTAGGCTCATCGTCGCGCCGGGAATGTTCGCCAGCGTCGAAACGGAGTTCGCCACTGCGTTGGCCGCAATGGCCGAGGTGCCCAGGGTGGACGTCAGGCTGCTGACGCAGAGCTTGCCGATCTGGAACATACCATTTTCAAGCCCCGAGGGGATACCGATGGACAGTACCTTCATGATCGGCTCGCGCCGGGGGCGCAGGTCGGCAAAGTGCTGGACCCGCAGCGGGTTGTGCATATTCTGGTTCTGCCACAGGATGAACACGGCGGCGAACACACGGCCAATCAGCGTTGCCAGCGCCGCGCCGATAACGCCCATGCGGAAACCGTAAATTAAAATGGCGTTGCCTGCGATGTTGATGATGTTCATGACCAGGCTTGCCAGCATACTGATGCGGCTGTTGCCCTGCGCCCGGAACAGCGCCGCGCCGCCGTTGTACAGCCCGATGAAGGGATACGACACCGCGCTGATGAGGAAATATTGCTGGGCAAACCGCATGACGTCGTCGTCGATGCTGCCAAACACGCCGCGCAGAATCGGGCGGGAGAGCAGCATACAGACAACGCCCACCGTGATGGTGGAAATGCCCAGCACGCTGTACAGCTGGGCGGCGCTATGGCTGGCATTTTCCTCGTCCTTGCGGCCCAGGTATTGGCTGGCAATGACCGCGCCGCCGGTGGCCAGGGCAGACAGAATTTGAATAATCAAAATATTCAGGCTGTCCACCAGTGAAACGCTGGAAACAGCGGCTTCGCCCACGCCGGAGACCATCAGTGTATCGGCCATGCCCATGGTCACGCTGAGGGTCTGCTCCAGCAGCAGGGGCCAGATCAGGGTAAAAAGCGCCCGTTTGGTGAAGAGCGGCGCTTGCGGCTTTGCAGCGGCTGCCATGAAATTACTCCTTTTTTTCTTGGATTTTACCGTTATTATACCGCAAAATTTATACGAAATCAACGTTTTTACACTTGTGCAAAATATAGCGTAAAACCTTGTAACGGCAGCGTTTGCATCTAAAATGGCGAAAAATCAAATCGCAAGGATATTGCCCACTTTACAAAAAAACAAGGCCCCGGCCGCAGAGGAACGCGGCCGGGGCAGGGGAACACAGCAGCTTGGAGGTTGCTGCGGGCTTGTTAAAGTTAGGAATAAATCTGGTTTAGAAGTCGACCTCGGTGTCGTAGTAGCAGCACTTCAGCAGCTTTTCCATCTCTTCCTGGCTGGGCTGGCGCGGGTTGGAACCGGTGCAGGCGTCGGCAATCGCGTTCTTGGCGATTTCAGGCAGTCTCTCAAGGAAGACATTCTCCGGCACGAAGCCCTGCTCTGCGGGGTAGGAGTCGGGGCCGTAGTGGCCGATGCAGTGCGGGATATTCAAATCGTCGTTCATGCCGCGCAGGTATTTGATGAGCAGATCGACCTTCTCGTCGTCGTTCGCGCCGCCCAGGTGCATCTTGTCAGCGATAACGCCATAGCGTGCCTTGGCGGTCGGATCCTTCGCGTTGAAGGCAATGACCTTGGGCAGGTACATGGCGTTGGCTGCGCCGTGGATGATGTGGGCGCCGTAATCAGCAAAGGCCGCGCCGGTCTTGTGGGCCATGCTGTGGACGATGCCCAGCAAAGCGTTCGAGAATGCCATACCGGCCAGGCACTGGGCGTTGTGCATCGCATCGCGCTTTTCCATATCGCCGTTGTAGCTGCCGACGAGATCCGCCTGGATCATCTCGATGGCGTGCAGGGCCAGCGGGTCGGTGAAGTCGCAGTTGGCGGTGGAAACATAAGCCTCGATGGCGTGGGTCATGGCGTCCATACCGGTGTGGGCGACGAGTTTCTTAGGCATGGTGTGGGCCAGCTCGGGGTCAACGATGGCGACATCGGGGGTAATCTCAAAGTCAGCGATGGGGTACTTGATACCCTTCTCGTAGTCGGTGATGATGGAGAACGCCGTGACCTCGGTCGCGGTGCCGGAGGTGGAAGAAATGGCGCAGAAATGGGCCTTGCGGCGCAGCGGCGGGATGCCGAATACCTTGCACATATCCTCAAAGGTGATATCGGGGTACTCGTACTTGATCCACATGGCCTTGGCGGCATCGATGGGGGAGCCGCCGCCGATCGCGACGATCCAGTCAGGCTGGAATTTTTCCATAGCGGCAGCGCCCTTCATGACTGTCTCGACCGACGGGTCAGGCTCAATGCCTTCAAACAGCTCAACCTCCATGCCGGCCTCTTTTAAGTACGCCTCCGCACGGTCCAGGAAGCCGAAACGCTTCATCGAGCCGCCACCGACGCAAATCATCGCGCGTTTGCCGGGCAGCGTTTTCAGTGCTTCCAGCGCGTTGGGGCCGTGGTACAGGTCACGAGGTAAAGTAAATCTAGCCATAGGGTTATGCCTCCTTATATAAATAAAATGCTCTTTTTGACTTTGATAATTAAATGTCAAAATCTATTATATACAGTATACACCCTTTATGTCTAAATGGTCAATCGACAATACGGAGAATTTACTGCCGATAATTCGTCATTTTGCCCATTGCGGCCTCATACGCTTATTGTATGGGGAAGGGGGCAGAGCGTATGCGTCATATTACGCCGCAGCAAAACGCAAAAATGCGCCTGCGCACGCGGCTTTTGGCGGCGGTGCTGGCGGTGGGGTGCCTGGGCGGGCTGGTCGTGCGGCTGTTCATCCTGATGCTGCGTGACCCCGGCGGCTACGCGGCCCGTGCCGCCGACCAACAGCTGCGCGGGGCCACGTTGCCCGCCGCCCGCGGGGAGATTTACTCCGCCGACGGCACGCTGCTGGCCGCCAGCGAGACCTGCTGGACCATCCGCGCCGCCCCGCGGGAAATAGCCGACGACAAAGTTGAACCCGCTGCCCGGGCGCTGAGCGAGATCTTGGAACTGGATTATGACGATACATTGGCAAAATTCAGCCAGCGTAGCTCCAACGACTGCCTTTTGCGCCGCCGTGTGGATAAAGATATGGCCGATGCCGTGCGGGACTGGTGCACGGCCAACGGCGTGGATGGCGTGCAGATACGCCAGGACACCAAGCGCGTCTACCCGGAAGGAAACTTTATGGGCGGCATCCTGGGCTTTACTGATGTGGACAACGCGGGCCTGTGGGGGCTGGAACTGCGCTACAACGATGAATTGACCGGGCAGAATGGGCGCATCCTGACCGCCAAGAACGCCTGGGGGTACGACCTGCCCACCCACTACCAAACGCTGGTGGACGCCGTACCCGGCAACACACTGACGCTGACCATCGACGCGAATATCCAGCATTGGCTCGAAAGTGCCCTGGCCGCCGCCGTGGAGGAGCACCATGTCGCCGAGCGGGGCGTTGGCATCGTGATGGGCGTCCACACCGGCGCGGTGCTGGCCATGTCCTGCCAACCAGACTACGACCCCAATGCGCCGCGCACTCTTATAAATAAGGAAGTCCGCGACGCCGTGAACGCCTTGAGCGGCGAGGAACGCAGCACCGCACTGCAAAAAGCTCAGCAGGCCCAGTGGCGCAACAAGGCCATCAGCGACCTGTACGAGCCGGGCAGCGTGTTCAAGCTCATCACGGCGTCGGCGGCGCTGGACTCCGGCGCGTGCAGGGCCACAGATTATTTTACCTGCGCGGGTAAAATTTCCGTCGCAGGTACGCGGTTCCGCTGCGCCAATGGGCACATCCACGGCACCGAGACATTTGCCCGGGGGCTGGCGGTCAGCTGCAACCCCTGCTTTATCCAAATCGGCGCACGTCTCGGGAAAGAACGATTCTGCGACTATTTTGCGGCCTTCGGCCTGCGGGAGGCAACGGGTATCGACCTGCCGGGCGAGATACGCCGCAGCGAGTATTACACGGCGGATAAAATGGGCCCGGTGGAGCTGGCGAGTTGTTCCTTTGGGCAGAGCAGCAAGGTCAGCTATTTACAGATGCTCACAGCGGTTTGTGCGGTGGTGAACGGCGGCGAGCTGATGCAGCCCTATGTGGTGGCGAAAATCACGGCCCCGGACGGGACTATTATAAAAGAAATGGCGCCGACCGTGAAGCGGCGGGTCATCAGCGAGGAAACCTCGGCCACGATGCGCCGCTTGATGGAGGGCGTCGTGACCGGCGGCACCGGCAAACAGGCCGCGCTGGAAGGCTACCGTGTCGGCGGCAAGAGCGGTACGAGCCAGAAGCTGGACAGCGCCAACGAGGGGGCACGCATTGCAAGCTTTGTGTCGGTCGCGCCCATAGACGACCCGAAAATTGCGGTGCTGATCTGCTTGGATGAACCCCACAGCTGGACCACCAGCGGCGGGGCACTCTCCGGCCCGGTGTGCGCTGAGGTACTAAGAAAGGCGCTGCCGTATTTAGGGGTGGAGCCGGAAAGCGGCGGCTGATGGCAAACACGCAAAGCCCCGCAGACACAACCTAAAAAACCTCTTGACATTCCCCAAACCTGTGATATACTAGTAAAGTACGCAAACGAACAGTTAGAAGGCGAACAATCCACAATCTAACTGATTATCGCAAAAATCAACAGGGAAGGGAGGAAATCATGCACGAACCATCGCCAAATGGCTGCGGCTGCTGTGCCGATGTTCACTTCGGCGCACTGCTGAACCAAAGCGCGCGGGTCATACGCAGGGCGCTCGATGCCCGCATTTCCGGCGTCAACCCGGACCTTTCCGGTGTGCGGGGCATGGTGCTTGGCGACATCGTCCGCGCCAACCGCAACGGGCGGGATGTTTACCAGCGCGATATTGAACAGTGGTTCAACATTCGCCGCTCCAGCGTCACCGCCCTTTTGCAGGGCATGGAGCAGGACGGTTTCATCACCCGCTGCGCCGTCGAGAAGGACGCCCGCTTGAAACGGCTTGTCGCCACCGACAAGGGCCGCGCCTGCCATGCGGAAATTGAAGCCAGCATCGCACAGTTTGAAAGTGACCTGCAGAAGGGCATTGACCCGCAGCAGGCCGCCGTCGCCCGCGCTGTGCTGGAACAAACCCTGCGCAACGCGCAGCACATCCTGGAAGAGGGAAATACCAACTAAGAGAGGGGAAATATCACTTGTTAAAAACACTCGGACGTGAAACCAAGGGCATTCGGCTCGTCTCTGTGTTGACGCCGCTGTTTATGATTGCGGAAGTCATCATGGAAATGATCATCCCGAAGCTCATGGCCTCCATCATTGACAACGGCGTCACGCCGGGCAATATGCAGGTCATCTACACCGTCGGCGCTCAGATGATCGTGGCTGCGCTGTTCGGCCTGTTGTTCGGCATCCTGGGTGCGGTCAGCGGTTCCCATGCGGCCACCGGCTTTGCCCGCAACCTGCGCCGTGCGATGTTTGAAAACATCCAGACTTTCAGCTTTGCCAACATTGACAAATACTCCACTGCGGGCCTTGTCACCCGTATGACCACTGATGTGACGAACATTCAGAATGCCTACCAGATGCTGCTGCGTATGTCCATCCGCGCACCCGCCAGCATGATCGTGGCGCTCATCATGTCCTACACCATCAACCGCCAGCTGGCCAACATTTACTTGATCGCCGTCATTCTGCTGGGATGCGCACTGGTGTTCATCATGACCCGTGCCACCAAGTATTTTGGCGAGGCTTTCCGCAAGTACGATGACCTGAACGAGAGCGTGCAGGAGAACGTCTCCGCCATCCGCGTGGTCAAGGCCTATGTGCGTGAGAAGTTCGAGGGCGAGAAGTTCCAGAAAGCCAGCGAGAACGTCCGCCGCCTGCTGATGCGTGCGGAAATGATTCTGGCCTGGAACGCCCCGCTCATGCAGCTGACCGTGTACAGCTGCATCCTGATCATCTCCTGGATCGGCGCACAGCTCATCGTCAGTTCCGGCGCAACGACCTTTACCACCGGCGACCTGATGAGTATGCTGAGCTACTGCATGAACATCCTCATGAGCCTGATGATGCTCTCGATGGTCTTTGTTATGATCACGATGTCTATGGCCTCCGCCAGGCGCGTGGCCGAGGTCCTGGACGAGCAGTCCGATCTGACCAACGGCGAGGACCCCACCATGGAAGTTAAGGACGGCTCCGTCAAGTTCGACCATGTCAGCTTTGCCTACAAGAAGGACGGCGAGAAGGCACTGGAGGATATTGACCTCGACATCCAGTCCGGCCAGACGATCGGCATCATCGGCGGTACCGGCTCGGCCAAGTCCAGCCTTGTGCAGCTGCTGCCCCGTCTGTACGATGTGACCGAGGGCAGCGTGACCATCGGCGGCGTCGATGTGCGCCGCTACGATTTGGAGACGCTGCGCAACAACGTCGCTATGGTGCTGCAGAAGAACGAGCTGTTCAGCGGCACGATCGCCGAGAACCTGCGCTGGGGCAACCCCGACGCTACCGACGCCGAGATCGAAGATGCCTGCAAGCAGGCCTGCGCCGATGAATTTATCGAGCGCTTCCCCGATAAGTACCAGACCCACATTGAGCAGGGCGGCAACAACGTCTCCGGCGGCCAGAAGCAACGTCTCTGCATTGCCCGTGCGCTGCTGAAAAAGCCCCGCATCCTGATTCTGGACGACTCTACCTCCGCCGTCGATACCGCGACCGACGCGAAGATCCGCCACTCGTTTGCCGAGAAGATCCCCGGCACAACGGTCTTTATCATTGCCCAGCGCATTTCCTCTGTGGAGAATGCGGACAAGGTGCTTGTGCTGGATAACGGCAGGGTCAGCGGTTTTGACACACCCGCCAACCTGCTGAAAAACAACGCGATTTACCAGGATGTCTACAACAGCCAGACCAAGGGCTCCGGCGACTTTGACGAGAAGGGAGGGGAGGCATAATGGCACAGCAGGCAAAAGTTGTCAAGGTCGGCCCCGGCGGGCGCAATAACGGCCCCCGCCCCAAGGTCGAAAACCCAGGCAAGGTGTTCAAGCGCATCCTTGCCTATGTGATGAGCCGCTATAAGGCACAGGTCATTGTGGTGCTCTGCTGCATCCTGCTGGCGGTGTTCGCCCAGCTGCAGGGCGTTATGTTCTCCCAAACGCTGATTGACGGGTACATCCTGCCGCTGCTGAATTCCGGCAGCACGGATTTCAGCGGCCTGGCCGCCGCCATCGCCCGCGTGGCAGCGTTCTACTGCGTCGGCATCTGCGCCGTATTTGTGCAGAACCGCCTGATGGCAAAAATCACCCAGGGCACGCTGAAAGACCTGCGTGACGAAATGTTCACCCATATGCAGACGCTGCCCATCAAATACTTTGACACCCACGCCCACGGCGATATCATGTCGGTCTACACCAACGATATCGACACCCTGCGCCAGATGATCAGCCAGAGTCTGCCGCAGCTCGTCAACACCATCGTCACCATCATCGGCGTGCTGTTCTCAATGATTTACCTCAGCATCCCCCTGACGCTGCTGGCGCTGGCTATGGTCGGCGTTATGCTGTTGGCAACCAAGTACCTGACCGGAAACTCCGGCAAGTTCTTCATCAAGCAGCAGCAGGAACTGGGCAAGGTCAACGGCTATATCGAGGAAATGATGAACGGCCAGAAGGTCGTCAAGGTTTTCTGCCATGAGGAAGCCGCCATCAAGGAGTTCAACGAGCTCAACGATGAGCTGTTCCACAGCGCCGACAAGGCCAATGCCTACTCTCTGGTGGCAATGCCGGTCAACGGCCAGCTGGGCAACCTGTCCTACGTGCTCTGCGCCATCATCGGCGGTGCGCTGGTCATCAGCGGCTTTGGCGGCAGCCTGTCGCTGGGCGGTCTGGCCAGCTTCCTGGTGCTGACCCGCCAGTTCAACCAGCCCATCAGCCAGATCTCCATGCAGCTGAACTCTGTTGTCATGGCATTGGCCGGCGGTGCACGTATCTTTGCGCTGCTGGATGAAAAGCCGGAAGTCAACGAGGGCGATATCACCCTTGTCCATGCGAAGTACGCCGCTGACGATACCGTCACCGAAACCAACGAGTCCACCGGCATGTGGGCGTGGAAGCACATCGGAGCTGACGGCAAGCCCCAGTATACCGAGCTGAAGGGCGATATCGTCTTTAAGGATGTCGACTTCGGCTACGATGAGAAGAAGATCGTCCTGCACGATATCAACCTGTACGGCCGCCCAGGCCAGAAGATTGCCTTCGTCGGCTCCACCGGTGCAGGCAAGACGACCATCACGAACCTCATCAACCGCTTCTACGATATCCAGAAGGGCCAGATCTTGTACGACGGCAACGATATCAAATCCATCGAGAAGGACGCGCTGCGTTCCTCGCTGGGCATCGTCTTGCAGGACACCCACTTGTTCACCGGCACGGTCATGGAGAACATCCGTTATGGCCGCCTGACCGCCACCGATGAAGAGTGCATGGCAGCCGCCAAGCTGGCAAACGCCGATACCTTCATCAAGCACCTGCCCGACGGCTACAACACGATGCTGACCGGCGACGGCACGAACCTGAGCCAGGGTCAGCGCCAACTGCTGGCTATCGCCCGTGCAGCGGTCGCGGATCCGCCGGTGCTGATCCTCGACGAGGCAACTTCCTCCATCGACACCCGCACCGAAAAGCTCGTGCAGGACGGCATGGATGGCCTGATGTATGGCCGCACGACCTTCGTCATTGCCCACCGCCTGTCCACGGTGCGCAACTCGGACTGCATCATGGTGTTGGAGCAGGGCCGCATCATCGAGCGCGGCACCCACGACGAGCTGATTGCCCAGAAGGGCCGTTACTATCGCCTGTACACCGGCAATTTTGCCGAGAACAGCTAAACCGTAAACCGTCGAAAAAGGTCGCAAAACAGCCTGAAATCAATCAAAACTGCCGGGATAGCATCCGCTGTCCCGGCAGTTTTTGTGCAAAATGCCGCAACAGCGCCAAAAAGTTGACGGCGAGGGAAAAATTGGTTATAATAGTATGCGTAGACACGCAAAATGCGCTGCCTGACCACGCGACCAGAGGGAAAACAGGCCGCCTTACATACGCTATTTTTAACAATACACAGGAGGGGATTCCATTATGGCACCCAAGAAGAAAATTGCACAGACCGTTATTACCGAAGGTAAGTTCTACACCATCAGTGCCGCCAACGGCAAAGTCGTCGAAGTCGCTGACTACAACATCGACAACGGCGCGAAGATCCAGCTGTGGGACAACGCCAACGCCGAGTGGCAGCAGTGGAACTTTGTAGCAGCAGGCGACGGAGTTTACCGCATCCAGAACCGTTTCACCGCAAAGATGCTTGACCTGGACATGGGCGGCGTCAGCGATGGCACCCGCGTCCACCAGTGGGAGGGAGCACAGGCTTCCAGCCAGCTGTGGGTCGTTGAGCCGACCAACGATGGCCGCGTGAAGATCAAGTCCAACCTGGCCGGCAAGCTGCTGGACCCGGGCATGGCTACCGAGAATGGCACCGTGCTGCAGATTTGGGCTGACGTCAACGGCGACAACCAGTTCTGGACCATCAACGAAGTCACCCGCAAGCCCAAGACCAGTGTGAAGGCTTCCGCCGTCAAGGCCAAGGCTGCCGCCGAGAAGGCCGCCACCGAGGCTGTCAAGGCTGCCGAGCCTGTTGTTGAGAAGGCTGTTAAGGCCGCTAAGCCGGTTGCCGAGAAGGCTGTCAAGGCTGCAAAGCCCGCCGTCGAGAAGGCCGTCAAGGCCGCCGAGCCTGTCGTTGAGAAGGCTGTCGAGACCGCAAAGCCGGTCGTCGAGGAGACTGTCAAGGCCGCGAAGCCCGTGGTCAAGAAGGCTGTCAAGGCTGCCGAGCCTGTTGTTGAGAAGGCTGTTGAGGCCGCAAAGCCCGTCGTCGAAAAGACCGTTGAGGCTGCCAAGACCGCTGCCGCCAAGACCAACACCCGCAAGACTACCAAGGGCAAGCGCCGCAAGTAATTCTGAATTTTAATTTTACCCCTGCAATATTTGTGCTGTAACGAGAAAACCCCGCCCCGTCAGGATGCAGTTCCTGACGGGGCG
>ERZ773157.3199-NODE-3199-length-11282-cov-4.867730_pt1 | contig 11282 bp, 7 predicted proteins | sample MGYA00511480_ERZ773157 | MGnify/ENA primary metagenome ERZ773157 (study PRJEB29015, sample SAMEA2737863) | human gut metagenome | biome: human gut; feature: human-associated habitat; material: faeces | place: China | collected 2012 ... | reverse complement strand
GGATATGCGCATGAGCCAGCAGGGCCCCACCGCCGCGGACCTGGTCAACACTCTGGATCGTGAGGAACTGACCCGCATCCTGCGCGACTACGGCGAGGAACCCTACGCCTGGCAGATCGCGGGCAAAATCATCGCCGCGCGGGAAACGCGGCCCATCACCACCACCATGCAGTTGGCGGATATCGTGGCCGCCGCAGTGCCCCCGGCCGAGCGCCGCAAGGCCAAGAACCCGGCGCGCCGCACTTTCCAGGCCATCCGTATTGCGGTCAACTCCGAACTGGACGCCCTGAACGAGGGCCTGGATGCGATTTTCAACTGCCTGGCCCCGGGCGGGCGGCTCTGCGTCATCACCTTCCACAGCCTGGAGGACCGCTTAGTCAAGAACAAGTTCCGTCGCTGGGCACAGCGCTGCACCTGCCCGCCGGAACAGCCCATCTGCACCTGCGGGGGTGTGGCAAAGGCAAAGCTCATTACCCGCAAACCCATCGAAGCTGACGCTGCGGAGCTGGAAACCAACCGCCGCAGCCGCAGCGCCAAATTGAGAGTGTTGGAGAAAGTATAAGAGGCAAACTATGACGACCGTTTTGCTGCACAGCGGTGCGGCTGCACCTAAATTAGAGACCCCGCGCCCGCAGGTAAAAGTGGTGCGCGGCGGCAACCGCGGGCTGAACCGCGCGCGCCGTTTTGCGCAGGCCACGCTGCGCACGCTGGCCCTTGCCATTGTGCTGGGGCTGGTTGTCAGCGTGCTGTACAGCCACGCCAAGCTCACCGAGTTGAGCGGTCAGATCAATGAGGTCAACACCCAGCTGGCCGCCGCCCAGAGCGAGTACGACTACCTGAGCACCAAAATGAGCGATATCACAAGCCGTGCCAGCCTGCAGGAGGTGGCCGAGGGCCAGCTGGGACTGGTCAAGCTCGACCCGAGCCAAATCACCTATGTCCAGTTGGAAGATCAGAGCATAATCGAAAAAAGCAGCAGTTCCGCCGTCCGCCTACTGGACAAGGTCCGCACCGCCGCTCTGAACCTGCTGGATGGATTGAATCCGTAACAATAAAATTATGCAGCTACGAGCCTTTTTGCTGCGCGGCGCGATGGCCGACGGCAAAAAGGCTTTTTGAAATAAGGAACACCCTATGCCACAACCAAACAACCAACCCAAAAAGCACCGCACCCGCGCCAACGCAGCGATGAAAACCCGCACGCTCTTCTGCGTGACGCTTTTTATCGTCGGCGCATTCGGTCTGCTGATTTATCAGCTCTACGCCCTGCAGCTGCGTGATGCCGAACTCTACCGCACCGAGGCCGTGACCCAGCAGCTGAAGGATACGACGCTGCCCGCGCTGCGCGGCTCGATTTACAGCGTCAACGGCAAACTGCTTGCCAAGAGCAACACGGTATGGAATATCATTGCAGACCCCTCCTCTATCGCCAAGAGCGGTGCGTCGGAGGGCCAGCTGCGCACGGCGGCGGAAAACATTGCCGCACTGCTGGGCGAGGACACCACCACAGATACCGTCTATGAGGTTCTGACCGCTAAAAACAGCAGCGGCGAGCCGTATCAGTACCGTATGCTCGCCAAGGGCGTGGATAAGCCGGTGGCGGACTCCATCCTGAACTATGCCGATGAGTACCGCATGGACCCCGAGGACCGTGCCGCGACCGGCAAACGCATTTTGTACTTTTCGACCGAACAGGCCACGACCCGCAGCTACCCCTACGGCGAGTTCCTCTCCTCGGTGCTGGGCTTCTGCAACAGCGATGGCGAGGGCGCTTACGGCCTGGAAAAATACTACGATGAAACCCTGGCAGGCACGCCGGGCCGCAGTGTGGCCGAGACTGATGTCTACGGCAATGCCTTGGCCGCCGGGCAGGCCGACGTGCACGAGGCTATCGACGGCAACAACCTGTTCCTGACCATCGACGAAAATGTGCAGTCCATCGTCGAAGAATACCTGACCGAGGCAATGAACACCTTCACGGTGCATGGCCGCGGCAGCGCTATCGTCATGAACGTCAAGACCGGCGCGATTTTGGCCATGGCGTCCATCGAGCAGTTTGACCCCAACGATCCCTACAAGATCACGGACGCCAAGATGACGGCCATTCTGGATAAAGAGGAGATCGACGCCGAGGACATCGACTGGCTGGAGGGCCGCCTTGGGGAAAAGGCGGTCAAGGACATCATCGCTGACGGCAGGATCAGCCGCGATAAAACGGTTGATGAGGACGGCAACGAGGTCGCCAGCGAATACACCCAGCTGCAGGGTATGATGCGCGAGGCTCAGTGGAAGAATAAAAACATCACCGAGCTGTATATGCCCGGCTCTGTCTTTAAGCTCATCACCGCATCGGCGGGACTGGACTCCGGCATCATGAGCACGAGCCAGACCTTCTACTGCGGCGGCAGCCTGACCGTCAATGAGGGCAGCGAGAGGTGGGAGCATACCTACCGCTGCGCCAACGGCGATGTCCACTATGAACAGGACATGGCGGGTGCGCTGAACCACAGCTGCAACCTCTGGTTCATTCAGGCAGCCGAGACACTGAAACCGCAGATCTTCTACGACTATATCCAGGCGTTTGGCTTCACGCAGCCCACCGGTATCGACCTGCCCAACGAGACCCGCTGGACCAGCGTCTACAATGCCGAGCAGATGGCCGAGGTCGATACGAATCTCTACACCGCCGCTTTCGGTCAGAACGAGTCCATCACCCCCATGCAGATGGCAACCGCTGTGGCGGCCATCGCCAACGGCGGCTACCTTGTCACGCCCTATGTGGTGGACTCCATCACCGACAACGACGGCAACGTTGTCTCCCAAACCGAGACGAACATCCGCCGCCAGGTCATTTCAGAGGATGTCAGCCGCCAACTGCTTTCCATGATGGAAAACAATGTCCACGGGGAAGGGGACTACCATTCCTGCGCCAACGCCTATGTGGCGGGCTACCGCATCGGCGGCAAGTCCGGCACGGCAGAGCGCACTGACCGCCACCTGCGCGGTGACGGCGACTATTATAAGATGATGAGCTTTGCCGCTGTACTGCCCATCGACGATCCGGAGATCGAGGTGTTCGTTCTGCTGGACGACCCCCGCTGGGTCAAGGACTACGCCAGTCAGGTCGTGGCGCCGGTCGTAGGCAACATCATCAGCGAAATCGCACCCTATCTGGGCATCGAGCAGGACGCCGCCTACAACCCGACCGGCACCGTAAAGGTGCAGACCTGTTTGGAGTACACCTGGACGAATGCGCAGGTCACCCTGAACCGTCTCGGCCTCAAGCACAAGCTCATCGGCCCGAGCAGCGGCACCATCGTCTACCAGTACCCGGTGGGCGGCAGCGTGGTTCCCGCAGACTCGACCGTCTATCTGTACACTGCCACCGATCAGAACGCAATGACCACAGTCCCCGATGTGACCGGCAAGACCGGCACCTTTGCCGAACAGATGCTGAAAGCCGCCAACCTGAACGTGCAGTTCAACGGCGACAGCGGCGGTAAGGTTGTCAGCCAGAGCGTGGAGGCCGGCACCAGCGCCGCCTACGGCACAATCATCACCCTGACCATGGACAGCGGAGAAGACACCCACGCCGAAACTACCCCCGCCGCCGAGGAAGAAACCATCGACCCGGCGAATGTGGAAGGGTGATACAGAAATCCGCAATTTGTAGGGGCCGGGCATGCCCGGCCCGCAACTTTCCCATAAGCAATCGTTTGTCATTCACGGCCGGACCGCATATGTGCGGCCCCTACGTCTTAACTTACTATCCCAAGGAGGTCCTTTTCATGCAAAAGATTCCTGCCAATGAACTGCTGGCCGGGCTGACGCTGGCCGAGCCTGTTTCCATCCACGCCGTTGTGACCGACAGCCGCGAGGTCAAGCCGGGCTGCGTCTTTGTCTGCTTCCCCGGCGAGCGCGTTGACGGCCACGACTTTGCCGCCGGTGCTTACCAGAACGGCGCAGCCTATATCATCGCCAACCACCCGGTCGAGGGCGTCCCTGCCGACCGTACTGTCATTGTGCCGGACAGCGCCAAAGCCATGATCCGAATGGCGTCCAACTACCGTATGCTGTTCAGCCCCAAGATGATCGGCGTCACCGGCAGCGTCGGAAAGACCACGACGAAAGAGTTTTGTTACGCCGTGCTGTCCGCCTTTGGCAAGGCGCTGAAAACTGAGGGCAACCAGAACAACGATATCGGCGTGCCCAATACGCTGTTCCGCCTGGACAACGATACCGAGTACGCCGTCGTCGAAATGGGCATGGATCATGCGGGCGAGATCGAGCGCCTGACCCGCTGCGCACGGCCGTCGGCGGGCATCATCACGATGATAGGCGTCTCCCATCTGGAAAATCTCGGCACTCGGGAGAATATACTGAAAGCAAAGATGGAGATTTGTACCGGCCTGCCCGATGGTGCGCCGCTGGTGCTCAACGCTGACAACGACCTGCTGCCCACCGCCGATGTGCCTACCAGGCTGAAGGCCGTCTGGTTCGGTATCGACGCCGAGAACGCTGATGTCCGCGCCGTGGATGTTGAGACCGGAACGAACGGTACAACGTTCAAGATTATTGATAAAGAATACGGCACTTTCGATGCCGTCATCCCCACTGCAGGCGTCCACACCGTCTACGACGCGCTGGCTGCCTACACCGCTGCCACCCGCCTGGGGCTGGATGCGGCCCGCTGTGCAGCGGCCCTTGCCACCTACCAGACGACCGGTATGCGTCAGCATATTGTAGAAAAGGGCGGTGTGACGTTCATTGAGGACTGCTACAACGCCAGCCCTGACAGCATGAGAGCCGCGCTCTCGGTGCTGAAAGCCCTGCCCAACACCCGTAAAATTGCCCTGCTTGGCGATATGCTGGAACTGGGCGACGCCAGCGAGGACGGCCACCGCCACACCGGTGAGTGGGCTGCCGACGCGGGTGTTGACCAGCTGATTGCCTACGGCCCGCGCAGCGCTGCCATGGCAGACGCCGCAAAAGCGCGCGGTATTGCAACTGTGCATTGCCAAAACGCCGAAGAAGTGTTACAATATCTACGGCAATTCGTGCGCCCCGGTGACGCAGTCCTGGCCAAGGCCAGCCACGCCATGGGGCTGGAGCAGCTGCTTCAGGATTTCTATAAAGAATTGCCGCAGGGGTAAAGGGCTTCCCCCTTCGGGGGAAGCTGTCCGCGCAGCGGACTGATGAGGGGCCGGTCTGCCCATAGTTGCCTGTAAACAGCGTAAATTCCCAAATCCCCCTGCACCACATCATTTTGGAGGAATCACTGCATGGAGGAAATATCCTATCTGTTGGCGGCGGCGGCCGTCGGCGGCTTTGCTATCACGGCGGTGTCAGGCAAGTTTATGATCCCGGCGCTGCATCAGCTGCACTTCGGCCAGACTATCCGCGAGGAAGGCCCCACCTGGCACAACAAGAAAAACGGCACCCCCACCATGGGTGGCCTGTGCTTCATCTTCGGCATCCTGGTCACGCTGGGCCTGGTGTGGGGGATGTTCCACAACCAGCTGCCGGAAGTCCTGGGCCTGCCCCAGATGAAGGCCGGCATGATGGTGCTGTTCCTAGCGTTTGGCTCGGGGCTGATCGGTTTCCTCGATGACTTTATCAAGGTCATCAAGCACCGCAACCTCGGCCTTACCGAAGCCCAAAAGATGATTTTGCAGATTGCCCTGACCTTTGGCTTTATGTTCGGCCTTAACAGCTTGGGCCTGCTCACCACCCAGGTGCAGCTGCCGATTTTCGGTTTGGTGGATATGGGTCTTGTCTACTATCCCATCGCGTTTTTCGGCATCATCTTTTTGGTCAATGCCGTCAACCTGACGGACGGCCTTGACGGCCTTTGCACCGGCGTGACCTTTGTGTCGATGATCGGCTATCTGCTGGCGGGCAGCCTGCTGGGCTTTGTCCATGTCTCGCTTATCGCCGCCACCACGGCGGGTGCCTGCGCCGGGTTCCTGGTCTGGAACTTCTACCCGGCCAAGGTGTTCATGGGCGATACTGGCAGTATGTTCTTCGGCGGCATCGTCACGGCGTTGGCCTTTGTAATGCAGCGCCCCGAACTGGTGCTCTTCTTCGGCATCGTGTACATCTGGGACGCCATGACCGTTGTTATCCAGCGCGTCTACTTCAAGGCGACCCACGGAAAGCGCATCTTCCGCATGACGCCGATCCACCACGCCTTTGAAATGCGCGGCTGGCGCGAAGTCAAAATTGACGCTTTCTTTGCCCTGATTGCCATTATTGGTGTGGCTATGGGCATTTTTTACATCTGCGTGGCGTAACACCGCGCAAAATCTGCTAAGGAGGTGACTGCCTGTGAATACGCCGTCAAGCCTGTTAGGGGTGCTGTTTGACCACACCATCGGTAATATTCTGCGTATGTTGGCGGTCATCCGCCTGCCAAAACTCGAACGCGGCAGGGTCTCCCGAGGTTTCGTGGCGACCCTGATCGTCATTATGGGATATGGGCTGGTCATGCTGTTTTCGGCCAGTTATTCCAGCGGGTACGCCAACTACGGTGATGTCTACCACTTCATCCGCCCGCAAAGCGTCATTGCAGTGGCGGGCCTGGGCGTTATGTGGCTGGTGTCCAACATCAACTACCGTGCCCTGCGCTACATGAACGAGAGCTTTTACATCATCACGCTCGTGCTGCTGGTGGCGGCGCTGTTCAGCCCGGTGGACACCAACGGTACCTACCGCTGGGTCTACTTTGCGGGCGGTGCGTTCTCGCTGCAGCCGTCTGAGCTGGCAAAATTTTCGGTCATGCTCTGGACTGCCGATATGCTCGACCGCGACAACGATAAGAAAAAGTCGCTGTGGTACGGTCTGCTCAAACCTGCACTGCCGCTGGTGCCGATTCTCGTGCTGCTGAAAATGGAACCGCACAACTCGGCCATGATGCTTTTGTGCCTGATTTTTGCTACCATGATTGCCTGCAACGGCTCCGCCATGCGGTGGTGGCCGCTGGCTGGTGCGGGTGTCGTGACGGGCGCCATTGCCTACGTGAAGCACCTTGCCTCGGGCGAGGGCTACGCCGCGGGCCGCCTGGGCGGCGTGTGGGGCCTGACCCCCACGAACACGGCGGGTATGCAGTGGCAGACCCGCCAGAGCATCTATGCTATCTGCACTGGCGGATTGTTCGGCGTGGGCATCGGCAACAGCGTACAGAAACACCAATGGCTGCCCTACGCGGAGAACGACTTCGTCTTTGCCGTCATCGGGGAGGAACTGGGCTTCGTCGGGGCGATTGCCCTGATTGCCCTGTTTGCGGCGCTGGTCATCCAGGGAATCTTCATTGCGCTGCGTGCGCCCGATTTGTACGGTACGCTGCTGGGCATCGGCATTGTGTCCCAGGTGGCGTGGCAGGTTTTTCTGCACATCGGCGTCGGTACGGCGCTGCTGCCCAACACGGGTATCAGTTTGCCGTTCTTCTCCTACGGCGGCACCAGTTTGTTGCTGCTGCTGGGTGAGATGGGCGTGCTATTGAGTATATCCCGTGCGGGCAACGCGCGGGAGGAACGTATGGCCGAACAGCACCGCGCCGAGACCGACCGTATGCTCCACCGCACCCGCTACCGCAGAGGTACGGTGTAAGACCGTGCTGTAAGGGGGCGGCGTCCTCGACGCCCCGTAAGCCTCCCCTTACAGGGGAGGTGGTCGAGTGCCAGCGATGACCAGTGGGGCTTTGCCCGCTTGCCGTTAGCATAAACTTATAATTTTAGGGAGGCCGAATCATGCGTGTTCTCATTGCTGCCGGCGGTACAGCCGGTCATATTAACCCCGCGTTGGCAATCGCCGGTGCCTTGAAAGCCGCAGACCCGACGGCGGAAATTCATTTTGCGGGCCGTCGGGAGGGGATGGAGTACGGACTTGTCACCAAGGCGGGTTACCCCTTCCACCATATCGAAATCAACGGCTTCCAGCGCCACCTCAGCCTGGAAAACATCGGCCGCAATATCGTCGCCATCTGGCATCTGGCGCTGTCCGGCCCCCGCACCCGGAAAATCCTGAACGAGGTCAATCCCGACCTTGTCATCGGCTGCGGCGGTTACGTCAGCGGCCCTATTGTGCGCGCGGCGGCCAAACGCAGCATCAAGACTGCCATCCATGAGCAGAACGCCTTCCCCGGCGTGACAAACAAGCTGCTGGCGAAGGAGGTCAACATCGTTCTGGCTGCCAGCGCCGATGCCGTAGAAAAGCTGGGTGCGCCCGAGAAAACCACCGTTGTGGGCAACCCGGTTCGCCCCGAGGTCCTGACCGCCGACCGCGCCACAGCCCGCGCAAAACTGAACGCAGGCGACCGCACGGTCATTTTGAGCTTTGGCGGCAGCCTGGGTGCAGACCGCATCAACCAGGTCGTGGCCGATCTCTGTGCCTGGGAGAAGCAGACGAACCAACACACATTACACCTGCACGCCACCGGCAGCCGCGGTGTCAAGCTGTTTGAAAATCTCGAAAAAGAAAAGGGCTTTGCTCCTGGCGAGAACCTTGTTGTGACCGAGTACATCAACAATATGCCCCAGCTGCTGGCGGCGGCGGATCTCGTCATTGCGCGTTCCGGTGCGCTGACGCTGGCCGAACTGGAAGCCGTGGGCCGCGCGTCGGTGCTGATCCCCAGCCCTAACGTGGCCGAAAACCACCAGTATTACAACGCCCTTGAACTGCAAAAGGCTGGGGCAGCCGTGGTCATTGAGGAAAAGAACCTGACCGGTGACGGCCTGGTAAAGACCGTGGAAGAACTGCTGACCACCCCAGGCAAGCTGGCCGAAATGGGAGCCAACGCCAAGACATTAGGCAACCCCCACAGCCTGGATATGATTACGGAAAAATTGCTGGAGCTGGTAAAATCATAACAGCCGTAGGAGGCGGCATCCTCGACGCCCCGTAACCGCCACTGCCCCACAGGGCAGCCAGCACGCACCTATAAAAATGTATTGGAAAGGAGCCGCCCATGGATCGAAACCAGCGCAGCCGCAGGCAAAAATCCATGAGCGGCTCCTATTCGCAAGCTCCCAAACGCAGCATGGGCAGCCGTATGGGGCTGGAAAAACCGGGCGCCCCACGCCAACAGCCGCCGAAAAAATCCTCGCCGCGCAGCCAGCGCCCCACCCAGCAGATCAACCCGCAAAAAGCCGGGTACGACCCCGCCGCGCCCAAACGCCAGCGCCGCGTAACCCAGGCAGAAATCATCCGAAAACGCAACCGCCGTCGTGCCATGAGCATCCTGGCGGTGCTGGCCGTACTGGCCGTAGGGGCTTTCGTCTCGCTTAACCTGCTGTTTAAAGTGACCTTTTTCCGGGTCGAAAACTTCGACCGCACCACCCCCGCCGACACCGGCATCTACACCTCGGACGAGCTTATCAACGCGCTGAATATCGAGAAGAACTCGAATCTTTTCGGCTTCTCCACCATTGAAAAGACCCGCCAGCTGGCCCAGCAGTTTCCGTACCTTGAGCAGGTGCAGGTTGAGGTCCAGATGCCTGCTACTGTCGTGGTCAAGGTGCAGCCCGCCGTGGAGCGATTCGCCTGTATGTATTCCGGCGGCTGGATGGTGCTGAGCGATTCCCTCAAGATCCTGCGCACCGACGTCAACCAGCCCGACGGCCTGATTTTGCTCTCCATCGCGCTGCCCACAGATTTTGCCCCAACTGTCGGCCAGAACATCACGCCGGAAAGCTATAACTCGCTGCTTGGGGGCGAGCAAGCCACCGCCGAGACGGCAGGATTGCAGGCGTCGGCCATGCAGATCTTGACCGAAATGTTGGACGGCTTGCAGACGAACAACCTGTTTGACGGCACCACGGCCATCAGCGTGCAGGACTTGAGCGATATCGAGTTCACCTACCAGAACCGTGTGCAGGTCAAGTTGGGCAGCGAGACGAACCTTGCCTACAAGCTGCGCCTGGCCGCCGCGGCGCTGGCAGACCCCGAAAAGGGCCTGGCCGCCAGCGATAAGGGTGTGCTGGATATCTCGACCCAGCAGTCCAACGGCGACATCCGCGCCTACTTCGCCCCCGACGAACCCGCTCCGACCCCCGCCCCCGAACCTACCGCCACGCCGGAACCGGAGGAAAAGGAAAACCTGGCTAACACAGCAGAATAAACCAGCGCCCCGACAAAAGTCGGGGCTTTTTTGTAGTTGCTGTAACGTTTGGGGCAAAATCATCACTTATAGAGTGAAAGCACAGAGGAAAGGAGGGCAGGCCATGCCGCTGCCGGAACTGGAAGAACTGTATACGCTATACCGTACGGACCTGTACCGATACCTCTGCCACTTGACACACGACCCAACCGAGGCTGAGGACATACTGAGCGAGACCTTCCTGCGTGCCATGCGGCGGCTACCCACCTACCGCGGCGACTGTGCTGTCAAAACATGGCTGTTCGGCATTGCCCGCAACATCTGGCTGGAAAGTCTGCGTAAGCGCCGCCCCGACGTCAGCGCAGATGACCTGCTGGAAAACTACCTGGCCGAGGATACCCTGACCGAGCATACCGACACACGCCTGCAATGGCAGCGCGTCTGCGAACTGCTGCAGCAGAAAGACGACCGCGCCCGCCGCATTATGCAGCTGCGCGCGGAGGGCCATACCTATGCGGAAATCGCGGTACAGCTGCATATCAGTGAAAGCTCGGCCCGCGTCATCGAACACCGCACCCGCAGCTGGCTGAAGAAAATTTTGACGAAGGAGGGTTATGACCTGTGAAGGAACCTGCTGAAAACGCAAAAATCCCCTGTGCGGTCTGCCGGGACTTGATGCCATTGGTGCAGGACGGAATCGCCAGCCCGGAAAGTGAGCAGCTTGTCCGCGCCCACATTGCCGTCTGCCCGGCCTGTCAGGCCCTGTGGCAGGGGACAGAGCCGCCCGCAGCGCCGGAACTGCAACCCCCCGACGATACCAAAATACTCAAGCGGCTGCGCCGCCGTTACAGCATCCACCTGTTGCTGCTGGCCTTTGTAGGCATTGCAGTGGGCATAGCCCTGGGGTATACAGGCAGCGCGAATTGGGTCATTCTGTTTTTGCCGCTCGTCTGGAGTGTTCTGACCTACCGTGACATCGGCATGGGAAAGCCGCTGCTGCTGTTCACGCTGGGGCTGGCGGTGCTGGATGCTATCATAAAGCAGATGGCCTTGCTGGAATCGTTCGCACCTGGTAATTTCTTGGCAAATTTGGTGTCCGGCTGCATTTTGTACGTCGGTTTGGGCGGCGTTGGCTGGCTGATCGGCTGGCTGCTGCACTATGCAAAGGAGAGTACCCATGAAAACA
>ERZ773157.3198-NODE-3198-length-11285-cov-8.555387_pt1 | contig 11285 bp, 10 predicted proteins | sample MGYA00511480_ERZ773157 | MGnify/ENA primary metagenome ERZ773157 (study PRJEB29015, sample SAMEA2737863) | human gut metagenome | biome: human gut; feature: human-associated habitat; material: faeces | place: China | collected 2012 ... | reverse complement strand
CTCGCAGAGGGGGCCAAGGGGTGAGCACACCTTTTTCGACAGTCTGTTAAATTTATACCATGTGTATTCCCATTCGGAAACAATGCACAAATCCAGCCTTGCAAGGTTGTGAAGTCTGCGAATAGACGAAAGGCCGGGGCTGTTCTATAGTATAGTTACAGAAAGAAAACAGCCGAAGCTAAAAAGCCAAAAGTTCCCAGGGAGCGGATTTCTCAACAGAGAAACAGAAAGGCTGATCGGCAGGATTTCGCAAGGAAGGAGGCTCAAGTCCAATGGCAAACTTCAAGGATCCTATTCATCACCGGCGGGCGTGGGCCTGCTGACAGAATAAGACCGCATCCAAAAGCCGCAGAGCATTCTCTGTAAAAGATCAATAAAAATGTGATGTACGGTATCTTACAAAATTGTTAGCAGACACACGGGCCCGTCAAAACAGACCCCCGCGTGAATATAGATTAGGCTGAAAGAAGGCTGGCAGCGATGACTACCACCACTCCACCCAACAGATCCTATCTGAACTTCACCTGATCATCAAGGAGAAACTCCCATGTACCAGAGTTAAGAGGGCAACACCTCTGCATCAGACCCGAAACAAAATAAAACAGGGATGATTCCTATGACCAAACGGAAACAGACCGAAAAATAAGGCAAAGGGTTATGAGGCTATGACTCCAATCATCTGATACCACCGGGGCGGACGCAAGGTTCCGCCCCGATTTTGTTATGTCTGCCGGCAAAAAGCAGTGGGCCGGGCGGCTGTCCCCTGCTTTTACGAAAGGAAAGGAGCAACACAATGGAGCAGCTCTTGCGCCAACGCGCAGAATCGATTTGGACAGCGGCCATCCGGTCCGTTTTGCCGGATGAGGCGGTGCGCCGCGCTTTGGAGCATTTTCACCCGCAGGGGCGTGTATTTCTCGTGGCGGCGGGCAAGGCCGCGTGGCAGATGGCCCACGCGGCGCTGGCCGTGCTGGGCCGTGTGGACGCCGGGATCGTCATCACAAAATACGGCCATGTCAGGGGGCCGCTGCCCGGCGTGACCTGCTGCGAGGCAGGGCATCCGGTGCCGGACGACAACAGCTTTGCGGCCACCCAGCGGGCGCTGGCGCTTGTCAGCGGTCTGCGGGCGGACGACACCGTGCTGTTTCTGCTCTCCGGCGGCGGCAGCGCGCTGTTTGAAAAACCGCTGCTGCCCGCTGAGGAGCTGCAGGCCATCACACAGGCGCTTTTGGCCTGCGGTGCCGATATTGTTGAGATCAACACGATCCGCAAGCGGCTGTCTGCCGTCAAGGGCGGGCGGTTCGCGCTGGCCTGTGCGCCCGCCGCGGTGTACAGCGTGGTGCTCAGCGACATTCTCGGCGACCCGCTCGATATGATCGCCAGCGGCCCGGCCTGCCCGGACAGCTCGACCTGCGCGCAGGCTGCTGCCATTGCGGAAAAATACCGGCTGGCGCTCTCCCCTGCTGCTGCGGCCCTGCTGCGGCAGGAAACGCCCAAAACGCTGCCAAACGTGACCACAAAAATCACCGGCAGCGTGCGGGAGCTGTGCCGTGCCGCTGCGGACGCCTGCCGCACCGAAGGGTACGAACCGGTTTTGCTGACAGACTGCCTTTGCTGTGAGGCCCGGGAGGCCGGCAGCCTTCTGGGAAGCATCGCCCGCACCCACGCAGGGCAGGGCCGCAAGCGGGCCTTTATCGCGGGCGGCGAGACCGTTGTGCATCTGACCGGCCATGGGCTTGGCGGGCGCAATCAGGAGCTTGCCTTAGCCGCAGCCCCGGCACTGGCCGGGCTGCGCGGGTGCTGTGTTTTCTCGGTGGGCAGCGACGGCACCGACGGTCCCACCGATGCCGCGGGCGGCTACGCGGACCGCGAAGCCTTAGCCGCCCTCACGGCGGCGGGCCTGGACGTGCCCCGTGCGCTGGCCGACAACGACGCCTACCACGCCTTACAGGCCGTTGGCGGTCTGATCATGACCGGCCCCACCGGCACAAACGTCAACGACGTGGCAGTTGTACTGGCGGAATGACAAAAAGCAGACCGCTTAAAAACGTCATCTTCTGTTTGCTTCTATAATTCTCTTTTGGACGGGAAAGCCCCGCCGCTCTCATGGCGAGGGAGCGGCGGGGGCTTTTCTATATCCGTATGTATCAGTATTCAACGCCCGCGCGCGCGGCGATGCCCCGGGTGTAGGGGTGCTTGACGGCGCGCAGCTCGGTGGAGTAGTCGGCGGCGTCCTGCATCCAGGCGGCGGGCTCACGCCCGGTCAGCACGACCTCTGCCCCCTGTTCGGCGCGGGCGGCGGCCTCCCGCAGCAGAGCTTCCTCCACAAGGTCATTTTTGCAGGCGGCACAGGCTTCGTCCAGCACCAGCAGGTCAAAGCTGCCCTGTAAAATCGTCTGTAACGTCCGGGTGTTCGTCCGGCGTGCCTCGGCGCGCTCTGCGTCGGTCATAAGCCAGGTGAATTTCGCGTTGGGGCAGGCGTAGACGGCTGCCCCGCAGCGGCGCAGCATTTCAATTTCGCCGCTGGAGCCGTCTTTTAAAAATTGCAGGATGACCACCCTGCGGCCATGGCCCAGCGCCCGCAGCGCCAGCCCCATGGCGGCGGTAGTCTTGCCCTTGCCGTCGCCCCAGTACAGATGCAGCATAGCTGTTCTCCCCTCGCAGTAAATTTCCATTTTATTATAGCACACCCTCCGCGCCGCTTGCAAATACCGGCAGTTGACAAAGGCACGTCGGTTATGCTAAACTAATCTCCACTGTGAACACCATGTACAGGCATGGTGCTTTTTATGCTGTATGAGTTAGAATAAACTAACACAAGTCAGGAGGAATCCCCATGAACCAGAAGTCCAACAAGCTGACCGTGCCCGACCTAATCTCTGTAGGCGTCTTTACCGCGCTGTACTTTGTGCTTGTCACCGTGGCGACCTTCGCCTGTGCACTGCTGCCGGGCGTGGGCAACATTCTGCTGCCCGCCGTGGCCGCGCTGATCTCCGGCAGCGTCTATATGCTGCTGGCCGCCAAGCTGCAAAAATTCGGCGGCATCACGATCATGGGCCTTGTGATGGGCCTGTTCTTCTTCGTCTCCGGCCATTTTGTGCTGTCGTTCGCGGCCAACATCATCTGCGGCGTCGCGGCAGACCTGGTGGCCGCTGCGGGCAAATACCGCAGCAAAAAGCTGCTGCTGGCCAGCTACGTCGTGTTTTCCTATGGCCTGACCGGCCCGATTTTGCCGCTGTGGTTCATGAAATCCGCCTACATAGCCAACCTGACGGCCCGCGGCAAGGACGCCGCCTACATCGACACGCTGTTTGCACCCATCAACAGCGGCAGCTTTGTGGTCAGCATACTGGCAATTTTGATTTGCGCCCTTGTGGGCGGCTTCTTCGGCCAGAAGATGCTGAAGAAGCACTTTGAAAAGGCGGGGATCGTTGCATGACCTTCCGCATGGACCCGCGCGCCAAGCTCTATCTGCTGCTGCTTGCCAACCTGATGCTTCTCTTTCACGTCGGCACCGGGGCGGAGGCCGCTGCCACGGCGCTGTGCCTGCTGCTGTTCTTCCTGTCGGGCAAGGCCCGCGCGGGGGTACGGCTGTCGGTGCTGTACTTTGGTCTGCTGGCCGTGGACCTCTTTGTCGTGCCCCGCGCCGGGGAGAGCGTGCTGTTGAACCTGCTCTCCCTCGTCTCGGTCGGCGTGCGGATGATGCTGCCCTGCATCATCACCGGCGCCTATGCGTTTTCAACGACGACAGTCGGGGAGCTGACCGCCGCGCTGCGCCGGATGCACCTGCCGGAGAGCATCATCATCCCCTGTGCCGTCGTCGTGCGGTTCTTTCCCACCGTGGGCGAGGATTACCGCCACATCCGCGCGGCCATGGCCCTGCGGGGCATTGCCGCGGGCCGCGGCGCGCTGCTGCGCCATCCCGTGCAGTCGCTGGAATACATCCTGATGCCGCTTTTGATGAACAGCAACAATGTGGCGCAGGATCTTTCCGCCGCCGCGCTGACCAAGGGCATCGGCCTGCCGGGGCAGCATACCTGCATGACCGAGCTGCGGCTGACCGCGTGGGATTTCCTCTATCCCGCGCTCTGCACGCTGCCCCTGCTCTGGAAGGTGGTGACGCTGCTGTGATCGAAGCCGAAAACGCAAGCTTTACCTATCAAAGTGCCCCCTCCCCCGCCCTGCAGGACGTCACGCTGACGGTGCAGCCCGGGGAATGCGTCGTCCTCTGTGGCCGGAGCGGCTGCGGCAAGACGACGTTCACCCATCTGCTGAACGGCCTTTCCCCGGAATTTTATCCCGGCACCCTGACAGGCCGCTGCACGGCGGCGGGGCTGGCCGCAGGCGAGGCCGCCATCGAAGCCTATGTGCCGCAGGTCGGCAGCGTGTTCCAGAACCCCAAGACCCAGTATTTCAACGTGGACACGACGGCGGAGCTGGCCTTCCCCTGTGAGAACGCCGGCATGGAGCCGCAGGCCATCCGCCGCCGCGTGGACGAGGTCGTCGAACAGTTCCAGCTCGGCCCGCTGATGGACCGCAGCGTTTTCAAGCTGTCGGGCGGGGAAAAGCAGCGCGTCGCGTTCGCGGCGGCCTGTATGCTCGGCCCGCGGCTGTTGGTGCTGGACGAGCCGACGAGCAACCTGGACGCCGCCGCCATCGCGCAGCTGCACGATATGATCGCCGTGATGAAGCGGCAGGGCGTGACCGTTGTGCTGGCGGAGCACCGCCTTGCCTGGATCACCGATCTGGCGGACAGGTATTTCTTCTTTGCAGCGGGCCGCCTAGCCGCGCAGTGGTCCGCTGCGGAGTTTGCCGCGCTGCCTGCGGACACATTGACCGGGTACGGTCTGCGCGCCCGCACGCTGGACGACTGCCGCGCCGGAATCCGCGCAAAGCAGAGCGCCCGATGCCCCGGCACACCGGTGCTCACGCTGGAGGGCGTCACGCTGGGCTGCGATAAAAAGCACCCGCTGCGCATCCTGCCCGATATGAGCTTTGCCGCCGGTGAGATCGTCGGCCTGATGGGGCGCAACGGCATCGGCAAATCGACGATGGCCCGCACGCTCTGCGGCCTGCTGGAGCCGGTCAGCGGCAAAATCTGCCGGAACGGCAGACCCGCCAACGCAAGGGAGCGGCTCAGGAGCAGCTTCCTTGTCATGCAGGATGTGAACTATCAGCTGTTCAGCGACAGCGTGCGGGAGGAGGTGCTGCTCGGCGCAGCCCACCCGGAGCGGTGCGACGCCGTTTTGCAGGCGCTGGGGCTGGACGGTCTGGCGGAGCGCCACCCGATGAGCCTTTCCGGCGGGCAGAAGCAGCGGGTCGTCGTAGCGGCGGCCATGCTGTCCGACAAGCCGCTGATCTTACTGGACGAGCCGACGAGCGGCCTTGACCTGGGCAGTATGCAGCAGGTCGGGCAGCTTTTGCAGGAATGGAAGGCGCAGGGCAAGACCCTGCTTGTCATCACCCACGATGAGGAGCTGGCCGCCAACTGGTGTGACCGCGTCATACGCTGGGACGATACGGAAGGAGTGTGACCCCCATGGAATTTCACCCGAACGACTGGCTGGGCCGCTGGCAGAATTTTGAGAGCTATATCACCAGCACTGACCCGTATTTGCAGCTTGCCTGGCAGGAGGCCGAGGCCGCCGCTGCTGCGCTGCCGATGTTTAAAAGTGGCGCAAAGCAGTTCTGGCAGACGGCCTGCGTGACGACGAGCATCGGCAACCCGCACACGCTGAGCGGCTGGACTATCACCCCCGCCGACGGCGGCAAGCTCTGCATCGCGTGGACGGACGCCGACGGGAACACCCTCGGCCAGGCGGTCTATCATCTGGACCACGTTTTGGAGCGCGGGCTTGAGGGCAAGGAGAACGCCCTTTTCGTCGCCGAGGACGTCCCCGCCGACTGGCCGTTCCGCTGCCTGCTGGCAATGGAGCCGATGCCGCCCCGCGCGGCCCGGCTGCAGGGCGGGCTTTTAAGCCACCTGCATTTCCAGTACGCCAGCGGTCCCGAGCACCTGTTTGACCCCGACACCCACGCCCTGCGCAGCCCGCTGTGGTACGCTACGATGTGCGACGGCGACGGCACGCTGCTGGAGCAGTGCAACATTGTCCGCGCTTTGCACCGCTTGCCTGTGTGGGAGGAACTGCCGGAGCTATGAGAGGATAAGAAAAAGGCTATCCGATTTTGGTGTCGGATAGCCTTTTTTATAGCATGTAGGGGAGGGATTCATCCCTCCCGGGAACAGAGCGGCAGCCGCAGCGTTCCCCGGAGGGGTCAAGACCGCTCCCTACAACCCTTTATAAAATGGCTCTGTAGGGAGGGGTCTTGACCCCTCCGCACAGACTTGCCGTTGCAGTAAACGGCCCGGGAGGGATACATCCCTCCCCTACGACCTTACTCCTCGCCCTCCGGCTCGGTCTTGATCGTAATGTTCCGGTCCGTCTTGGCCTCGATGCTGTTGGCGCGGACAATGTCGCGCATGTCGATGCCGGTGGCCTCCTTCATGGCCTCCATCGTCTGGGCCATCAGCACCGGCACATTGCCGGAGACACCCGACACGCCGGACGCATCGCCGCCGATGATGGACACCTTGTCGATGCTGGACAGGGGCTGCGCGACGCTCCTGGCAATTTCAGGCAGGACCTTGATCATCATTTCGGCCACAGCGGCGTCGTTGTACTGCTTGTAGGCTTCGGCCTTCTGCTTCATCGCTTCGGCCTCTGCCAGGCCCTTCTGGCGGATGGCCTCCGCCTCGGCCTTGCCGACCAGTGCGATGCCCTCGGCCTCCTGCTGCTTGGCAAACTTCGCGGCCTCGGCGGCACGCTCGGCCTCATACTTCTGGGCCTCGGCCTCCTTCTGGCGGCGGTACAGCTCGGCGTCGGCCTGCTTGCGGACCTCGGCATCCAGCTTGCGCTGCTGGACCTCGGCCTCCTGGGCGGCCAGGTCGACCATCTTCTTCTGGCGGGCGATCTCGGCGTCGGCCTCGGACTCCTTGACCTCCTTGGCGCGCAGGTTCGTCTGGATCATACCGGCGGCGTTCGCGTCGGCGGCGGCCTTGTCAGCCTCGGCCTTCAGCTTGGACTTTGCCAGCTCCAGCTCGTTGTTGCGCTGGGCAATGGCGGTCTGGGCTTCGATCTCCTTCTCGTTCGCGGCCATGGCGGCGGCAGCCTTCGCGCAGGAGACGTCGCGCTCGGCCTCGGCCTTGGCGATGGAGGCACGCTTTTTCACAAGCTCCTCCTGCTCGACGCCGATGGCTTCAATAACGCCGTGGTTGTGGCCCATGGCGTCCACGGCGTCCTTGACGTCCTGCACGTTGAAGGTCACGACCTCCAAGCCCATCTTGGCCAGGTCGGGGCGTGCGTTCTCCACGACGCTGACGGCCATCTGCTTGCGGTTTGTCAGGATCTGGTCCACGGTCATCTCGGACACGATCTCACGCAGGTTGCCCTGCAGCACATCGTTGATCTTTTCATTGATGTGCGCCTCGTCCATGCCGAGGAAGTTCGAGATCGCGGACTGCTGGCGGGAATTGATGTACTTGCGGATGTCGTCATATCCGGCGTTGCGGACCTCCTCGTCCGAGACGGTGGAGTTCTCGCTGTACACCTGGACGGTAACGACGCTGTCGAGCCAGAGGGAGACGCCCTCCTTGGTTTTAACGCCCGTTTCCGGCGTTTTCACGTCGATTTTCAACAGGCGCATGTTCAGGCGGTCTGCGCGCTGCACAATGGGCAGCACAAAGACGCCGCGCCCGCAGACGACCTTCGGGCGGGAGAGGCCGAAGCCTGTCACGACGATGGCCTGGGTCGGCGGGGCCTTCTTGTAGCAGAGAAAGCAGAAGGCAATGACGGCCGCGGCAACAGCGGCAGCAATAATGAATCCCATACTCTTGTTCCTCCTTCAGAACACATTGGGCCGCAAAAAAAGCGGCAGCGATAAGGGTCGTCATCAGCGGGTTTTCTTGCTGATGATGCTACCATTATAGCTGCCGCCCGTGCTCCAAAACAGGACAGGTTTCGCAAAATACAGGGTGCTATTTTGCTGTTTACAGCGCGTCCTTCGCGCTTTTACATTTGCTTGGTAGGTTTTACTTTTTCGGCCAGCAGGCACAGCACCACGGTCAGCACCATGTCGGGCAGCGTGTAGCCCACCGGCGTGTCAACGCCCATCAGCAGGCGGTAGGCGATAAAGCCCACGAGCCAGATAACAAGGTTGCGCGCGTCGGCAGCCACGGCAAAGCGGTCCCGGTGCAAAATAAAGTGGTCTGCGATCTGCACGGCGATCATCGGCGCGAACACCGAGCCGATCAGGTACAGAAAGCCCGTGATGTCGTCCATCGGGAAAAGGATGGCCGCCGCCGTGCCGATGACCGTCACGGCAATGGCGGTCTTTTTGCCGTTGAGCTTTGCGGACAGGCTCTCGGCAGAGATGCCCGCGCTCCACGCATCGAGGAAGGTCGTCGTGACCGTGGAGAAAACCAGAATGATCAGCGCGGCAATGCCGAGCCCGGCCTTGACCATGATGACGGCAATGTCATACTCGCCGGTAAAGATGGCCGCGCCCATGCCGATGACGTACATCCAGCAGGATACCGCGCCGTAGACCAGCACGCTGACCCAGGTCGCCTGGGTCGGCTTCTCGGCGTCGCGGGTGTAGTCGCTGATGAGCGGCAGCCAGGACAGCGGCATCGCCACGGCCAGCTCCACCGCCGCACCGAAGGTCAGGCTCTCGCCGTCAATGCCGACCATGGCGTTGCCGGAGAAGAAGATGACCTTGCACAGCACCAGCGTCAGAATAAACAAAGCAGCCATCGTAATTTTGTTGATCCAGCCCAAATCGGTCACGCCGACGGCGATCCACACGATAATCAGCGCACCGATGACAAGGCACCAGACCCAGCGGCCAATCGCAAAAATGCCGCCGACGGCCAGTGCACCGTCATAGATCATGATGGCCGTCCAGCCGACGAGCTGCAAAACGTTCAGGAACGCAAACAGCAGGCCGCCCTTCTGGCCGAAGCTCATTTTTACGGTCTCCATAGCGCTGCGGCCCGTGCGCCCGCCGATGAGACCCGCCAGCAGCATCATGGCGCAGCCGATGATATGCCCGAGCAGAATGGCTGCAAAGCCCTTTGCCATACCCAGCGGCGCAAAGGCGGTGCCGGTCAGGATCTCGGCCAGCGAGACGCCCGCGCCGAACCAGATCAGGCCGTTCTGAAAGGTAGAGGTCTTTTTCATTCGACAAAATCCCCCTTCAGTGCGAACATGTGGTTCATCGGGCCGGAGCCGTGGCCGAGGTCAAGCATAGCGGCCAGCGCGCCGGAGATGTACGCCTTTGCGCGCTCCACCGACGTGTCAAGGTCATAGCCCTTCGCGAGATTCGACGCAATGGCGCTGGACAGCGTGCATCCGGTGCCGTGGGTGTTGGGGTTGTCGATGCGGCGTCCCTTGAACCACTTACCCGCGCCGCCGCGCCAAAGCAGGTCGTCGGCGTCGTTGATCTGGTGCCCGCCCTTGCAGAGCACCGCACAGCCGTACTTTTCGCTGATGGTCTGTGCGGCCCGCTCCATATCGGCGGCGTTTTGAATGGTCATGCCGGAGAGGATCTCCGCCTCGGGGATGTTCGGCGTCAGGACCTCGGCCAGCGGCAGGAGCTTTTCGCACAGCGCGGTCACGGCGTCGTCGCGCAACAGCTTTGCGCCGGATGTTGCGACCATGACGGGGTCCACGACGATGTGCTTTGCGCCGTATTCCTTCAATTTTGCCGCAATCGTTTCGATCAGTTCTGCCGAGGATACCATGCCGATCTTGACGGCATCGGGGAAGATGTCGGTAAACACTGCGTCGAGCTGCTCCGCCAGAAAATGCGGGGTCGAGTCAAAAATGTCGGTCACGCCGGTGGTGTTCTGGGCGGTCAGGGCCGTGACTGCGCACAGGGCAAAAACGCCGTTGGCGGTCATGGTCTTGATGTCTGCCTGGATACCGGCGCCTCCGCTGGAATCACTTCCGGCAATGGTCAATGCTGTTCTCATGGTGATAACTTCCTTTCCTTTTTGTATACAGCAAGGTTTTATAAAGCGGCACAAGGTGGTGCCCCCGGTGTACCGCTGTGGGATGCTTTTTTTCTACAGCAACACGGCTTCGTGCAAATCTCTCACATACAGATCCGCTGCCCTTTGCAGCCCGGCCTGGTCGGTCTCGCCGTCGGCATCGTAGACGCCGATTGTGTAAAAACCCGCGGCCTTCGCGGTTTTCAGGGCGTAGAGACTGTCCTCAAAGACGAGCGTTTCCGCCGGCGCGGCGTGCAGGGCTTCGGCGGCCAGCAGGTAAATTGTCGGCTCATGCTTGCTGACGCCGACCTCTGCCGTAGTGAAAAGCCGGGTGAAATACCCGAGCAGCCCCAGCCGTTCCAGCTGCCGCAGATGCTCCGTGCCGGTGGTCAGCAGGTAGATCCGTGTGGTCTCGATGGAACTGTGGCCCAGAATATCCGCCAGCTTCACTACGTCCTGACAGGCCCGGTAAAAGGTCCGGGCGAACAGGTGCCGCAGATTGTGGGGAAAGACCTTTCCCGCCGCCACACCGGCGGCGCGGCACAGCCGCTTCATCTCCGCCCAGATCTGTGTGCGGGACAGCCGTTTTCCGCCTCCGGTGAGAAAGATCTCGCCGGAGGTGATTTTTTGTTTCCGGGCGTATTGCAGCAGCCGACGGCACAGTCGGTCAGGAAGAAAAATAGTACGGACCTTGCCCTTTAAGGCAACATCCGTCCGCCCCCGGCAGGCGGCCTCCACCGTGATGAAGGGCACCTCCCCCACCCGGATGCCCGTGGCGCAGATGGTCTCCATGACGAGGGCGATCCGCTCCCGGCTCAAGCCGAGCGCGGCGGCGATCAGCTTCTCGTAGTCTGCTCGGTCCAGCTCTCGCCCGGTCTCCCGGAACAGACGGCGCTGGATCTTCAAATAATGTGTACGGCAGTCTGTCCAACTAAGAAAGTTAAACAGGTAGTTCAGGGCTGCCAGCGACGCATTGACAGTGGATGGCGAATAGTTTTCTTCTCTCTGAAGGTGCTTCTTCCAGGCCAAAACGGTATCCTTCGTGACAGGTCGACCGTCTAAAAACAGTGAGAACGCTCGTACACTCCGCAGATATTTTTCCACCGTGGCCTGAGACCGCTCCGCCTGAAAAAGTGCCGTGGAAAACGCGAGGATCTGTTCGTTTGTAAGGTTATGTCCGTCCATGATGACTCTCCTTGAAATCAAGCGTGATGGCTCTCATTTTACCGTCTAAAGC
>ERZ773157.3195-NODE-3195-length-11293-cov-43.630005_pt1 | contig 11293 bp, 10 predicted proteins | sample MGYA00511480_ERZ773157 | MGnify/ENA primary metagenome ERZ773157 (study PRJEB29015, sample SAMEA2737863) | human gut metagenome | biome: human gut; feature: human-associated habitat; material: faeces | place: China | collected 2012 ... | reverse complement strand
ATGTGACTTCTTTTTGAATTTGATGAAAAAGTCCTTGACTTTTCGTCTCTGGCAAGACCGCTAAGTCGATTTTGATTTCCTGCGGCGCTCGTCTGGCTCCTTTTGATATTCAGGAGGTCAGAGATGTGACTGCCTATGACGAGTTGCAGTTGGATACTCTCGGAGATAAGAAAACGGCGCTCTTTCTGATTATGTCAGATACGGATGCGACGTTTAATTTTTTGATCTCCATGATTTACACACAGCTGTTCAACTTGTTGTGCGAGAAAGCAGATGATGTGTACGGCGGCAGACTGCCGGTTCATGTGCGCTGCTTGATTGATGAGATGGCAAACATCGGTCAGATTCCCAATCTGGAAAAACTGGTAGCGACAATCCGAAGCCGTGAAATATCGGCTTGCCTTGTTCTCCAGGCACAATCACAGCTGAAAGCCATTTATAAAGACAATGCCGATACCATCATCGGCAACATGGATTCCCGAATTTTCCTGGGTGGTTCTGAGCCAACCACGCTCAAAGAACTGAATCAGGCATTGGGAAAAGAAACTATCGACACCTACAACACCTCCAACACCAGAGGTAACAGCCCGTCTTACGGCTTGAATTATCAGAAGTTAGGCAAAGACCTTGCGAGCGTAGATGAGCTTGCGGTTCTGGATGGCAGCAAGTGTATTTTGCAGTTGCGTGGTGTCAGACCGTTTCTTTCTGACAAGTACGATCTGACGCAGCACCCCAATTATAAGTACACATCAGACTTTGATAAGAGAAATGAGTTCAACATTGAGCAGTTTCTGAGTCGAAGGTTGAAGCTCAAGGCAGGTGATGAGTTTGTGGTAGTCGATGCGGATTAAGGAGGTTTCTGTTTGGAAAATCTGAAAACGGTATCTGCCCTGGTTAAGAACATCTTGGAACACGACCACAAGGCAAGAAATACCGACAATCATTTGTACCTGATGGTACTGGAACACTATTCCGGTCTGCGTGGCATCGACATTCATGCCATGACGGTTCCTGTGTTTTTGAAGGAACTGGATAGACGCAGCTTTCCGGGGTTTGAAACTGTCCGCAGAAGCAGACAGAAAGTGCAGGCAACCTACCCTGACCTTGCTCCCAGTGAAGCCGTAGGCAAGCGCAGAGCAAAAAATGAGGTTGTATATCGAGAATTTGCAGAAAGCGAGGTGTAAAAAAAATGACTTGGTGGATCACGGATACCTCTATTGGGCAGCGATTGAAGTTCGTTAGACGATTTCGCCGCCTTACCCAGAAAGAGCTTGGACTCCTGATGGGGTATTCCGAGAAAACAGCGGATGTCCGTATTGCTCAGTATGAGAAAAACGCTCGAACCCCTAATGCAGAAACCACAGCGAAACTCGCAGAGGTTCTGAAGGTTTCACCTGTCGTTTTTTCACCGACAATCTGTGCTTCTCGTGAAGATTTGTTGCAGTCAATGTATTGGCTGTTTCTTATGAAAGGTGGTGGTGATATATATGATTGTGAAACTGAATATGCAAGAAGCAGAATGGAACAGAAACTTGGCGTGATAACCGTCGAGGAGTTCCTTGAAAAGATTCTCGTAAACTAAGCCTTCCGTCCGGTTTTGATGCCGGTAGTACGGAGGGCTTTTTCTATTCTCAAAACAATTTCAAATTTTAGGAGGAAAATATTATGGCATTTTTCAATAGCGCAGTAACCGTTCTTCAGACTCTCGTTATCGCTCTGGGCGCAGGTCTTGGCATCTGGGGTGCAATCAATCTGCTTGAGGGCTACGGCAACGATAACCCCGGCGCAAAGTCCCAGGGCATGAAGCAGCTCATGGCTGGCGGCGGTGTTGCCCTCATCGGCACCACCCTTGTACCTCTGCTCTCCGGACTGTTCGGTTAATCACAAAACAAGGAGGTAATCGCCTTTGGACAGCATACTCCAACAGATCACAGACTGGCTGAAAGAAATGCTCGTTTCAGCTATTATGGGAAATCTGTCGGGGATGTTTGAGTCCGTCAACAACCAGGTTGGCGAGATAGCAACCTCCGTTGGCATGACCCCGGCGAATTTTTCGCCGGGTGTCTTTGCCATGGTACGAAACATCTCCGAGTCAGTGATTATCCCAATCGCAGGCTTGATTCTGACCTTCATTGCCTGTTATGAGCTAATTCAGATGATTATTGACCACAACAATCTGGCAAATTTTGAAACCTGGATCTTCTTCAAATGGGTGTTCAAGACTTTTGTTGCGGTCATGTTAATCACAAACACATTCAATATCACGATGGCTGTGTTTGATGTGACACAGCACGTTATAAACGCAAGCGCCGGTATCATATCCGGAAATACTGCCATAGATGCTTCGGCATTGGAAACAATGGAAGAAACGCTGATGGCAATGGATTTGGGTCCTTTGCTCGGCTTGTTCCTGCAATCCTTTATCGTGCAGGTCACGATGTCCGCTTTGGCAATCATCATCTTTGTGATCGTCTACGGTCGAATGATTGAAATTTATCTGATGGTCAGCCTTGCCCCGATTCCGCTTTCCACTTTTGGAAACAGAGAACAGAGCAATATCGGACAGAATTATCTGCGTTCGCTGTTTGCAATCGGATTCCAGGGATTCCTGATTATGATCTGCGTGGGCATTTATGCGGTGCTGATTCAGTCTATCGCATTCAGTGATGACATCATCGGTTCTATCTGGGGTGTTATGGGCTACACCGTCCTTTTGTGCTTCACCCTGTTTAAGACTGGTTCGCTTGCGAAGGGTGTATTCAGCGCTCACTAAGGGAAGGAGGAAATTGTTTGGCAGCGTATATTCCCGTACCTCGTGACCTGACGAGGGTAAAAACAAAAGTGTTCTTCAATCTGACGAAACGGCAGTTACTTTGCTTTGGTGCGGCGGCGCTCATCGGAGTGCCGATTTTCTTTCTGGTCAAAGCAACCGGAAATGTGAGCCTTGCAGCACTGTCCATGATGATCGTCATGTTACCGTTGTTCTTTCTGGCAATGTATGAAAAGGATAGTCAGCCGTTGGAAGTGGTTGTAGAACACTTCATTCAGACCAAATTCGTTCGTCCCAAGGTTCGCCCTTATCAGACGGACAACTATTATGACGCTTTGATGCGTCAGTACAAACTGGAAAAGGAGGTTGAACGAATTGTTTTTCAAAAAGAAGCCACAGGCAAGAAACATCAAAATGCCTGCAAATCTGAATCGGAAGCAGCAGCGAGAAATTAAAGCTGTTGTGGAACGGGCAAAGAAGGACAACGGTATTCCGCAGACTGCACAGCAGTCCATTCCCTTTCAGAGAATGTTCCCGGATGGCATCTGCCGTGTCACTGACAGTTATTACACCAAGACCATTCAGTTTCAGGACATCAACTATCAGCTGGCACAGCAGGAAGATAAGACTGCCATCTTCGATGAGTGGTGCAGTTTCCTGAATTTCTTTGACAGCTCCATTCACTTTGAGCTTTCCTTTATGAACCTGAGTACCGATGCTGAAAGCTTTGAAAAGAGTATCCGTATCCCGTTCAAGAAGGACAGCTTCAATCCCGTCCGTGCCGAGTATAGCCAGATGCTGAAAAAGCAGTTGGCGCAGGGCAACAACGGCTTGACCAAAACCAAGTACCTGACATTCGGCATTGAAGCCGAATCCATGCGGCAGGCAAAGCCGAGACTCAACCATATCGAAAACGATCTGCTCAATAACTTTCGGCGTTTGGGTGTCATTGCCACTACCATGAACGGCAAAGAGCGGCTGCATCTGATGCACTCTATGTTCCACATGGGTGATAATGATAAGTTCTTCTTCGATTGGAAGTATCTTGTGGAATCCGGGCTGTCCGTAAAGGACTTCATTGCTCCGACGGCGTTTGCCTTTAAGACCAACCGCACCTTCCAGATGGGCAGTATCTTCGGTTCGATGTCTTATCTGGCAATTACGGCATCAGACCTGTCTGATCGTATGCTGGCGGATTTTCTGGATATGGAATCCACGCAGATCGTGACCATGCACATCCAGTCGGTTGACCAGACTGCGGCGATTAAGACCATCAAGAGAATCATCACCGAGCTTGACCGTTCCAAAATCGAGGAACAGAAAAAGGCTGTGCGTTCTGGCTATGACATGGACATTATCCCATCTGACCTTGCTACCTATGGTAAAGATGCGAAGTCACTTCTGAAAGAATTGCAGAGCCAGAATGAGCGAATGTTCATGGTGACATTTCTGGTGCTGAACACCGGGCGCACCGAGCAGGAACTGGAGAACAATGTGTTCCAGGCACAGAGCATCGCCCAGAAGCATAACTGCAATCTGCGTCGTTTGGATTTTCAGCAGGAATCCGGACTGATGAGCAGCCTGCCTTTGGCACAAAACCTGATTGAGATTCGTCGTGGCCTGACTACCAGTTCCACGGCTATTTTTGTGCCTTTCACCACGCAGGAGCTGTTCCAGAATGGTGGAGAAACGCTCTATTACGGGCTGAATGCTCTGTCGAACAACCTTATCATGGTGGACAGAAAGAAGCTCAAGAACCCCAACGGACTGATTCTGGGTACTCCCGGTTCCGGTAAATCCTTTTCCGCAAAGCGTGAAATCACCAATGCGTTCCTGGTTACGGATGACGATATTATCATCTGCGACCCCGAAGCGGAATATGCGGCTCTGGTTCACAAGTTCAATGGTCAGGTGGTAAAAATCAGCTCCTCCAGTACCAACTATATCAACCCTATGGACATCAACCTGAACTACTCTGAGGATGACAACCCGGTAGCACTGAAAGCTGATTTTATCCTGTCCCTCTGTGAGTTGATTATGGGCAGTAAGGATGGCTTGCAGCCTATCGAAAAGACGGTTATCGACCGTTGTGTGCATCAGATTTACCAGAGATATTTCGACAATCCTGCCCCTGAGAATATGCCGATCCTTGAGGATTTGTATGATGCCCTTCTGAAACAGGACGAAAAGGAAGCCCACCATGTAGCGACCGCCTTGGAAATCTATGTTAAGGGTTCTCTGAAACTGTTTAACAACAGAACCAATGTGGATATTCAGAATCGTCTGGTGTGCTTCGACATTAAGGAGCTGGGCAATCAGCTGAAAAAAATCGGTATGCTGATCGTTCAGGATCAGGTCTGGGGGCGTGTAACTGCCAACCGTTCTGCCGGTAAATCGACCAGATATTATATTGACGAGTTCCATCTGCTTCTGAAGGAAGAACAGACGGCAACCTATTCCGTAGAAATCTGGAAGCGATTCCGTAAATGGGGCGGCTTGCCGACCGGTATTACTCAGAATGTCAAAGACCTGCTTCGTTCCCCGGAGATTGCCAACATCCTCGAAAACTCTGATTTCATCTATATGCTGAATCAGGCAAGCGATGACCGAAGTATTCTGGCACAGCGGTTGAACATTTCGCCGCATCAGCTGTCCTATGTAACCAACTCCGGTGAGGGCGAAGGACTTCTGTTCTATGGCAATGTGATTCTGCCGTTCATTGACCGATTCCCGACAGATCTGGAACTGTATCGCATTATGACCACGAAGTTAAACGAGGTGGCACAGGAAAAGGAGGCGTAATGTATGGCGAAAAGACCTACACGACTCCGTTTTACCGAAGATGACCTTGCAGATTCTCATGTGAAGAAAGCTGCCGACCGTGCAGATAAGGCGGTTGATAGGGCTGAAAAAGCGGCAGACAAATTGGCTTCTAAAAAGGCAAAGCCGAAGCTAAAGCTGGAAACAGATGCAGCCGGTTCCCGTAAAGCAAAGCTCCGTTTTGAAAAAGCGGAGTTTACGGAAATCGAGCGCCCATCTGTGGCAAAGCACATGGCAAGCCGTGGTGCCGCAGTCACGCTCACATCCAAAGCACATCGGGCGGTGTCAGAATATGAGGATGATAATATCGGCGTTCAGGCTGTGCAGGAAACGACCAAGGCTGTTGAATCCACTGTCTATACCGTCGATCATGCCGTTTACAGTCACAAGCTGAAAGCCTACGACAAGGCGGAAAAGCTGGTTGAGAAGTCAGATAAAGCAAATGTAAATGCCCTGTATGAGAAGTTCAAAAAGGACAACCCCGATGCCGGTTCCAATCCCTTTTCCCGTTGGCAACAGAAAAGGGCAATCAAGAAAGAATATGCTGCCGCCAAAGCCGGTAAGAATACCGCTTCGACAACGGCTTCTGCATCTAAGGGTGCAGGCAAGGCAACGGGCAAAGCAGCTCAGGGAGCCAAGAACATCACAGAAAGAGTAACGGAGTTCTGCACCACACACTCTAAAACGATTCTGTTTGTTTTGATTGCCGGACTGCTTTTTATGATACTCTCAGGGATGTTCTCGTCTTGTTCGGCTATGTTCCAAGGCGGCACACAGATCATTCTGGGAACTTCTTTTACTGCAAAAGAGGAAGATATTATTGGTGCGGACAATGATTACAAGGCTTTGGAAGCTGCGCTCCGCAATAAAATCAATAATATCGAGCGTACTCATAGCGGATATGACGAGTACCGGTATGACCTTGATGAAATCAACCACAATCCTTATGAGCTGGCGGCGTATTTGACGGTGAAGTTTGAGGATTACACCAGAGATGAGGTGCAGGCTACCCTGCAATGGCTATTTGAGCAACAATATGAGCTGACCCTGACGGAAGTAGTAGAGATTCGTACACGAACAACATCTTCTACTGATCCCGAAACGGGAGAGACAACAACAGAGGAAGAAGATTACGAATATTATATTCTGAATGTGAAGCTCAGAAATAAGGGCTTGAACAGTGTGATTTCAAATTCCGGCTTGTCGGAAGATGATATGGAGCGATATAGAATTTTGCTTCAGACAAGGGGCAACAGACCGGATATTTTCGGAAATGACATTTACGCCACCCCTGGCGGCGAGTACACCGATTATGATATTCCGGGCGAAGCGCTGACAGACACAAGATTTGCCAATATGATTCGGGAAGCTGAAAAATATCTGGGATACCCGTATGTGTGGGGCGGCAGCAGCCCGTCTACCTCCTTTGACTGCTCCGGATTTGTTTCCTATGTAATCAATCACTGCGGAAACGGTTGGAGTGTTGGTCGTTTGACCGCAAACGGTTTGATGGGCGTATGCGACATTATCCCGAAAAGCTCTGCCAAACCGGGAGATTTGATTTTCTTCCAAGGCACTTATGATACCTCCGGTGCATCACACGTTGGTATCGTGCGTCCAGTAAGGACGATAGTAGAAGTAGAGAAAGGAGGCTGTGGCTAAGGTACTACCCCGCAAAGCAACGCGGGAATCCACCTGCTTTACCGAAAGTCGAAAGATGTACGGGAAAAGAGCACGGCAGGAAAGCGGTAAGTTGCCTAAAGACAATCGGGCACGACTGAACTGCAAGGATAAGTGAATATAAGGATCAAACTGAATTGTTTAAGGTGAGTTCCAAGCCCTTGTTACGTGTGGGCAAAGGAAAATTGTCTGAAACCTTTGGTACAGGGACCGTAGGAAATAAATTCCTTCCTATGGGTTGCTAATCCCCTGTGCGGCACGTCGGAGAACCGATAGTAACGGAACAAAAGCATATCCGATAATTCACACTGACCTACTACTATCGTCAACTGGAGATTGTCTAAACCGGAACGCTTGAAAAAGCTATGTGTAATGCAGCAATGTGATAAATTTCAAAGCTATGCTAGAAAGATGACACTGAAAATCCGGCATGACAACGGAGCTTCTGTAGTAGTCCGAGAATCCTGAATTGACAGGAAAAGCCGTAAAATCGGATGCGGGAAAGCCGCTCACATGGCGAAGAGAAGCAGTTTTTTGCGCATTAAAATCAGAAATTGATTAGAGAGGAAAGCCTCAATGAAATCAACAATGGAGATTTTAACAAAATTACAAGAGAATTCCCAAAAGAACCACGATGAAATTTTCACACGACTGTACCGCTATCTTTTGAGGCCGGATATTTACTTCATCGCCTACCAGCATCTTTACTCCAATAAGGGTGCGGGAACGAAGGGTGTGAATGATGATACGGCTGATGGATTTAGCGAGCAGTATGTGACAGCCATCATTGAAGCATTGAGAACAGGGTCATATGAACCCAAGCCGGTACGCAGAACCTATATTCAAAAGAAGAACGGCAAGCTGCGCCCGCTGGGACTTCCTGTATTCGCTGACAAGCTGGTGCAAGAAGCTATCCGTATGATTCTGGAAGCCATCTATGAGCCAATTTTCTCTATCTATTCCCACGGCTTTCGACCGGGCAAAAGCTGCCACACGGCACTTGCCATGATTAAGCATGAGTTTACCGGAGCAAAGTGGTTCATTGAGGGCGACATCAAGGGATGTTTTGATAACATCGACCATTCCACGCTGATTGGTGTGCTGAACCGAAAAATCAAGGACGCTCGTTTTCTGAACCTGATTCGTATGTTTCTGAAATCCGGCTATATGGAAGACTGGGATTTCCATGAAACCTATAGCGGATGCCCGCAGGGTGGAATCATTTCCCCGATTCTTGCGAATGTCTACCTGAACGAACTGGACAGGTATATCACGCAGCTGAAGAAGGAATTTGACCACGGATACAATCCGAGAAACTTTACGGAAGAATACAACGCGATAAGACACAAACGAGATGCACTGCATGAGAAAATCAAGAAAGCTGAAGGAACAATGCGGGAGCAGCTGATTGCTCAGCACAAGCAACTGACAAAACAGTTATTTCGGACACCTGCAAAAGCGTGTACCGATAAGCGATTGAAATATGTTCGCTATGCAGATGACTTTCTGATTGCAGTCAATGGGACAAGAGAGGAATGCGAAGCGATTAAGGCAAAACTCACGGATTTTGTCCGGGACACTCTGAAAATGGAGTTGAGTCAAGAAAAGACCCTCATTACGCACAGCAATACTCCTGCCCGATTCCTTGGTTTTGATGTTCGGGTGCGCAGGGATGCCAGTGTCAAACGCTCTGGAAAACGAAAAATGCGCACTATGAACAACAAAGTGGAACTCAATATTCCACTGAAAGATAAGGTGGAGACCCATTTACTGTCCCATAGCATCGCTAAAAGGGATGGAAAGAGGTTGATTCCTATTCATCGCCCCATTCTGCTGAACCGCACGGATTTGGAAATCGTAATGATTTATAATGCGGAACTCCGAGGGCTCTGTAACTATTATGCCATTGCAAGCAACTTCAACAAGCTCGTTTACTTTGGCTATCTGATGGAATACAGCTGTCTGAAAACACTCGCAAACAAGCATCGCTCCCGAATTTCTAAGGTTCGTTATGAATACAGAGATGGGACTGGCGCATGGGGTGTTCCGTATGAAACCAAAAAGGGAAAACGCCGTATGATGTTCGCTAAGTACAGCGATTGCAAAGGCAAAGATTTGACGGAAAAAGTGCCCGATTTGGCGTATCGCTATTCGCACAACACAACCTCCTTCGAGGAACGTTTGAAGGCCAAAGTCTGTGAAGTCTGCGGCTGTACAGACAGCGATAGCTATGAAATCCACCATGTAAACAAGGTCAAAAACCTGAAAGGTAAAGCTGATTGGGAGAAAGTCATGCTGGCAAAGAGGCGCAAGACAATCGTTGTGTGCCACAAATGCCACATGAGAATTCATCATGGAACTAAAACGGAATGACTTTTGAAATGGAGCAAAAAATGGGGAGCCGTGTGCGTTGAGAGGCGCAAGCACGGTTCTGGGAGAGGTCTGTGCAAACCTGTCGTAGAAATACGATAAGGCGGCACTTTCCTACTCTACTATGTTGGCAATGGTATGATGATCCACTGCGGAAACCCCATTTCCTACGCTTCTATCGAATCGAATTACTGGCAACAGCATTTTTACTGCTTCGGCAGAATCAGAAACTAAAGGAGGGATGGCGATTGAGTGCCAAGTTAGACAGAATAGGTGCAGACCTTGAAAAAGCCCGTAAGAAACGGGCAGAATGGGATGCTAAGGTGAAAGACCTGGAACGCAGATACCGTGAGGAGGAAAATTCCGAAATCCATGAGATGGTTCATGCTGCGAACCTGAATCCCGAACAGCTTTCCGAGCTGCTCCGTATGTTTGCTGCGGATATGGCTCCGAAGCCTGATACGATCAATACTATGAATGAGGAGGAAACGCAGAATGAGATTTAAGAAAATTGGAGCCGCATTGCTGGCGTGTGCAATGTGTTTTGGCGTGTTTTCTACAACGGCATTTGCCTATGTAGATGAAAGCGTAGCGACTGAAGAACCTGCGGTCGAAGAAAAAGTTCCCGAAACAGAGCCGGAGGAGCCGATGCTACCGCTTACTCCCGACGGCAATCTGACTTTGGTTGATGACGCTGGCTCGCCTACGAAAAGCGGAAAGCAGTTCATTACCGCTGTAACCAAAAACGGAAACTACTTCTATATCATCATTGACCGTGATGATAAGGGCGAGGAAACCGTGCATTTTCTGAATCAGGTGGATGAAGCCGACCTGCTCAAGCTGATGGACGAGGAAGAAGTTGCAGAGTTCACCAAGCCGGTTGAGGAAACAAAGCCGGAAGTAGTTGAAACAGTTCCTGAAATTACAGAACCGACACCGGAGGAAAAGCCGAAATCCACAAATATGCTCCCGGCGATTCTTACTCTGATTGTGCTTGCCTGTGGTGGTGGATTCTTCGTATTTAAGAAAGTCCAGGAAAAGAAGAAGGCACAGGAAGCGGCAAAGCCTGACCCAGATGCTGATTATGTGGACGATGACGAGGACTATGGGTACGATCCGGAGTTTGAGGACGACGATGAAGATAGCTCCGTCGATGAAGATGATAATGAACCTGTGTAAACAGGATAGGCTTGATGCCTGGGGCAGCCTTCGGGTTGCCTTTACATAGTTTCCGCTTTCAAAAAATAAAAAAATTTGCGTTTTTGAAAGTGACATCTTGCATATACTATTAGCAGACAGTATAATAAGTACAGCGAAGCGGTTTCGAGAAATGAAAAAACTTCAATTTTTGAAAGCGGGTGACTATATGAAAACAATCACGAGAGCAAAATATCTCGATAGAATCATTGAACTGAATGGTACTCCTGACATCAAGATCATCACGGGCATTCGTCGATCTGGTAAGTCCAAATTGATGCAGGCGTATATTGCGTATCTGAAAAGCAATTTTGAAAACATCAATATTATCTTCATCGACTTCATGGATTTGGCGTATGAAGAAATCAAGGAATACCATGCCTTACACGCCTATGTGGAAGAACATTATCAGGAAGGTAAAACGAACTACCTGTTTGTAGACGAGGTTCAGATGTG